>SDBS01002976.1_pt1 | contig 16692 bp, 15 predicted proteins | sample 2277091 | NCBI WGS metagenome assembly SDBS01 (sample SAMN10404972, study PRJNA504765) | marine sediment metagenome | isolation source: marine sediment core GS10_PC15, 163 cmbsf | place: Arctic Ocean: Southern Knipovich Ridge | collected 2010 | reverse complement strand
AAATAATATCTCTTACCTTTTAATTCTTTAGGGAGATGTTCCTGGATAATATATCCATCCTTAAAATTATGGGCATATTTATAACCTTTACCGTAATCTAAATTCTTCATTAGAGTAGTGGGAGCATTACGAATAACCAAAGGAACAGGTAATGGTCCCCACCTCTTAATGTCTTCCTGGGTGAGCTTATAACCCTTGTAGAGAGCGTTACTCTTGGGGGCACAGGCTAAATAGGTGGCAGTCTGAGCTAAAGCTAAATTACCTTCGGGCATTCCTAAAAAATGTACTGCCTGCATAGCTGCCACTGCTACCTGTAGGGCCTGGGGATCAGCATTCCCTATATCTTCTGAGGCAAATCTCACCAGACGCCGGGCAACATAAAGGGGATTTTCTCCGGCTTCCAGCATTCGGGCTACCCAGTAGATGGCAGCATCGGGATCTGAATCGCGCATACTCTTATGCAGGGCAGAGATAATATTGTAATGTTCTTCCCCGGTCTTATCATAACGCAGACATCTCTTTTGGACTACCTCTTCGATAATTTTTAAAGTGATATTTCTTACGCCTTGTGTATCTGGCTTGGTAGTTATCACTGCAAATTCTAAAATATTTAAAGCTATGCGGGCATCTCCATAAGCAAGTTCAATAATAAAATCTAAAACTTTTGATTCTAATTTTACCTTATATTTTCCCAGACCTTTTTCTTTATCTGGCAAAGCCTTTTCCAAAATATTTTTCAAGTCTTCCGGGGATAGTGGTTCTAATATATAAACAGTAGACCGCGATAAAAGAGGGGAAATAACCTCAAAGGAAGGATTTTCGGTGGTAGCCCCAATTAAGACTATAGTTCCGTCTTCTACGTAGGGTAAAAAAGCATCCTGCTGGGCTTTATTAAATCTATGAATTTCGTCTACAAACAGGATGGTCTTCTGATTGTAATATCTTCTTCTATCCTGAGCTTCTTTGATAATTTTCCTCAAAGCAGGCACACCTGAAACTGCTGCACTGAAAGGAACAAAATGAATCTTGGTTATTTTAGCGATAATTCTGGCCAAGGTTGTTTTTCCGGAACCGGGCGGACCCCAGAGGATAATCGATTGAAGTTTGTCTTCTTCAATAGCTTGGCGTAAAGGCTTACCCGGACCAACAATCTTTTCCTGCCCTAAGAAATCTTCCAATTTTTCCGGCCTAATCCTATCGGCAAGAGGAGCACTACTTAATTTATTTTTTTCAAAATTATCGAAAAGTTCCATTAATAATTACCTTAATCATATTTTATTTAATTTTATCATCTTTCCGAGTATTTTAGAAATCCTTTACCCAGCGAGTTGGTGTCAAGGTAAAACTAACAATTGCAGGTCAAAATAATGTTTCTGTTAACCTAAATCTTCTTATAACCCTACGCCTGATAGTGACTATTTATCTGTCTTTTTCGCATAATTGCCCCATATATCTTTATATTATCTTTTAAGCGTTTATACCAGATTCAGGCAACAAAAGGCCACAATTTTAAATACATGCCCCCCATTTTTCCGATGTATCAGCAAACATTTTTTCTGTATCACCTATTAACACCGGATACTCTACAATCATACCCTCCTTAAAATCAAAGATGAAAGCCAACAATGTAAATCATAATAGATACTATTTTTGAACTAGATGAATAGCAAAGCCGCAATCTCTATTCCTAGATAAATAGCAGTAAGTTCTCCTTTAGCATTTCTTTTCGCAGTATCCATATTAAACCCATAACCTTTTAACTGTAGATATTCAACAGCAACATCTATATTATCTGTTTTATGCTGTGTGTCCATGGGTTTCCAAATATTTTCTCTTCACAATCTCAATTCCATTACCTGTAAAAAACGAGCTTCTGTCTTCTTTTATATCAAAATTAAATATTCCGCAAAATATCTCAGAATTCTTTTTTGTTTCATAAATATCCGAGCAGTTTATGCCTATATGTGCAATTTCAAAACCGAACAATTTTTTTTGTATTCGTAAAAAAGCCATCACTTTCTTAACAATTATTTTGGCTTTACAATATTTAATGGTTTTTGTCCAAGTAATACTGCCTTAACGTTATTGGCCGCAACGCGTCTGCAGTCATCTAACGATTGCTTGCTGACATACGCAGTATGGGGAGTGAAAAAGCAATTATCGAGTTTGAACAGTTCGTTCATTTCAGGAGTCCAATTTTCAATCTTCATTGGCTCTTCTTCGGGATCGTCCAGAGCAGCTCCGGCTATCCATCTTTTTGAAAGAGCCTTATATAGCGCCTTGTTATCCACGCATTTGCCTCTTGAAACACAAACTAAATACGCACTATTCTTCATTTTTCGTAACATATCTTCATTCACTATATGATGTGTTTCGCTATTGTAGGGTGTAAGAACGTTTAGGACATCACACTGTGAAAAAATCTCATCGAGTTCTACTTTTTTGACGCCGCAAGTTTTCATAAAACTTTCGGAAAGATACGGGTCATATGCGATAACATCAAACCCAAAAACTAAAAGCTTTCTTGTTAAATTTTGGGCAATTCTGCCAAACCCCATCAGCCCATAGACGGCCTCCCTGAAACGCGGAATAGGTGTATTCCAGTCTTTCCACGAATAACTACCTTTATGTACTTTTTCATTGTAGAACGGCAAGCTGCGCATAAGCATAAATGAAAAAGAAATTGCCTGGTCGGCAACTTCATCGATGCAGTAATCCGGAACGTTTGTTACTATTATTCCGTGTTCATAGGCTGCTTCCACATCTAAAATATCCACACCAATTCCGTACCGTGTAATTATCTTGCATTTCTTTAATTTTTCAATGGTTGGCCGCATTATTTTTGCATACTGTTGCATTATTGCATCCGCATCTGCAGCAAGCTCTCCTAGCCCTTCACCTGTTTTACATTTAAGGCCGATTACCTCTGCACCGATAGGTTCAAGTATTGATTTTTCTATTGAATTGTCCAGGTAATCATAATCGCTTATATACACTTTGAATTTGCTCATTTTGATTTCAACTCACTTAATCTATTTATTTTCCGGCACTATTTTCACTAAGCAGTGCCAATGCCTCGCTATTTTTTAGCGAAAAGCTTATATTGTCTACAGGCAGAATACCCGGGTAGCTCTCTGAAATACTTTTTACTTCCAAAATATGCAACATAATTATCGTTTCCAATCCCTTTATTGCAGCAGCTTTATCTTTGCACCCTACCCGAAGTGTCGCCACTTAATAGTTTTTCAACCTCTGCAACTGTAACCTGATTAAAATCAAATTCTATTGCGTGCTTGAGACAGGACGCCGCCACAGCAAATTCGATAGCCCGCTGCGGTTCGTATTCCGAAATCAGTGCATATATTAACGCACCGCCAAATGAATCACCGCCGCCTACTCTGTCTACAATATGGATAAGATAATTCTTTGAAAACCAGTTCGCTCCGTTTGCATATAGCATACCCGCCCAGTTGTTATCGCTTGCAGATATGCTTCCTCTTAAGGTTATTGCAACCTTTTTAAAACCGAAACGGTCTACAAGTTGTTTTGCAACCGAAATGTACCCTTTATGGCTGAGTTTTCCAGTTGTCACATCAGAGCTGTCCGCTTTGATACCGAACACCTTTTCCGTATCCTCTTCATTGGTCATGCAAATATCTACATACTGCATAAACTCGCCCATGATTTTCTGCGCTTTTTCGCTCGACCACAAATTTTTCCGGTAATTCAAATCACAACTTACTGTAATCCCCTTCTTTTTTGCCACCTTACAGGCATCATTACAAACAGCAGCAACGTCGTCTGAGAGAGCAGGCGTAATACCGGTAAAGTGGAACCAATCAGCGCCGTCAAATATCCTGTTCCAGTCAAATTCCTCTTTTGTTGCAGTTGAAATTGAGGAATACTTGCGGTCGTATATTACCTTCGATGGACGCTGTGACGCGCCCTTTTCCACAAAATACAAGCCTAACCGTTCACCGCCGAAAACTATTTCGGAAACATTCACATTATAACCTCTTAACGTCTTAATAACAGCTTTCCCAAGTTCATTATCAGGCAATTTGGTTACGAATACTGCATCTAATCCATAGTTGGCAAGCGATACCGCAACATTTGCCTCAGCGCCTGCAAAAGACAGCTCAAATTTATTTGCCTGCCCGATTTTTAAATATCCTTCCGGATTTAAACGACCCATTATTTCTCCAAAACAAACAATCCTTTTCATTAAAAGTATCCTCCTTCTATATCTGTTGTGGCCTTCACAAAAATCCGAACCCCTTATCTATAAAGGGTTTCAGAAAGTAACTTTTAACCTTATTTTAGTTATCTTAAACAGGAGTGAAAGGCGAAAATTTCTTATCTTTAGTTTCGTAAAACCCTCATATCTGTTCGGTGTATTTTTTTGCAAGAACCGTAAGTTCATCAAATTTTCTCATACTTATTAGGGTCTTTTTTACAATATTAGAGCCTATTCCCACACCAGACACGCCTGCTTCAAAAAAGTCCTTCATATTATTGTCGTCTATACCCCCGACGGCAAGTATAGGTATATAATTCAGAGGTGCGCATATTGATTTTATATAACTTATTCCAAACTCGCCTGCCGGAAATAGTTTTACAAAATCCGCCCCCGCTTCATACGCAAGGACGATTTCCGAGGGAGTAAGTGCGCCGGGAATGGATACTGCGCCGAGCTCAGTAGTTCTTTTGATAACCTGCAAGTTTGTATTTGGTGAAACAATATATTTTGCCCCTGCGCCGACTGCGATTTCAACCTGATGCACGTTCATTACAGTTCCTGACCCTATAAAAATTTTATCTCCGAAATGATCACACAACGCCTTTATGGACTCAGCCGTACTCTGCTCTCCTGTAGCACTTGCTTGATTAAAAGTAACCTCAATAAGCCTTATACCGCCAGCATAAAGCGCCTCCGCCACCGGAATAATATCTGCTTGCGAGATCTTTCGCATTATAGCGATTATTTTATACTTTTTTATAGCGTTAATAACATATTCACGCATAATATACCTCCCACCTCCATTTTTGGATACACTAAATACATATAACGCGTTTTTAGCATCCGCCATTATTAATCTATAATTTTTTTGTTAACCTAAATCAGAATTCTATCCCTAGCGCCCTTAATGGGAAACCGTTTCCTCCTTTAAGTGCAACAGGTGCACCTACAAAGAATATTTCGTCTTCTGGAAGGGTTTCAAGATTTGTCAGTCCTTCCACTACGACAACTCCGGCACTGAGTAGAGCTTTATGCACCTCTATATACTTTTCAGGATTAAGTGAAGGTGGCTCAACGCCTACCATTAAAACTCCTAATCCCACAAGCCAGTTGGCCAGTTCCAAAGTGATAACGGGATAGTCTGTAAAATACTTTGGTTCATTGAAATGCTTTGACCAACCCGTCCTAATAATAATCCGCTTGTAATCGCTTATTTTTTCACGATACGGCAGCAGATCCGATACATTAATTTCATCGAAATCCGATTTTCCCGAGCAATCCGCTACAACCGTTTTACCTATATACTTACAAACATCAATTTTTTCGAGTGAATCACCGCCCTGAATAAAATGTAGAGGCGCATCCGTATGCGTACCCGCATGCGTGTTTATTGAAGCAATTCCCAAATTATAATTATCCTTTGCTATAGTCTGGCTTGGTTCATAATCCATAGACGGTGTACCCGGGAATACCTTCATATCGATTGCGAAAGGTAAGGTTAAATCATAAACTTTCATATAAACTCCATCCTTTCAAAATAACTAGATATTAAATCCTGCCGAATTTTTCAAGCAGTTCCTGAACAGTCGCACCCTTGAGAATCGCTGCCCTTGTCACCTCTTCCTTTTCAGCCTGCTCCTTAGTCCTTACATATATCTCTTCCAGATCATCAGCAGGAGCAACAGTAACACCAATTTCATCCGCTACGATAAGATCGCCAGGGCGTACGATTACTCCGCCGCAAACTATAGGAGTGTTAATTTCAATTGGTTCTTTCCTTCCCGAATAAGCAGTATGTGCTGCCCGCGGACTGACATATGCAGAATAAATTGGAAAATCAAGCATTTTTGCTTCGTCGGTATCCCTCGCACTTCCGTCTATAACAGCACCTTCAATACCTGCTGCTTTACTTAAACCACACATCAGCCCACCCCAAACCGATGTTTCAGATTCAGAAAATACATCAATTACGATAATATCACCGCGTTGAGCCATCTCAAAAATAACAAGACAGTCAACAACATCGCCAGGTGTAAGTTTAACTGTAAGTGCGGGACCTATTATACGCTTGTTAACAGTCCTCTGCTTAATCGTATGGCGCATAACGTTGTCTCTCTCCTGGGCATCGCTTAATACAGCAGAAAGGCTGTATACATTCTTCATTTCAAGAAACTTGTCAATTAACTTCTGATTAACCTTGGCATGTGGTTTCACAATATTTTTCATAAAAACCTCCTATAAATAATCATTTCAACAACTCATTAACGAACAACATGTCACGCAGCGGCTGCTATCGGCCGCATTTCATCCCCAGTTCATTCATCTTACGTTGTTATTTCACTGATTCAGTAAAACTAACGAACCTTTAGTTATCCTCCAGATTATTTCTGACCTCTTTTCCTCCGCTCGTTGACCACATCGATAACCACCGCCGTGATCAATATCAATCCGGTTACCAGGGTCTGCCAGAAAACGTCCACCCCCATCAGGTTCAAAGCGTTTGCTAAAACAGTTATTAATAGGGCGCCCAGAAAAGCACCGAACACAGAACCCTCGCCGCCACTCAGGCTAGCGCCTCCAATGATCGCCGCAGTTATTACCTTCAGCTCCAGACCGCTGCCGACTGTCAACGAGGCAGAGCCAAAACGTGCTGTAATCAACAAGCCGGCTACTCCAGACAGGAATGCCACCAGACAAAAATTGAAAATCTTCACCAGGTCTACGTTAATCCCTATCAGGCGCGCCGCTTTTTCATTGCTGCCAATATAGTAATTCTGGCGAAAGAAACGGTAATTGCGCATCAAAACATCCCCTACAATCACCACAAACAACATCACGTAGATCGGGTACTGCAGACCGAACAACTTCCCCTGACCAATTACGGTGAAGGAGTGTGGCAGGTTCAACACCGCTCTCCCTCCGGCCAACACCAACAGCAGTCCCCGCACGGTGGTCATCATACCCAGCGTGGTGATAAACGGGTTGATCCCTACTTTAGCCACCAGCAAACCATTGACCAGGCCTACCCCCAGAGCCGCAAGCAAACCAATCAAGATCGAAACCGGTGCAGTCAGTCCCGCGTTCAAAGCCATGCCAGTAACCACGCCAGTAAACGCCAGCGTGGAGCCTACCGACAAATCCAGGCCGCCGGAGACGAGCAAGATCACCATCCCCACCGCAATGGGCACTTCAACCGAAAGAGCCATCAGGATCGCTCGCAGGTTTAAGTAGCTCAGAAAGACCGGCGAAATGGTGGTCATTATGACGCCAATAACCAGCAGAACAAGGACCAGAGCCATCTCCCGCACGCCGAACAAAAATTTGAGCACCTTGATGAACTTTTGATCTTTAAGCATATATACTCCATTCTGTTAAATCATTGCTGCCTAGCGCTGGAAGTGCTCTGGCTCCGTTTAGCATTGACGATACCAGCCGCCAGAGCTATAATACGTTCCGCGGAAAAATCCTGGCGCAGAACTTCCCCCATGATCCGGCCGTGGTAAAATACCAGGATGCGATCACATACGCCGATCAATTCTGGCAACTCCGATGAAATCATGATAATCCCGGTGCCTCTGGCAGCAGAATCCCTTAATATCTGATAAATCTCGGCTTTCGAGCCCACGTCCACACCGCGCGTCGGATCATCAAAAATAATCACTCTGGGCTGGATGCCCATCCACATGGCAACCAGCACCTTCTGCTGGTTGCCACCGGATAAGTACAGCACTTTCTTCATAATCGAAGTGGTAGTGATATTGAACTCTCGTACCCTGCGGTCCACGTACCGGTTGATCCTTTTACGATCCAGAAATCCAATTACCGAAGTAAAATTTTCAACCAAGGGGGCAATGATATTATCGCACAGCGCCATGCCCTCAAATAGACCGTCTACCTTGCGATCCTCTGTCAGATAAGCGATTTTGTGAATAATAGCATCTTTGGGGTTATTTATTTTAACTTCTTTGTCATCTAAATTAATGTGCCCGGAGTCTTTGGGGTCTATGCCCACAATGGCACGCCCCACTTCCGTCCGGCTGGCGCCGATCAATCCTGCGAAACCCAGGATCTCCCCTTTTCGCAACTCGAAGCTCACATCTTCGAACACATTTCTGCGGTTCAATCCCTCCACGCATAGGACCGTTTCGGTTTCCGTAAAAACGCTTTCTCTGGCGCCGTAAAGGTTTTCAATCTTGCGTCCCACCATCATCGAAATTAAATCATTTTCACTCACGTCCTCTATATGTTTACTACCAATTTTTTTTCCATCCCGCATCACCATAACTCTGTCCGCGATTTGAAACACCTCGGAGAGTTTATGGGTAATGTAAATAAAGGACATGCCCTGTTCTCGCAGCATGCGAATATTCTCGAACAGATACTTCGTTTCCCATTCCGTTAAAGCCGAGGTAGGTTCGTCCAAAATCAATACCTTAGAGTTGATTGAAATGGCCTTCAGAATCTCTAAGATCTGTTTTTGCCCCATCGTCAGGCTTTTGACTAGCGTTCTGGGATTAAGGTCCAGGTTAAACTTCTCCAAAAATTCCTGAGTTTGTTGGTATAACCGGCGCCAGTCTATGTTGTTCAGCACTCTCACTGGCTGACGGTTGGCGAAGATGTTCTCGGCGATCGAAAGGCCATCTACCAATGAAAGCTCCTGGAAAACTATGCTGATCCCGGCCCGTATTGCCTGATTTGAAGAGGCGAACGCCACCGGCTGCCCTTCCAGAATGATCTGGCCGATGTCCATCTTATGCACCCCGCCTAACACCTGTATCAGAGTGCTCTTGCCGGCGCCATTCTCTCCAATTAGGGCTAGGATCTCTCCCTTACGTAACGCCAGACTGACGTTTTCCACAGCCAAAACGCCGGGAAAACTCTTTGAAATATTTTTAGCCTCTAATATGATTTCCATTAACAATCCCCGATCCAATTATAAGCTATTTTAAAAAGAGAATGCAGCCTGCCAAGGGCAGGCTGCATCTATTCTGCCGACTTTTTAGTGCTTCGCATAAATCTCGTTGGCCTTGAGAAAGTAATCCACATTGGTCTTGTCAATGTAATTCACGTAAGTGTTGATCACGGTTGGACCGGTGCGAGCGCCAGAAGCTTTATTATCGGTCGTCAGCGGGGCCTGGTTGTGGTTATAGTGGTAGAGAGTCAGTAACGCCCAGAAGGCCATGGCTGCGTCATCCTGCGCCACAGTACCCGTTAGGGTTCCATCCACTATTGTCTCCAGCACGTCGGAATTACGGTCCATGGACACTGTTAAGATCTTGCCAACTAACCCGGCCTCTTCTACTGTTTTCGCGGCACCGATGCCGCCGGTCGAGTCAGTGCCTACGAAGGCGTCTATATCCGGGTTACGCGTTAACATATCTGTGGCCACTTTAATGGCAGTGACCGTGTCAGCCTTGGTGTCGCCTACCCCCACGACCTCGATCCCCGGATACTCTGTAAAAGCAGCCCGGAAGCCTTCCTCGCGGTCATCGAACATTTGAACACCGGGAATGCTCAGGATGGCAACTTTGCCTTTTCCTTCCAGCGCTTCGGCGATGCTCTTACCACCCACGTAGCCGAGGTCGAACTGATTCGAACCGACGAAGGATAAACGATCCGAATTGGGCAGGTCGCCCAGGATGGTTACTACTGGAATGCCAGCCGCAACCGCTACATTGATTGTCGGCTCCAACACCGGCTCCACGGCAAAGATTGCAATGCCCGCTGGTTTTCTCGCAATTGCAGCATCAAATGCTGCTAACATGGCCGTCATGTCGTATTCGGCCGGACCGACGTAGTCCGTCTTGACACCCAACGCTTCGCCTGCCCATTCCCAGCCATACTTATGTGCGTTGAAAAACTCCAGGTTCCCCATACAGGAAACGTAGATGTATTCCTCGTCCGCTGTTTGGGCTGCAGCGGGTGCGCAGACCAATAAAAGTAAGTTCAGCACCAGTAACAAAATAATAATCCAAATTGCTCTTTTCATTTCCTCTCCTCCTTTTCAATCAAAATAGATTTACTCACATTCAACACCTAATCCTATAGGTGCATAATTGTTTTCCTAATCTCATTTCGCAACTGTATAATTGTTTCCTATCACTCTGAATCACACAAATGATGATTTATTGCATGTGGGTATCTGCTTAAGCAGATACCCACTTTAATTAATTAGTATTTCTTTGACGGAGCCGGGAATAATGTTTCTGGTTTTTGTAAGAATTCAAGCACATTCGACTTATCGGTTACGACGCTTGGAGTCTCAACAAACCCGCCCTTGAATTTGCCTGTTAAACCATCATATGCTACCTGCATTGCAATTAGACCCATTACATATGGGGTGGTGTTGGCCGTAGCAGTAATGTTGCCTTTGTAGATTTCTTCGAGGCATGCGGTATCACCGTCATTGCCGAGGAATATAATGTCAGTACGACCGAGTGCTTCAGCTGCCTTTTGAGCTCCCATTATTTCATAGTCATTACCGGCAGCCATAAGGTTTATCTCAGGATGAGCCTGAAGCATATCCATGGCAGCTGTATTTCCGCCCTCTACATTCCATTTACCATCCAATCTGGATACGACTTCAAAATTGGCAGCATCTTTGATTCCCTCAAGAAAGCCTTCTGATCTCTCAGTAGCATGCCAGCCCGGTTGGCCTAAAATCAATCCGACTTTTGTCTCAGCGCCATTCATCAACTTAACTGCATATTCACCAATTGGTTTTTGAGCCTTTCTCTGTACGTAACCGACAACACCGTGTATATTAGTTGGGAATAGCAGTATATCCGAATTAACAATTATTACTTCGATACCCTTTTCTACAGCCTGTTTTATCAATGGTGCCGCCGCATGTTCATCGTGTGTAGAAAAGATAATGGCGTTTACGCCCTGCGTAATAACGTCCTGGAGCATATTCATCTGACCGTTGATGTCCGCGCCGCTTTGCGGTGCGAGCATGGAGAATTCAACATTGAGTTCCTTTGCGAGTGATTTAATACCTGCACCGATAGCCATGTAGTAGTTAAACTCAGTTGCGGGAGGCATATAGACTAACTTCATTGCGCCGCCGGTTTTGAGATTATCAAAAGTTGCCTGTGCTTCAATCGGAACAGGTGCAACATATTCAATAGCTGCGGCTGCAAGAGAAAATACTCCTATCATCGATATACTCATAATCAATACAAATACCCATAATAATATTTTTTTCATTTTCAAAATCCCTCCTTTTAAAATTCTCAATTATAAAAAATACATATGATTGTTTCTACAAATCACCTCCTACTGTAATAATGTTATTAATGCTTCACTTTTTCTTTTTCTCCTCCCTCCTTATTTTATTATGGATGATTATTCGCAAATACGAATCGTTATCTTATGGATGTCTGCTTTTATATCTTAATATACGACCAATTGATTTGGGCATAATGTCAAGCTTCTTTTCCAAAATATCTTTTGAATAGTTCTGCTATCCCAGTTTTCCACATGTCTATAAGCACTGCAATCAGTATTATAATTCCAATTGTAATGCTTTGCAGTGATGTCGGTACCGCGTTTAAGTTCAGCCCGTTTTGTACTATGATTATTATCAGTGCTCCAAGCAGAGTATTTATTATATTTCCGCGGCCGCCCAACAGGCTTGCTCCACCTATAACTGCTGCCGCAATTGCAGATAATTCCATTCCTGAGCCATAGTTTGGAGAACCGGAGTTCAGGCGCGATGCCATTAAAATAGAAGCAACGCCGGCCATTGCACCTGCTATTACAAAAGTTATGAATTTTACTTTCTTTACATTTATTCCCGAAAGTTTTGCGGCGATTTCATTTCCGCCTACAGCATATATCTCCCTGCCTAATTTTGAGTAATTCATAAACAGAGCAAAAAAGATATAAAATATAGCTACATAGATTAAGGGTAGCGGAATTATACCAAACAGTTTGCCGTAAAAAAACACCTCAAAGTTTTCAGCGATGGAGAATATTGGAGACCCATTGTTAAATAGGTAGGCTATGCCTTTGAATATGCTTAAGCCTGCCAGAGTAGCAATAAAGGACGGTACTTTCAAATATGCGCTAAATAGACCGTTAAAAGCGCCCAGTATTGCGCCCAGTATTACGGCAGATAACAGACCGGCTATCACCGGCCACCCCTCAAATTTTATAAGTGTAGCCATTGCCATTGTTATAAGCGCAATCATAGAGCCTATGGAAAGATCTATGCCACCTGTGAAAATAACAAGCGTTGAACCGATTGCCATAAGAGCTGTTATGGAGACAGCGAGGGCTAGATTGTTAAGATTGCCTAAATTCCAGAACCTATCAGTAGTAAATCCAACTATTACCGCTACTAAAATTGCCGCAATAAGCGGGCCGACAAAACCTGAGACTGCAATACTTTTCTTCTTTGATCTTGTACTCATAAGCATACCTTACTATGTGTTTCATGATTCTAAATAGAACTAATTAGTATTATTTTCTTCGTCTGCATCCCTAGCATCTACAATACTCGTGATTTTGCCGAATTTAAGGTTGCCGATAGTATCGCTCATTGACAACAGTTCAAGATGGTCAGAACTTATAAGCAATACACTTTTGCCTGCAGCTGTAAACTTGTTGATAAGATTATAAACCTCTATTCGTGAGCCTACGTCTATACCCTGAGTAGGTTCATCCATAATAAAGAAATCCGCTTCTGCAAACAGCCACCGCGATATGACAACTTTCTGCTGGTTGCCACCTGAAAGGAAGCTTACAAATTTGTATTCTGACGTAGGTTCAATTACAAGCTGCTTATTGCTTTCGTCGTATGTCTTGAATTCTTTTTTTAAATCTAAAATGTGCAGTCTCTTAGACTTGAACAGTTTTTTGATTCTGGCAGTGGTTGAGTTTTTGGGCCCATTAAAATTGAAGAACAACCCATCTGTTTTACGGTTTTCGGTGATGTATGCCATCCTGGCCTCGATCGCCTGCTGCGGATTATTAAATTTTACTTCCTTCCCCTTGAAATAAATCTTGCCACCGGTTACTTTGTCAACACCAAACAATGCGCGCGCAATTTCTGTACGGCCGGAACCAAGCAAACCCGAAAGGCCGAACACTTCACCTTTCCTTACTTCAAAACTGACGCTGTTAACACCGGTTTCGGTTGTAAGGTTTTCAACTTTTAACATTACCTCGTCTTGAACGTTGCGTTGCTTTGGATAATGCTCAGTGATCCGCCGCCCAGACATCATCTTAACTATTTCGTCCATAGTAATTTCAGAACTATCTACAATTCCGGCGAGCATGCCGTTTTTTAGCACAGCAATACGGTCAACAAACTCCATAATTGTATCAATCCGGTGTGAAATATAGATTATTGTATGCCCGGTGGAGGCTAACTTTCGCAATAATTTGTGAAGTCGCTTGATCTCTGGCGCTGTTAGAGCAGTAGTAGGCTCGTCAAGTATCATCAAACTACCATTTGCTGTATAACCCTTGGCAATTTCAACAAGCTGCTGCTCCGCAACCGAAAGGTTGCCTATTATCGCGTTCTCGTCTATGTCGATTTGCATGGTATCAAGTATCGACCTGGTCTTTTCATGCATTGTACGCCAGTCTACGAATCCTTTTTTGTCCTTCAAAAGTCTACCAAGAAATATGTTCTCGGTAACAGTCAGTGTCGGAACAAGTGAAAACTCCTGATAGACGGTAGACACTCCAAGCTTTTGAGATAAAGCCGAATTGGTAAGTTTAACCGGTTCGCCCTGACAATAAATTTCACCCTTTTGAGGTTGGTTGATTCCGGACAAACATTTGATAAGCGTGGATTTTCCGCTGCCATTTTCACCAATCAGGCCAATAATTTCACCCTTATATATGTCGAGAGAAACATCGTTCAACGCAACAACCCCGGGGAAACGCATCGTAATATTTTTGAGTTGCCAGAATAGTTCAACTTCTATAGGAATAAACTCCTTCTTTAAATCCCTGTACCTATATAAAATAGATATTTCCATATGCGATATAAACCCTTATCATATACGAAATAATAAAATCAATATAATTTTTTTAAAAAATTATTCCGTATATGCACCGGAAGAATATGTAAGTTCATAACTGTGGCTGTATACTTCGAAAATGATACCAAACGGGTCTTCCACGTAACACATTCTATAAGGTTTTTCGCCCTTGTAATAGTATCTGACAGGCATTCTTTGTTTGCCTCCGTGGTCTACGATCTTCTTTACAAGGCCTTCAATATCGGGATCTTTTATGCAAAAGTGAAATACACCGGTTTTCCAATATTTGAATTCGCTTTCTACTGGCTCGTTATTCGGAAATTCAAAAATCTCAATACCAATAGCATCGCCAGTTGACATGTGGGCAATCCTGAATTTTGTCCAGTTTTCGCCGAATACGTCGTTGCACATTATACCGATGTCTGAGTCGTCTTTTTCAATCTTGGTGGGTGGCATGATAATATACCAACCCATTACTTCGCTATAAAACTTCACAGCCTTGTCTAAGTCAGGAACTGATAGTCCTAAATGTGAAAATACTCTTGGATATGTCATAGCTTTTTACCTCCACTTTATTACTCTTAATTTGTTAAATTAGAAAGATGAAAATCTTCTGTTTTTATATGACACTTATTTTGATTATTAAATAATTTCAAAGAGAAACTCGTTTTTTTATAACATTTTTTACCAACTTTGTCAAGTCACTGTTTGAGTCTGTCGATTTGCCTCGAGAACTTGTGGGGGTTTTTATTACATCAAAAAATTATTTGATTTTAATTCATGAAAGGAAGGACAAATACTTATGAAGTTTAATATAAAATAAACATATTATTCATCTTGGATACAACTTTTTCTTAAAATATCATAGGTTAATCTCTTTGTCAAATTTTGGCGAGCAATTATTTGTTCACCTTCTCAAACTCGTCTTTTAATATGCCCATTAAGATTACATCATAATATTTTCCGCCATAAAATTGACCTTTTCTTAATCTGCCCTCTTCTTTAAATCCGCATTTCTCATAACAGCGTACACCCCTTTGATTATAATCAAAGACCCGAAGATATACTTTATATAAATTCATCTGATTAAAAGCATGGTTAAGCAGGATTTTTGTGGCATCTGTACCATAGCCCTTGCCCCAATATTCTTTATTGCCAATTACAATTCCCAATTCTGTATTTCTATTCTTCCAATCAATTTTATGTAAACTAATCTGACCGATATAATCTCCCTCTTTGGTTTCCATAACCAGATTCTTCTCTGTATCATTATGACTCATAGCTCTTTCTAAAAACTTTTCCTCTTCCGCCCGAGAAACCGGATAGAGAAAGGCAGCTAAATATTTAGTAACCTCCCGATCATTTACCCATTTCATTATATCTTCCAGGTCTTTCTTCTCCACAGCCCTTAAATTAACCAATTTTCCTTTTAACATGCTCCCTCTCTTCCCAAAATGTAAAGAAAGGTGCCAGGCACTTTTCTTTACATTTTTAAAAAATATAAATTATTTTTTCTATTATAGCAGGAATTTTAAATTATTTGTAGAAAGTATAAGAAGGGGGTAAATTAAATGGTTAATAAATTAAAAGTTGCTTGCCTTCAAGTAAGTGCAAGAGAGTATGAGGATAGATACGAAAATAAAGAAAATATTTTAAGAATGATTGACAAGGCAGCGGAAAGTCATCCTCAATTGATGGTCTTACCAGAGTGCGCCTATCCGGCTTATTATATTTCTCCGTTTATTGTGAAAAATTACTTAGAATTCCAGAAATCGACTTTAGAACTAATTGCCGAAGTTAAACAAAGGGCTAAACTGTATAAATGCTACATAGCTTTAGGGATAGTTGAAACTGACCTAATCGAAAATATTCTTTACAATTCTGCTTTGCTTATCAATCCGGAAGGTCAGGAAATAAGCCGCTTCCGAAAATCCTTCCTCTGGCATTTTGATTCTTACTGGTTCTGCGCCGGCGAACAATATCCGGTAATTGAGACAGAATTCGGAAAGGTGGGTATGTTTATCTGTTCTGATGGACGGCTCCCTGAAATAGTCCGTTGTTTGAGTTTACAAGGAGCGGACATTTTGCTTGACCTTACCAACTGGGTCACCTCAGGATTTGAAAAAGAGACTCTTACCAACCCTCAGGTAGAATATATGATCCCAACACGCGCCCTGGAAAACCGAGTTTGGATAATTGCCGCTAATAAAGTGGGGATGGAGGCAAATACTATATTGTATTGTGGAAAAAGTGCCGTCTTTACACCTGATGGCCAGATAGCCAAAACTGCCTCTTCTTGCCAGGAAGAGATTCTCTTTTATGAAATTTCACTTGAGGAAACTATAGATAAATCAATTGACCATCAAATAAATACAATCGATGACCGCAGACCAGAACTTTATTCCGAATTGGTTCAACCTACTAATACTTTACCCATCTATTCTATTATGAAAA
>SDBS01002975.1_pt1 | contig 16692 bp, 18 predicted proteins | sample 2277091 | NCBI WGS metagenome assembly SDBS01 (sample SAMN10404972, study PRJNA504765) | marine sediment metagenome | isolation source: marine sediment core GS10_PC15, 163 cmbsf | place: Arctic Ocean: Southern Knipovich Ridge | collected 2010 | reverse complement strand
TGGTATTAACCACAATCGGTTCTACACAGCCGAACTTATTCAATGAATTCTTTAGCCCTTCCATCGCTTCAGCGTCTATGGTCCGGGGGTTGTAATCGGCAGGGTCCAGCTGGTCCAGCCGAAACTTGCTTATGCCCGGGCCAGCCTTCAGGCCCGGGGCGATATCCCCGGGCTTCTTATGTTGTTTCATAATATGCTTTTTGTGCTTTTTCTTTGCTGGTGTTTTTTTCGGTGTCATTTTGGCGATTTCCTAAATCCCTTAATCACAGTGGTTTGCATTTGTAAAGTAAAGTCAAAAAAAAAAATTCAAAAGGACGCGAGAAATGGAAGCTTTGACCCGCGTTCCTTCCTGGGACCAGGTAGGACCCATTCAAATAAAAACATTTCTTTGCTTTGCATTCTTCGCGTTTCGTAAGGCTGCATCGCCCTTGCTTAGCCTTGCCCTGCAGCTGCCTGGCCGTGCCTGGCTTAGCCTTGCGTAGTATAGGATTGCCATGCCTTCGCTGGGCTATGCGGAGCAAGGCCACACGCTGCCTCGCCTTTGCAATGCTATACAGCGATGTGCCACGCTCTGGCTTTGCATCGCAATGCCTGGCACTGCCCTGCCTTTGCCTGGCTGTGCATTGATGGCATTGGTGCGGACTGGCCTGCTATGCCTTTGCTCTGCTACGCATTGCTCCGGATTGACCTGCTTTGCCATTGCTGAGCTACGCATCGCTTCGCTTAGCTACGCCTTTGCACGGCAACGCCCAGCCGAGCTTTGCCGATGCAATGCCCAGCACGGCCTTTCAGTGCGTCGCGGTCCACGCCTTTGCTGTGCATCACGCGGCATGGTTTGGCTTCGCCTTTGCTCAGCTATGCGCTGCATGGCTTTACCATGCCTTTGCACCGGGCCTATTTTATTTGTAGCCAATGCCACTTGAAACGGCCCATTCCGCTATTCCGCCACTGGCCCAGGCCTCGCAATATTCCATAGTCCAGCCAATTGATGACATACTTTTCCAGAGACGGTTTTAACAGCAGTATTTCGATTTGAATCTTCGTGCCGGCCGGCGCCGCTTCCGAGCGGGCCAGGGCGGTCCGGTCCCCTTTCGGTGTGGTGATACGCAGCGGCCTTTCCTTGAAAGTCAGCTCGCCTGAAGACATTAGCGGGATTTCCCGGGGCGCGACAAAGATTAGGCCATCGATGATTTTCTTATGGGCCTTCAGCTCGTCAACTTGAGCCACCCTTCGCATCATCGAGCACGCATCCTTGAAAAAGCCTTTAATCTGATAATCCCACAGTATCGGCTCATCGTTTTCGTTTCGGGCAAAATAGGACGAATACTTTTTGATTTCTTCCGGCAACGATTCTTGTTCGTCCTTTTGAGCCCCGTCCGGATGTTTGCTGGTCACGTACTCCTCTGCCAGTTTCGGGTCCCCCGGCGAAGTACCCAGCAGGGGTTCCGTAAATTCCAGCTCTACCTTTAGCCAGGTCCTTTCAACTTTCTTCGTTTTGGTCTTTTTGTTCGTATTCTTTTCCGTCATAATAAATCTCCTATCAGATTTCATGCATCCTCCATCGTCGGCAAATTCTCTTGTACCGGCTCGATGGTCAATTTAACTTTCTCGGCATTATCAATCCAACTATCGAGCTTGTTCCTTACGCCCTCGGACAGCTTTACGTCACCTACTTTGACGCTGAAACAACCCTTGCCTTTCTTTTTTGAGTAACCATTGATCGTAGTAGTTATTGTGACTTTTACTTTCGCCATTTCGGTTCCTTTCTAAAACAGGGAGCTTGGGGCATATTCTACGTGCCAGCTTACAAACGAAACAAAAGCGGAACACCTCTGAACGAGATAGGGGGGAATAAGCCGGCGATGGTAGAGACATGGTGCCCCAGCTCCCAACCTGTAATTTTTGATTATTTTCAAATTGATTTAGCACGGTTTTACTTCCAACAAACGAAAACAAGCCTGATGTAACAGAGCCTCTTTATTTTTACAGGCACAGTCCTCCTGGTGACAACTATGAGAAAGCCGGATCGGGACATCACCTTCTGGGAACACAAAACCGCAATACGAGCAAATGCAATCCGGGTCATTGATTGCCAGTCCATTGGGGCTTGACTCAAACCAGGCCAATTCATCAAAGTGGATATTTAAGATTTTTTTACGGCCGTATTTGTTTTCCAATCTCATCTGGTATAATTTCCTTTCCCGGCCCCGCCCGTCCACGTTGCGGGCGGGGCCATCACCCATAATCCATACTCAGGGGTCGCTCTCCTTAACTCTTTCGGCCAAAAATCAAGTTGTGGATACATCTCACGAGACTGCCCATCGCGTCAATCCATGTTCGCTGACCTTCCGCCGTGTTGAGCACCTCGACAATCTCCTCCTTGCTGTTTGCGGTTGCAAGGCCATTGACCACCGACTCGGGGATATCGGTGTCGGTAAGAAGCTGATCATCGATTGTTTCGAGCAGCTCCTTCTTTACAATGACCTTGACTTCATCGGGACTTTTCGCATTGACCAGGGCCTCTTCGACGGCGCTCGTATCGTCATCAGATGCGATATGCTCCTTGAGCAGCCGAAAGCCCAGGGCAAAAAGCCCGTTCAACAAAAATGCCGGCATTGCCATAATATGACTCCTTTCAAAAAAAGTAATGTTATTGACCGGCACACTTTGACCGGTACATTTTCATAAGTGCAGAAATTTTAATACTATTGATTTCGATAGCGCCGAGCTTGACGGCCAACAGCCGCATCCGCCTGGTCAAGTCATAATGTGGCAGCTCCGGTTTGTCTTGAAACCATGCCGGATTAAGTCTCATTCGTCCGGCAAAAAAATGCAGCTCCTCAACTGTGTCCGCTACCAGGTGACACGATTGTTTATATCGCCAATTCCTGTTCGGGACGCAAACTAACATATCATCGACATAGACACTCATTCCGATTTCCCTCGATTATCATCAAACGTCAAAATGATTTTTATCTTCCGGCTTTGGCTGATTATGTTTTGAAACACCCTAGGCAGTTTCCAGGTCGATCGGTTTTTCGCCGATCTTTTCAGGGGGTTTCTCCATCGACAGGTTCCGTGGCAGATCCTCCAGCATATCGGGTATATCACATCCGCAATCTTGCTTTAATAAATCCTTGCCATCTTGATTGACCGGTCTTATTACGATCCCAAATAATTCACCTTGTGCGATCATCACTTCCCGAACAATGCATTTTCCATATCTCCGGTGATACACCGTCTGGGCGGGTTTTAATTTCTCAGCTTCTTGATGTTTCATTTTTCGCCTTTCTTATCGAATTTCGGCTAACACATTCCAGCTGACCGTTATCAACAAATTGAATCATGCAGCTGTTCATTCTCTTAGCACGGCAAAGCACCCGGCAAATTCTGCCCTTCATGGTTTGCCGTTTCAGGTTGTTGCCCCAGCAATATCTGTAATACTTGCCCATATCAGCCATATTGGAGGCCCCAGTTTGCTCTGTAGTCGATTATTTGACCTACCTGCTACCAATAGGGCCCTACTTTTCAGATTCAGCATTTTTCCCGCCTTTCTGCAGACAATTCCTAAGCTGGTCCCCCAGGCCCGGCTCCAATTTATTTAACCCATCGAAATTAAAATCCAATTGCTCCCTGGCCTTCAAGGCGCCACCCACCGATGACCGGATGCGATGTTTGCCGTAACTTGGATGTGTCCCGGCCTTAATCGCATCGAGCTCCTCTTGGCTGCAGGGATTAAAAGCGCTGGGCTTTACCTTTTTCTGGAACGGCAGCTCCCAGTTATCGACAATCCGCTGCCAGTCGATCTCATCAGGATTAGCATCGGCAAAGCCGGCCTTCATAATACCTGCGAACAACGTCTGAATATGCGGAATGAGCAAAATCTCCGGACCCGATTCGGCAAGCTGCATATTCGGCGGATAGGTGTTCCTTAAGAAATTATGGACTGCACAATTGATACAAAATCCTTTCGGCACCTTCGAGCGGCGGAGCATCTTCGCCTTTGAGCCCGGCGCCGTTCCCACCTGGAGCTGAGCTCCGCATCTTTCGCACTTTACCCCGCCGATTCCATCAAACAACCCTGGCATTTTTAGTCCTCCACTTCCACTTCATAAATTCCCTGTTGTCCCCGGACCCTGAACGGCTCAAAGACCGGCCTTATATCATTCAACACCCAGGCCCACAGATCGCCCCGCCATTTACATCTTGCCCCGGCTTCATCAGAAGGAAGCATCTTCCTGCAATTGACAACATTGACTACGCACAAGGCGTATCCACAAAGAAAGCCTTTTATTTCCGGTTTCAAAGTTGAAACTATCAGCAGATCTCCCCTGTGTCCCGTGGGCCAATTCCGGGTTTCGATGTTCTTTGACCCCTGTGCGATCATCGATGCATAGGGCTGATGCAGTGATATTGCTTTTATTTTCATTTGCTCAGTCTGTAAAAAACATCATTTGTCCATCGCCTTTTCTTCTGGAGCTATCTCTATCGAGCCACCATAGCCACAATTCCTCTGCGGATTCAAAGCCGCTTTTTTCTGGTTTGAATGTAGCTTTGATCGCTCTCTCCCATAATCTGGCAATACGCGGCCATCGCTGGATTTGCCGCTCTACATCTCGGTTCATGGGACACAGGACACAGCCCAATCTTTTGAAACCCTCATCGTACAAAGAACAATAGGAAATCTTCCGCTGCCTCAGATAATTCCAAACGTCAGTAGTTGTCCAGTCTATTATCACGTTCAAAAATTGTTTTTCCTTGTGGCGGAAACAGGTCTCGATCATCCGCCGGCTCTTGCGACGGCTCGATTCCTCCCAGCGCACGCCCGTAACCACCATCGCATCAATTCCACCTCGCTCCTTGAGTTTTTCACAACAGAACCTGGCATTCCTCCTGGGCGGCATCCCCTTCTTTTTTATCAACTGCCACATCGTTATTTCAGGTTTGTCAAATATTACGACTGATTGATTTTTGATATGTCTAATCAGCTCTGGTGGATCACAGGTCGTAACGTGATAGTGGGCGGTATATTTAACGCCGCTTCGCCTGACCAGATCTAAAATGACGTCACTGTCCTTGCCTCCCGAATAGGCAACGTAATAGCCGTCATCCCTTTTCGCAAGAGCACTCGACTCAAATAAATAAAGCCGCTCGATGGCTATATGATCCAGATTTCCGAACAGAGTTTTCATTTCAATATTTTTAACTTTTCCATCCATGGCCGGCTTTCTCCATCTTTAGGACCCGCCGCCAATAGTCCGTCCACGTTGCCTTTTTGAATATCCTTTTATTATTTACGTACCGGGCCAGGGCCCGCTGATATAGGTCTTGTTTGTTGAACGGCATGACATACGGGTCGATGCCCATGTGCCGCAAAGTTTTTATCCGATGCAAGTCTTCCTGCCGGGTCGATGAGAACCCTATGAGAACATAGCACATCAGCTGCCAGGCCCTTATATATTTGAGCATTCGTCCGATGCCGGCCAGGATCATTCCCTCATCAGCCGGGACATCCCAGGCAAACTTAATCTGCTTGTGATGGCGGAGCCGGGCCAGGACCAGGACCTGAGTTTTTGTGATGGTCCGGACATCGATGCCCTGGAAGTCCAGGGGTTGATTCAAGGTTCGCAAACAGATTACCGCATCCTCCCAGCCCGGGCTCGCAAAAAAACTATTATCACAGACGACGATATACTCACCTTTCGGGTTCAGGTTCTTAAGAGGGACCGGGTGGATCATCCCTTCCTTCTCAGGCACCACGCACCAGGGACACTTCCGATAGCATCCCCTTGAGAACCACAAAAAAGATTTGCGGCATTCAGGATAGATGCTGTAGTCCAGGTCACAATCCTCAATTGGCTCTGGCAGCCGGGACTTAATATCATAACCGGTGCCGCCACAAGTCACGCCCAGGGGAACATACGATTTATCCGTGTAGGTGAAAATTGAGCTGCAGAAAATCTTATCGAACAGCCCAAAGGCTATGGGGTATTTTTTCGGGTCCCAAAATTCGACAATGTGACCCCCGAGCTTATAATAACTTGCAATCTGCATATAAGCCGTGTTGAAAATCTTCGGTTCGATTTCAATTAAAGCGATTCTCATAGCAACTTCCGTGCCTTTTACTCATCATCATTTTTTGGCGGCTTTACCTGTGGCATGGCCGGACATTCTTCGTAATAAACCGCGTCCTCCTTATCTGTCCTGGGACCGGTGCTAACCCGTCTTTGTTTGGTAGTGGTTATTTTCTCCCAGCCCAACGTTGCGGTCCCCATCGCCGGCATGCTCAGCTTTACGGTTTTTCCCGGGTCATGCGGAAATTCGTCAAGCTGCCACCTGGTCGCAGCGGTCGGAAGATACTCGGTGACAATTCGTTTGAAACCGACAAAATTTTCGTTTTCGTCTATCAATCGAAAATACTCAGGATTAGCCATATAGCAACCTACTTTCTTTAATGGAGTGTCCGCCGGAATCCCGGCGGACGGTGAAACGATTTATTTTTCTGGCTCTTTACCTATTTCGTCGCGTAGTTGTGACATCTTCCTTCCATCAGTTATAATACCCGGACGGCGGCCAACCTGCCGACAACAAGTCGGCGGGAAAGGTGTTGGCATGAAAATCATGGTGCCGCCGTCCAGGCGAAGGCTAATGGTCAATTTTTATTCCCCCCTTGGCTGCTCTCAGCAAAAGCTCTTTTCTGGCAAGTGAACCCAATACGAATTTCTTGCCGAAATAATGCTTCATTTTAATTTCGGCCAGATTGACTTCATCGAGTTTTTCGAGCGTGTGATATTTCACCACAAAACTACCCTGGAATTCCACGCAGGACGTAATCTTGGCACCGGCCCGGGCACATTTATCGCAAACAATCGCCACGGCCCGGGGCGGGAAATATGGGTCATCAAAATTACCGAATATCGGGTACTTCCAGGAAGCCCGCCTTGTTGTTATCACAACGTTTAATTCCATGCACCACTTTAGAATTTTGCCGCCGCAAGAACAGCACTTCAGATTTTTCATGCTGCAAAAGTCATCCATCATGTTTCGTTAAAGCCTCGATTTGTTTCTTTGACATTTCGGCACCGGTCAACTTGCCCAGCGTTTGTGCCCCTATCAGCCAATCTCCGATATGCTTACCGGTCACGAACAAGTCACCCGTCTGCGTTGCAATGAAACCCCACTTGAATGTCTGATGCAACTCCAGGGCCAACTCCCGGGCGCCTTTGGTTTTGGTGCGGAGTAAATAATCGTACAGCATATTGAGGGCCAGTTCCGCCGGACCGCTGCCACCATATCCCCACTGAAACCCGTCCGGACTATGCAGCACAATCCGATGTTTCAGGTGGGTGACATTCCCATTGCTGTGACGGACCTGGACCGCCTGACCGCCAATCCCTTCGTTCGTTCCGAAATAGGTAATGTTCATATTACTCCTTTCTCATTTTGACCTGCTTAAAATCAACCTTGACCGTTTTGTCGGCTTTCTTTTTTACGATCTTCGGTTTCTTGGGGCCCTTCGATTTCTTAGCGGCCGTTTTCCTCAGTGTCCCGTCCTCATTCAGAGCCTCCCAGGATTTCGGAACCGTGAAACCTTTTGATTTCGAGACATCATCGAACATCTTGTCGATGTCCACCTTGAGCAAATCGCCCAGCCACCGGGCCTTTTTGGTAAACTCCCCAAGGATTTGCGAAGCCGGACCGCCATAAGATATAAGCTGGCACAACGATGGCTTGACGTTTACCCATAGCAGCTGCAGGATCTTTTTCCGGTTCCCAGTTTTGACCAGGGCGTCAAATTGATTTCGGGCCGCCAGGCCATAGACTATGGGGGTATTTCCGAAAATAGCTGACAGGACCATAACGCATGCCTCCTTGTCGCTATACTTGATCCAGTCCGTTTCCGCAGCATCTACTTTGTCAGTGAGCAGCAGCATGACCTGTGCCCAGCGTTTGCGTCTCAATTTTTCCCGGCGTTCTTTAAGCGTGGTCACTTTGCCGGGCCGCTTAGCTCCCATCCCAGGGCCACCGAACTTTTTCTCCTTGACAAAAGTAATCATGCCCGCACCCTTGGCGCTTACCACTAAAGATGGGATGGCGTTCTTTGCGCCACTTGTTGACTTGACCACATCTTCCAAATCATAGACCCGGCCAAACTTTTTGGTCAATTCCGATTTTTCCTCGGATGTCAAATGCTCAAGTGTTCGATAGGTCAGGTTCTCAAACTTTTCGTTGAATTGTTTGGCCCGCTGTTCCAGGTACCGGGAAAGTTTCTTGCCCCAGCAATCCGGGTCCAGGCAGCGGTCATTCGTTTTGATTTGTTCCTTGATTCCGCCGAACCATAACATCGGCTGGGACCCGCTCCGTTTCGTACAAGACGAACAAGTCCCGGCTTTCGGTAAAATCAGCTTGTCATCCAGGCCCCACTTTGCCTTGACTAACAACTTCAATGATTGACTGAGCCGGTTGTCTAAGTCCTTCACCGAAACCCCCTGCCAATTCCACGAATGCATTTCGATGTTCTTGAGCATTTGTGTCTGGGCCGTTGCCGGCAACCGGGCGATTAAAGTCAGGTGCCCGATAGACCAGTCTGAAAAATGGGGATGATTTTCAAACGCCCGACGCCACGGCTCACAAAGGTTCCGATGGATATTAGCCCGCAACCGGACCCACTGCTCTGTCTGACCGATTAACCCCGCTATCAAAACCGCATCGTCATTGAGGTTTTTCATATAAGTAGAAATTTCTTCAACCTCCTCCAGGGGTTTCAGTTTCTCGTGAAACTTGTTCTCGATCATCGTCAAGAGCATGGCCGTCTGATAGTCAATCCCTGTATGGACGATGGCCGGAATAGTTTTATGCTTGAGAATTTTGCAAGCCAGCCACCGCCGCTCTCCACAACGAATCTCAAAAACTCCCTTCTTTTTTTTGTCCGGATGGGACCAGATATGAATCGGAATCTGGACACCCCCGGCTTTGATACTTTCCTTCAAGTCAAAGAAACTCTCTGACTTGGTGTCGATATGCCGGGCATTGTCCTTGCTGGGGACGATATCTTCCATCGGCATTTCCTGATTTAACTGATGACTACGTCTCTCAATCATTTCGCATGCTCCTTTCTAAATGGTTAATTTTTACATCTGTTCTTGGGAAATTTACCAGGGATTACACTTAACTTTTTTGGAACATAGTAGAACGGCGGCTTTTTCATTGCAGCGACAAATATCGCAATTGGTTTGTCACCCCGCCAACATTGCCTGGCCGTGGCGATCGACGATTCAAATAATGTGTATGGGCTGCCACCAACAAGACGCTGAGCAAGCTGAGAATAAATATCAGAGATAGTTGTAGAGTCTGATTTGTTACGTGGATTGAGCTTGAGAATTTGAACCGCTTCGAGTTCCGCCTGACAACGTTGCCGCATAATATCAAATATTTTCTGTTTGGACAAAGGCCCCTGACCTTCAGCCCCAGGCACCCCCGGCCCCGGCTGAGAAACCGAATCCGGAACCGAAACCGAATCCGAAGCCGAATCCGAAATTCTTTCCGAAGCCGAATCCGTAACCGGGACCGTGCCCGAATCCGAAACCGAAGCCGGGGCCGGGGGTGCCTGGGGCTGAACATTTTCTCCACCGCCCCCGGCCCCCTGAGATTCAAATTCTCCTCCTTCGGTTTCGTTTAAATTATCTTTAAACTTATCTTCGGTTTCGGTTTCGATAAAGCAGATCCCTTTTTTTCCCAAATTTTCCTGATTATTCCCAGAATTCTTTTTTTGGGAACCGCCTGATAAATCCTTATTGTTCAAAGACTTACAGAGAGACTCAGGAAGGTCCAAAAAATCGACCCATTTCACTTCGGAATCCATCAAAATTTCCAATAGTTCGCTTACTTTTTTCTCTGATAGGCACAAAATCTCCGCCACCTGGCCTGAATTCTTCAGCGGCCGCTGCCGGTCATCCAAAACCCAGCCGCGGTATTCCCGGACCTGGTCACCGGCCAGCCCGACCAGCATCTTATATAGCCCATCACAAGCCGCCGCCAGCTCAGGCCCCGCCCGTTTAACCATTCTCCGATAATCCGAACTCAACGTATGTCCATGGACAGGAAATCTGACGTAGATCAAAGGCTTTATCCTGATTGCCCCTATCTTGGTTTTTGCCGTTGCTAATTTGCCATTTTTTAACAATTCAAATCTCCACCAATTTGAGATTCTATAGACCTTCATATTGGTCAACTCCTTTTTGCAATATGTTTTTTTTGCCTTTGCTTTTTACGAATCGATTTGGTAGAATGCGATGTGTTTCAGAAATGTGAAAAATCGCGGGCGTAGCTCAGCGGTAGAGCGTCAGCTTCCCAAGCTGAATGTCGTGGGTTCGAATCCCATCGCCCGCTTTTTTGTTGACCTTTTCAATAATGATGTGCTTGAGGTGTTGGAAGGGATTCGAATCTTTCCAAATGTTTTTAAAGCGATATCTACAGGAAAATAAGACAGGTTTATTTCCTTCAATGCCAGTATTAAAACTCGCAGTCAGTTGAAATCAAAAACATTCACAAAATATGTGGCGGCGGTTATTACCCTCGGTGTTATATGTGCCTTAACCGCTTACTTTGCGCCGGTTAGCCAGCAAAATTCACAAACAGGCATGTGGTATAGTGTCCTCCCTCCGGTACTGGCGATTTTGCTGGCTTTTTTGACACGCCATGTCCTGCTAAGTTTGGGAATTGCCATTGTAGCAGGTGGTTTGCTGACTCAGGTCCCACAGAGCCCCTTGAGTGTTGTTGCCTGGTTGGAGGGATTCAAAGCAGTAGGCATTTATGTTACAGATACTGTTACAAGCAGAGCAAATTTGCAGATACTTGCGTTCCTCCCGCCGATCTTTGTGATGGTGGAGATAATCATTGCCTCTGGAGGTTTTAAAGGGGTTATTGTGTGGCTCTTGAAATGGGTAAAAGGCAGAAAATCCGCACAACTGGCTACCGCCCTGATGGGGATACTCTGCTTCATTGATGACTACACCAATGCCATAATCGTCGGCTCGATGATGCAGCCAATCACTGACCGGTTTCGCGTCAGCCGGGAAAAACTTGCCTTTCTTGTGGACGCCACCAGCGCACCCATTGCAGGACTTGCGGTCATCAGCACATGGATCGCCTATGAAGTGGGCCTTCTCACCCAAATCGCGGAGGAGCTGAAAATTGGCAGGAGCGGATATTCGTTGTTCTTCGACGCGCTAAGTTTTCGCTTCTACTGTCTGCTGATGATAGCTTTTGTCTTTGTGCATATCATTCTGGGCCGGGACTTCGGTCCGATGAAAACCGCGGAAGACTCGGCCAGGACAAATGACCCCGGCGAAAAAAACCAGGCCGGCCCATCCCAAAACGCTGCTGATTCGAGTACACCAGCAGTCGCGCAGCAATCCTCCCGGGCAATCAAGGCCCTGGTGCCCTTAGCCGGACTTGTGCTCTTTCATCTCACCGGCCTTTGGGTCGATGGCGGCGGACCGGCTATGCTCAGGCAAGGCGGTTCGCTCCTCAATTGGGTTTATTGGCGCGACGTTATTAGTGCCGCCCAGAACACCACCCTTATCCTCGACTACGCGGCGCTCTTCGGCCTGGCATTGGCCTTGCTATGCTCGCAGCTCTTCGGGTCGCTGAGTATGCCCGTCATAAGCAGTTGCTTCAAGCGAGGCTTCAAGCGGGCTATGTTACCCTTTGTCATACTTATTCTCGCCTGGTCGCTCAAGAATTGCTGCGACAGCTTGATAACCGGAAAGTTCCTGACTGCAATTCTGGTCGGAAGAGTCTCGCCTCATTGGTTTCCACCGGCAATTTTCCTCGTTGCCTCCGTGACCTCATTTGCCACAGGCACAAGCTACGGAACGATGGCCATCCTCATCCCCACAGCCATTCCCGTCGCCTTCGCACTCGATGGGAACACCTACGGCCTGACAACAATGATAAGTCTCGGCGCAGTCCTCGATGGCGCAATCTTCGGCGACCACTGCTCGCCCATCTCCGATACGACAATTATGAGTTCCATTGCCAGTTCCTGCGACCTCATGCAGCACGTCCGCACGCAGTTACCTTACAGCCTGTTTGTAGCCGGGCTCGCTTTGCTCTTTGCTTACCTCCCCAGCGCTTTTGGCCTTGCGCCGGGATGGAGCTTTGCCCTGGCAATATCAGCTATGGCATGTTTTTTCGTTGCCCTTGCTCGACGTACCAGAAAAGTGCCTAAAGTGAGCTAAAGTGACAGCAACGCTGTCATTCTGAGCGAAGCGAAGAATCTCTTTTCCGTTGGCCAGATCCTTCGGTTTCGCCTCAGGATGACACGTAAGTGTCACTTTAGGCACTTTTAACTTTAGGCACTTCAAACTTCACCCTCACCATGGCAGCGGCTGAGAGGTGCCCATGCCCGGCCCTAACAGTATCGCGTTGAGGAATAGTCGTTGCGCGCCGGGTAACCACATTCGATAGGTTGGGTCGGTAGCGAACAAAATCAACTGGCCGCGGCCTACTGATTCGACAGTGGCATAAGCGGTGTTTGTAAGACGTTCTTTGGCTTCCGGCCAGAGCAGACCGCTCAAACGCAGCTCATTCTTATCGGCAAGACGAGCTACGGTTGCTACAGGATGCTTTGACATAAATGCATTGCTGCCTTGAAACATCACTGGCAGCTTCTCTTGTAAACCAAATCCGAGCCATTGTTCTGTATTAATCGTACACGCAAGAAATGTACCGCTCGGACTGAAGATGCGACGCCATTCATCGGTGCGTTTTAGCTTTTCAATATCGACCTTGGCTTTGGAATCATCAGGCTTTTTGGTTTTATCTTCTTCCGTCTTTTCTTTTGTCGTTTTTTCCTCAGCCGCTATGGTTCCCCATATCTGGTTGGGATCAATCTTAACATCTCGGGCACTATTTTCACGTCCCATTGCTTCCTGATATTCTTCAAGTTTATCAAGCACGTCACGTTTTAATCGTACCGACGAAAGCTCTCGGTCTTTGTGGGCCGCAAAGGCTGCCGATTTGCCAACCGCAATCAGGGTCCCGCCGTCTTCAATCCATCTTTTTATTTTTTCAACTGCTTTCTTATCAAGCACCCGGCCAATGTCACCGCTGTCCGGGATTACCAGAACATTGTATTTTCGAAGGTCAATGTTGTTTATGTTTTGAACGTTAATTGGCGAACACCGGAGTCGAAGCTGATGGTCAAGCAGGTACCAGACCGACCCAAACGAAGTCGACCGGACAGGCCATTGTGAAGCTATCGCCACCTGTGGCGATGCTAACAGTTTAAACTTTCGGCTGCCAAGGTCAGGACCATCCTTTACAAGGGCACTATCTACTCCCTTAATATCAATGGCAAAATCAGAAGCGATCCCCTGTAAAATCTCCGAAAGGCCGTCCGGATTCTCATGGCCGCGAAGCAGAACCGTCCCCGTCTTGTACTCTCGATCTTCGATCTTAAATGGCTTGGTTGCGATTCGTGGATGACACTTTTCATCAAAAAGACGAACCAGAACAGGATATATGGTGGAATTCCCAAAATCAACCAAATATCCGTAACCACTTTTCTTGTTCATTCCCGATAAATCGGGATCTCGAACCGGCTCCGAAGACTCAGGCGAGAGTTCGACATTTGATATGCTCTTAGCCCAATATGACTCGATACCAAATGCCATCGGCAGGCTCCACGTCGAGACGTCATAAAGCAGCGTCTTCCGGCGGTTTTCGAGCTCTTTGCGTTCCTTCAGCAGAAAGCTGTCTTCCAAATGCGGATCAAATTCGCACAACGCGTGAAGCATCCGGCGATGGGGCTGAGCCGAGAGTACAACGACCGTGCCTTTTGGTAGTTGTTTGCTGTCCAGCTTGTTTCCCCACATGTCGGTCAACTTCTCGGCTTTGAAAGGCGCCTTGGCGAATTTCGTTTCGATGCCATGATGCTCAATTAGCTCGACCAGACGTTTCCACCTCGAAATGTCTTCACAAGGTGGCAGCAGAAACGTACCGCTTTGAGGCTCTTGTTCACTGATAGCTGATTGACGGTCGCGGAGGAAATCGCTCAGGATTTCCTGCCGGTTGGCGCCTAAGGTTTCGAGGTTGGCTAAAGTGCTCACGATATGATGGTGCACGGTTTCCCGATAGCTGATTTCCTCTCCGGTTGGGTGTTTTACAGACGCTGCATCAACCCTGGCCTGTTCATAGAGCAGCCCGATCGAGCCGAAAATACTTGCCCATGAGTTCGTGTAGATGGGGGCCCACTCGCTGTACCAATCCCTCGTATAGTAACTCCATCCGTACCGGTCAAAGGCCCTGGCCTGATCGGCTCCAAAGCGTTTACGCCAATCCAACACCTTTGGTGAAAGATGTAAAGTTATGGGATCTGCCGGCGGGTCAAACAGGTAGGTATCGTAAGCACCCTGCTCATGTGAATCTACCAGCAGATGTGGATTCCAGGACAAAAGCACCTCTGCCAAAGCACGGACTTCCGGCTGGACATGCACGAGCCAGTCACGGTTGAGGTCGAACAAATAATGGTTCCCCCGCCCCCTCGACCAAAGGGCCTGGTGCTGCATCGACTGAAGGTCCGGACTCGAAACCACACCCGTTAGCTGTTCGAGATGACTTAGATATCGTTCCCTGCCGTCAGGATTTGCCAAAGGATTAATATTAACCACGACTTGGTCTAAAAGTTTCCGGTTGGCCTGGTCCTTTGCTGCAGCCAGATGATATGCAACATATATAGCTGCGTCCGTACTCGAAAGTTCGTCGCCGTGGATACTATAGTTCAACCACGCGACGGCTGGGAGAGTATTGATTAGCCGATTTGCCTGCTCGGAGCCTACGAGCTTGCGCGGGTCGGAAAGTTTTGCATTGTTGGCTTTAATCTCGTCAAGTCGTTTATGATTGGCACCGCTGGTGATAGTAAGATAGTAGAGCGTCCTGCCTTCATGTGTCTTACCATAAGCTGTAAGTGTTACCTGCTCGGAAGCCTCAGCCAGAGCTTGCAAATAGCGGATAAGCACACGATAGCGAACCGCCTCTTCAGCGACGGCGTGACCTATTATTGATTCTGGCGATGGAATGTCCGGGTTATAATCGGCTGGCTCGACAAAAGGCGTTTGCGTCTGACCGCTGAGGGAGCCCTCCGCCTTGCCTGTCTCGGCTTGACCGAGAAAAAACGGGCGGGAAATCAAATGTGCTTGTGCATTTGCTTTACAACTGCCCAAAAAAAGGCAGGATGCTGTAGCTAACACTATAGAAAAGTAAATATGAACACCGGATTGACTGTGCTTGCCTTTGGCTTTTTGAATTTTATAAAATGGATTCATTTTGCATTCTCCTTATCAACTAAAATTTCCCCCAAATAACTGTGCGAAGGAGACCCGTTCTCCTAATACAATATAAACATACAACAATCCCTCCAAAGCATCAAGCCGTTCCTTGAAAATTGTACCAGCTTGAATTACAGCAATCCTTGTTAGCAATAATGTAACATCGTTTCCATAATATGGCGAAAAGGCCTGTTTCCTGTTATGATACAGCCCAATGAGTGGACCTGAACCACATAAACAAATATCCCTGTCATTTGATCGGGGAACACTTTTACTTACAGGCCCAACACGTAACCTGCTCCCTGAAACCAGCGGTTCGTGTACTTGGAAATGGGATACTCGTGTTGGTGCCTGGCGCTGTGACGCAATCTACTATGCTGCGATTCGCGAAGCCTTAGCTGAGCGATTTGGAGCGTACTTTTCTGATAATGTGATGAGGGACCCCGCCTTGCGGGAAGCCAAACCTGCTTGTATTTCCTTTTCCAAAGTAAACCTGCCGAGACTAAGGCCGGAACAGACAGAAGCACTTGCAGCCTGGAGTCAAGCAGATTGTCGCGGACAGATAATTATGCCGACCGGTACCGGCAAAACAGAGGTGGCTCTTGCGGCAATGGCTCGAACGAAAACAGCGACGCTGATAGTTGCACCGATTCGGGATTTGATGTACCAGTGGCACCGGCGAATTTTGCGGGCCTTTGATTATGATGCCGGCATTGTCGGCGATGGCTTGGCCAATATAAAGCCAATTACGGTAACAACGTATGACAGTGCGTATATTCACATGGCTAAGATGGGGGCAGGTTTCGGGCTGTTGATTTTCGATGAGGAGCACCATCTACCAGGCAAATGCCGTCGTGAGGCTGCTATTCTGAGCACTGCAACAATGAGACTCGGCTTGACAGCTACACCCGAACGCTCGGATGGCCGGCATAAGGATTTGGATTGGCTCATCGGTCCGGTTGTTTATGATATGCCATTTAAGCAGGCCGAAGGTTCAACGTTAGCCAACTTTGATGTCGTGCGTATTCCTGTGGCATTAAATGATAACGAACAGGCTACTTATGACCAGTGCAGCCGGGTAATTCGTCACTTTATAACTTCACGCCGCAAGGAACAATCCGGCTATAGCTGGCAGGATTTGTGTAAAGAATCAGGCAAAGACCCTCAGGCTCGGAATGCCCAAAAAGCTTATTACCTCAAGCAGTCTATCGAAAACCGTGCCGCTGAAAAGCTGCGAGTGCTGGAAGATGTTTTCAGGTTACACAAAGGTCAACAAATTCTTGTTTTTGCAGGCTCGAATATAATGGCAATTGAAGTGTCTCGACGGTTCCTTGTGCCAACGATTTTGTCTCATACTCGC
>SDBS01002973.1_pt1 | contig 16695 bp, 15 predicted proteins | sample 2277091 | NCBI WGS metagenome assembly SDBS01 (sample SAMN10404972, study PRJNA504765) | marine sediment metagenome | isolation source: marine sediment core GS10_PC15, 163 cmbsf | place: Arctic Ocean: Southern Knipovich Ridge | collected 2010 | reverse complement strand
AATAATCATGAAAGCTATCAGTAGACCGTAAATTGCGAGAGCTTCTGATAAGACTACCCCTATGACGTTGGAAGAAAATGTTTCGGGGTTTTCAGCTGTTGCAGCGATCAATGAAGAGCCACTATAACTAATCCCAGCGCCAGCGGAAACTGTTGCTACAGAAATAATTATCCCAGAAATGAGAGCCTTATTTGCAGCTTCCATGGTCGTGATGTCTGCTAACTTTCCCAAGAGCATGAAAGCAATCAGCAAGCCATAAATTGCCAGCGCTTCACCCAAAACCACTGTTATAATTAACCTACTAAGTAACTCTGGTTTTTCTGTTCCAACTCCAGCTAGTGCAGTCCCACAGATAATAATTGTAATAGCAGCTGCGATGATAGGTACACCAATTGCCAGCGCCAAGCCAATGAGACTTATGATAATCGGATCCACAATAGACACCTTATTGCTCTATTAAGTAGACTTGAATGGTTTAAAAGGAATTCCCTCTCCTGAATGGAATTTTGAGAACCATTCAATCCAGTGAAGACGAAGAGTGTGTACAAAAACCACGAGCCCCTCAATGACCATTACGAGAATAGTTCCTATGGCTATCAATGGAATGCTCTGCAGCGGAAAAACGCCATGCTCAACCCCACCCAATACTAAAAACAAGTAGTTCATCGCGCTATGAACGAGACCTAATGCCATTAATCGGCTGTAAGACATAGAATGGCTTAAAGTTTCAGCAAATACTTCTACGGTAAACCCTATGCCCTCCATAAAACCTTCAGCTATCCCTGTGACTACAAAGATAATAATCAGTGGTAATATGACAAGTCCTCCAAACATAAGGCTGCCTTCTGAGAACCACTTAGAAATGTTCGATATCCCTCCCCAATATGTCCACATGAACAAACCGCCAAAAAGTAACCATATACAACAAAGCGGTATTGGAGCCAGTTTGTAATGTTTGTGCCTAAGTTCATTTATAAATTTTAAAATTAGTCCTAGACTTATATGAATTGTTCCCACGAGTATCGCAAATCTCAACATCATCATAGGCTCTTGTGTAGGTTCAAAACCCCCTATTTGAAAAGGTCCAATTCTGAAAAGAAATATTGGGTGAATAACTCCAGATGGACCAAAAAACTCGCCAAAGAGGAATCCGAAAAAGATGGCAGAAAGACCTATGTAAATAAGCATCTCGCCGCTGATAAGTAAGTATCGAATTATGTCTCCACCTTGCTTTGACTTGCCGTTTCTCCGAAGCATAGTGAATATAATTCCAGCTATAACAAAAATCGCACCTTGTCCAACATCCGCAAACATGATCCCGAAAAGTATGGGAAACGTTATTGCAAAAATACGAATAGGGTCGATGTCGCCGCTAGATGGATATCCATAAGCGTATTCTAGCTTCCCAAAAGCTTGCAGGTAGCTCGGGAGCTTATGGGTTATGATTGGTACTTTTTCATCAAGTGCAGGCAGCTCGTCTGCTATTATAGCATTTCCATCAGACGCCTGCATTATACGTTCCACCGCTTCTTTATCACGACTCTCTGGCACCCAAGCCTCGAAAAAGACAGTTTTGGAGCTTCTAACGAACTTCTCTTTTTCCTCTGCTATTCGCTTCTCTTCCTTTACAATTTCCCATAAAATTAAGAGATCTTCGCGAATCTTTTCGAAATTGATTTCTGTCTCGATTGTTTTCTCTATAGTTTCAACGGTTTTTTTCATGCTTACAAGTCTTTTCCCGAAATACCTCTCGCTTTCTATGACAAATTTTGCAAGCTCGGCGAACTTTATACCAATTTCATCATAGTCATCAAGGTGTTTAGATGCTATTCTTTCAACCAATATTTGGTGATTTGCCAAACCAGTACTCTCGATCGTTTTGTCAATCTCAATCAATTCGAATTCGATGTGCTCTAGCTCCTTTTCTTCAGAATGCGTCAGTGTATTCTCTGTATCAAATTGTTCTGGCTTAACTCCAAGGTCATCAATGATTTGGTCAATTCTTGAAGCCAATGCGTAGATTTTAGCCTCTTCGATGGGTAATTCTGCTAGTTTCTGTTCAACCCCTGCTAGAACTTCTTCAATCGGCTCCTTCGTGAGAGGTATCTCTGCTGTAGGAAAATAATCAGGCTTTATGTGGAGCCTTTCAAATGCAGCCTCGAGTTTTAAAAGAAGGTCTGAACATTTTGCTAGAGTTTCAGTGGAACCCTTAGGGGGAACTAAAATTCCCTTCCAGTCTTCAGGTATTTCTCGCATATCTATTAACTGAACTATGCTCGCATGCCCAAGGGACTGGACAACAGCGTCAATATACTCTTCATAAACCATTACCTTGAGCTTTCGCATCTCTACCATATCATCATCTTCGGGTGCACCGGCTTGATATGATTCCATTATATCAAAGTCTTGCAGATAATCTTTACATCATCTAAACAATAGAAAAGCTCTTAAAGTTTTTCGTTCAAACTAATTCAGTTTTGGTGTAAACCTTGCTTGAATCCTTTAAAGCAGTTTTGGACAAGGAGAGGGAAGCTGAAAAAATAATACTGGAATCAAGAGAGCAGGCAGATAAAATAAAAAAGGAAGCTCAGGAAAAGGTTGTAGAAGTATACAAAGAGATTTACCAAAAAAATATTGCCAAAGCGAAGCGGAAATCAATTGAAATCAAGGAACAAGCGAAGATAGACACTGAGTCTGAAATGCAGACGTTCATTAGGCAGGCGGAAAAACAGAAAAAGAAAATTCGAATAAACGCTGAGAAAAAATTTGATGAGGCAGTTAATGCCGTTTTAAATGAAATTATATCCTAAGTGGGTGGAACGATGGAATCGTCAGCGAATAAAATTATTGATCGAATTCTCAACGATGCAAGAGAAGAAGCGAAAGCTATTATAACAGATGCAAAAAGATCTGCCGAAACGCTGTTGGAAAAGCAAAGGCAATTAGCCCGTCACAGCGCAGAGAAAGAGGTGTATTCCCTGTTGAGGAGAGCCGAAACTGAGGCTGATATCATTAGAGGAAAGGTGTCCACAGATATTAAGAGACGGACGGGTTGGGTAGTCTTATTCGAAAAAGATCGTTTGATTATAAGCGTCTTAAACGAAGTGAAGAACAGGCTCGTGAACCTGCAAAAATCTGAGGAGTATCTTCCGGTCCTTGAGAAGTTGATAGTTGATGCTGGCACAGTTCTAGATGGTGGAACGTTAGAGGTTATGTTAAACGAAAACGATTTGTCCTTGCCCTTGAAACTTAACAAGTTGGAAAAGAAAATTGCTGATGGAACAGGTGTCAAAACACGACTAAAAATCTCTAAACAACAAACTAAGGCTGTTGGTGTCATAGTTAAAAACAATGATGGCAAAATCTTTGTGGATAACACCTTTGAAGCCATACTTAGCCGACGTGAAAGAGAACTAAGATTAAAAATTGCGCGAATTTTGTTTTCGAGGGCTAGCGCATCGTGACTATTAGGCTGAAAGGGATTTCATCAGGTCTTTCATTGCTTGTATGTTGTGAAGGAATTCTACTTTGATGGGTGTAACTGAGATGCACTTGTCAGTCTTGATGGCATGTAAATCCGTTCCTGGATCTCCGTCTGGATAGTGTCTTAATGCCCAGCTTTTGATTCGGTATCCGTCCTTTACTTCTGTGTGTATGTCGCCATAACCCTCATAACACAGACTTGTGAGTTTTACCTTCTTGCAGTCAGCGTTTTCCGGCACATTTATCGAGATAATGTCCACATCTAACGGCATCCCCTTTTCTAACACGTGTCTGGCGGCTTTATAGGCGAGCGTGGCTGCCAAATCCAAGTCCTTCACCGAAACTTTCCGTTTGTCAGCCATCTTCTCGGTGATTTCGGACAGGCAATAGGAAACGGCGATGGCTGGTACGTGGTGGATGGCGGCTTCAAATGTGGCTCCCACTGTACCTGAAGTCAGCAGGTCATCTATTCCAAGGTTTGGACCTATGTTTACTCCAGACACAAGCAAGTCTGGCATACACTTCAGGATTTTGTTAACTGCTATCAGGAAAGAGTCCGCTGGCGTACCTGCTGTGGCGTACGCTTTTGTTCCATCATCAAAACTAGTTTCAGTTACGTTTACTTGACCGATGCTGATGGCTTTTCCGATGCCGCTCTTCTCATCTCCAGGAGTGACAACAATTACATCTCCCAGTTTCTTCAGTTGCTTTACAAGAGCGAATAAACCAATCGATTTGATGCCGTCGTCGTTGATTACTAGGATAGTTGGCAAAGTAATTCCTCAGATTGCATTAGATATGATGTTCCGTTATTTTAGGGTATTCTTGTTCTCAGGAAATGTTTTTGTTTTTTGTTGTACCAAGTTTATTGTGAGTGAATCGGTATGGCGGATGATGGTGAACCAAAAAAAGTTTTGGACTGTTCAGGGCTTTGCTGTTCATTGCCGCTTGTTGAGGCAAGGATGGAATTGGACAAGATGAATGTTGGGCAAATCTTGGAGGTTATAGCGAACTGTCCTTCTGCGGAAGAGGATATGAACATTTTGACTCGCCTAAAAGGCTATGAACTGGTCCGTAAATGGAAAGAAGATTATCAGTTCCATTTTGTAATAAAGAAAGTATAGTGATTTTTTGGATATTGAGATATTTAGTGGTAGTGTCTAAACAGTTCATTATATGTAGCTGAGTGGACGCATATCGATTTTTGGAACATATTACCGAATGAAATAGGATATATTAAGCAATAAGACATAATATGTTTTAGCGTAGAACAATAGAACAATCGAACATAAAAACAAAAGAGGAAAAAACAATGCAAATATTCACAACAAATTGGTACATATACAAAACATATCTACACCCAATTTCCACAAAATCACAAAAAAGAAACTCTGGAACAGAAACAGAGAGTTACGGGACAAAAAAAAGAAAACAGAATCACAGTCCGAGAATCAAGGCTGAAAAGAGAACAATGGACTTTGAAGAACTTTTGATGGAAGCAATAGATGAAGGGCTCTCTTTGCTCGGAGAATCATCGAAACAGGTAGTTTATTGTTATTTAGAAAAAACCTTCAAGATGAACAGGCTGGATATTCCATACAGAATTGAAGAGTTCATTGATGTCATCGAGAGAATATCTGGAAACGGAGCCAAAATACTTGAGATCCAAATAATGAAATGCCTCTTCAAGAAAGTTGGCTACACAGTCAAACACTATTCAAAACAAAAGAATCTAACATTTACAGAATATATAACAGCGATTAAACAATTGTATACCGTGAGTAAATAAGTTAACTATTATGTTCTAAGACTCTTCGTAGAGAAAATAAAGTTTCTGGAAGCTTTTCACGAAGAGGTTAACATAAGAATTGTAAAGGTATATTTTTAATTATTTTTTTACGATAGTCTCAATAACCATCATGTATTATTTTTTTCTTGGGTAGTTTACCCCCAATTTCTATGTGCGCTGCAGGTTTGAGCAATTCGGGTTTAGTTGGAGGAGCGAATGATGTCTTTTCTATCACAGGCTGGCAACCACGGCAAAGCGGTTTATCAAAATTCCTGATTGAATATTTGAATACTGCGTAAGTTATTGCCTTCTTACATTCGTTACAATAATAGCTCATATAGTGTTGGGTTGTTGTTTCGGAACTATTTGCTTTCTTGTGCTTAACATCCTTCTGATGATTCATACAAAGGGCTTTTCCAAAATGTCTCAATGAATAATTGTTGATTTTTTCACTTATTTTCTCTTTACAGAAACTGCAATAGAATCTTTCAGGCAGCATTTCTTTTTGATGGTGAAAACAAAGAGATTTGCCAAAATGCTGCTTAGAATAATCAAAGACTTTTTCGCTAATTGCCTCCTCACAAATGTTGCAGCGATATGGCATATGCTTTATTTGTAGATTAACAAATATAAAACATTTTAATCCCCTATTAATGAAATTAAAAAGTGGAGCAAACTGGAAAAACGTTATGGAAATGGCTGTTCGTTCCCTGTTGGACAATGTCCAAATGTTCTTCCGTAAAATCCCAAAATTTTTGTAATGTTTGTTAATCTGAAAAATACTTATCAACTCTGATTGTAAAGTTAGTATGCAATGAAAAGAATATCATTGGCTATTCTTGTTAGCGTTCTAATTGTAGCTTTGCTTATCTTAAATTTTGGTTTTCTTAATATCCCCCAAATCGAAGAATCTCCTGATTTCTTTGTGGGCGTTGATGTTGCCTACGCGGATCTAGTAACAGTTAAAACACTTATTGACGAAGTTAGTTCTTACACTAATATCTTTGTTATTGGAAGCACAGGAATATCGTATGACAAAGTAAAGCTTGAAGAAACTTGTCAGTACCTCTATGACCAAGATATGTATTTCATAATTTACCAATCGGGCTCTCGTAACTTACATTTGTTAAGTGACATCGAGAAACAATATGGAGATCGTTTCTTAGGAGTCTATTTAGATGATGAACAGGGTGGGAAACAGTTGGACATTTTCAACTACCGATGGGTTGATGAGGCAGACAATAACACTGACGCAGCGAACCAATTTGTTGAACACTTAAATTGGTGGTTAAATCGGAGATTTACTCAAAATGAAACGTTACCTCAGTTTGCTCCGTCAGATTTTCGTTTATTCACGTCAGATTATTCTCTTTACTGGTTTGACTATAAAGCTGGTTATGATGTGGTTCTTGCAGAGTTTGGTTGGAACTACAGCAGACAACTAAATGTAGCGCTCGACAGAGGGGCAGCCTCGGTTCAGAACAAGGATTGGGGAGTTATGATTCCTTGGACATATAATCATCCGCCATACATTGAATCGGGCAACGAACTATACGATGACTTAGTTTTAGCTTACGAAAATGGAGCAAAATATGTCCTAGTTCTGGATACTAATAAAAACTATACTGAGAGTATTTTAGAGGAAGAACATCTTAAGGCCTTAGAACAGTTTTGGCAATATACACAAGATAATCCTAGAAATAACCTCCAAATTGAAAAGAGAGTTGCTTTTGTTCTTCCAAAAGATTTCGGATATGGTTTTCGAGGACCTGATGATAAAATTTGGGGATTGTGGGAGGCTGATGCCCTCTCACTTGAAATAAGCTATCATATTGGCACTTTCTTGGAAGAATACGGAACTAATCTGGATATAATCTATGATGATGAAATAGACTATAGCAAACTTTACGGAAAGTATATTTTCTGGAATGGAACAATTATCGAAGACTTGTAATCGTTTTCTTGCAAAATCCCCTTTTTCTATTAGATTCTACGAAGAGTCTCTCCCAGTAGACAATAAATGTTATAGTGTTCATGGACAATACGAAGAGGTCCTAAGGGTTAAATTTTAACCCCAAACCCAAACCAACCATTAAATTTTAATATTTATCTGCCGAAGGGACAGCCATTTAGTAGCTTCTAGCAGTAGCAACCAATCTACATGTTTAGTTTTCTTTTCGAGTTTTATTTATTTTTATGGAATAATAGGGGTAAACCAATTAGTGGAAGCGATAAAACCCAAAGATCCATATTATGACCAAGGAACCACGCATACCAAGAACTCCATTTTGCATCAGTTCCAAATACCAACCACATCACATACACAACAAAAAAATACAAACCAAGGGCAGTAACGATTCCACCAACTTTCCTCAAGTCAAGTTTTTCCAAAGACCCAGTTCCAAAGGACTTGATTGAAAAGTATACTGAATATAACGTGAGAGCAAGTAGTCCAATTGTGGTTAATCCGAAACTTAAAATGTGATCTGGATAAGCTGTAACATATTCTGTTCCCTTCGCAAGAACTACTGATATCCAATTGCCAGCGTTGTTAAGCCAAAACATGAAAATATAAGAAGTGCCCGCGATTAATCCCCACTTGATAGCTCCCTTGCCTGGCTTATTTGGATTTAATTCCAAAAACAGTTTAGCAAGGATAATTGGAATTATTACAGATTCTACAAAAATCGGGAACAAAGTTTCCAATATGGAGCCTAAACCTAAGGCTCCAGGGTCCCGTGATATAAACCAGGGTATAACGAGAAAAAGAGACAAAAAGTAAACTACTTCGCCTAATATAATCCACCTAACGGACATTAGCAATTCAGGTTTTGAGAGATCTTTCTTGACGATAAAGAAAAGAATTGTAATAACCGCCACTAGAGCAGCCATGGTTCTAAAACCTAAACCAAACATACCCGCAGTATCAGTGAGGGCTATCCAAAAATTACCTTGGTAAATATTGAATCCACCTTTAAGAAAATTAAAGGCATTGAAAAAAAACCATGTCAACGAGACAATGAGCAAACCCATTTTCAGTGACCAATTAGCCTTTGTTTTAATCATTAGATCCGCACTTCACGAATAATAGTTATACTGAATATATTACATTTGGTATTACCTCTTACATGCACAAACAGTCATCTATTTAAATCAAAATAATTCATAATAATGAAATCAACAACATCAGAAAATGAAGGTTAATCTTATTAGTCCACTCTACATGATAAAATATGAGGGAAAATCTTGGTAAGCTTGACCGATCGGCAATTGAATATACTTCTTTTCACGGTTCAAGGGATAACCACATTATTCTGTGGCCTTTTCATTATTGTATACCTGCTTGGACTACGTGACCTTCCAGAAATCGTTGTCTATCATTCCGAACCTACGATAAGGGCTACACTTTCGATGTTTGGAGTTATATCTCTTATACTCATAGGTATAACAATCGTTCTAGCTTTCATAATAAAACGAAAAATTTGAAACTAACGATTTTAGAAAAGCATTCTTACATGGAGAGACAAACATTAAGGCAGTAGTCTGCTTCAAGTAAGTCAGTCAGGTTATCTCAAGTAATCTTATTTGGTTTATACTTGAAGAATATAGTGTTCTAGTTGTTTTTAGGCGACTCGGATAGAAAGACCTGATGCAAAAATTTTTGGAGAATGATTATTCTTGGTGCGGGGGGTAGGAACCCCACCCTAATTTACCAGTAAAATATTGTCACTTCAGAAAACCAAAGTGAGACTTTCATTCAAACATAGAGGAAACAGGAAAAACCTTGAATAAATGGCTGTTCATTCCACGATGGCGATATCACCCGTTTATCCTGCAAAACTCCTCTTTTTAATTATTTTTCTCTTTGAATCCAATTCTTTTCAACAATTTTATGAACTTCTCAAAATTTGTTGCTAAGTAATTAGCGAGCTGGCAGCAAAGCTTCCATGATCATCCAAAATAGGCATACTCAAAAAAGGAGAATAAACTTCTTAAAATAAGCCCATATGATGTGCCTTTGAGAGAGATATGTGGATCGACGATTATCATCATTAAGCTTTTGGTTTCTGTTGTTGTTCATTCTTATTGTTCTTGACATTTTTTCAACCAATCCCGCTATTGAGGGCAACCCAATAACCCTTTACTTGTGGGCGAAATTTGGAATCTTCGTTTCTGCTGGGATAAAAATCGGAGAGGTTCTATTATTTGGGGTCTTGTGCTTCTCTGCTAAAAGAATCGCGAAACCAAATGAATGGGGTTTAGCTAAGAAATTTTTGTCCGGGTTGTTAAAAATCCTTGTGGCTTTCTACACCTTCGTAGTAACCTGGAACGTTACTCTTTCAATATTTTTTTAGCAATGGAATTGCGAGAGAATATGAACCGTGCATTTTTGTTAATATTCCTCCGCACATATACGACATTACCTATTAATGTAGTATATATCATAAAAAAATAGAAAAACATCTTCGTGATAAACGATTAAAACTGGAAGAGTTTACCCGTGAAAAAAATTAAAATATTGATTCTTCTGTTCATTACTTCATTAATATTTTCATTTTCAACTATGAACACAAGTTTCGGAGCTGACCCTGATTTTCCTCGATGGCAAGTTGGTAACTGGTGGAAATTTAATATTGAAATTTCAGGCGAGATTAATCTAGTTGGGACTAACACATTTACAGTTGTGAGTGACAATTTTGATGTTTTTCAAAATGGACAAAATTTCAATTGTTACCAAATAGATGTTTTAGGTGGTGGAACAATTTATGGGGACATCTATGGCACTGGGATAGGAGGAACTTGGACAGTAACAGAGCAACATTATTACACGAAATCAGATCAAAGTTGGGTTAAAATATATTCAACTTATGAAGAAACAATCTCAGCTAATGGCAATTCGGGGGGTACCCCAATTTCTACAATTCAAGATGAAATTACATCAACGATGATCTTTGATATAACCTACAATCCTCCATTTGAAGCTAACAAAGGTTTTCCATTGACTGTTGGAAAAAGTTGGTCTGCAGCAACTACTGAAACCATAAAAACAGAAACATCGATCAATGGGAATACAGAATATACAACAGAAAGTGAAGTGTATACAAAGACGTTCTTAGTAATGCGAAAAGAATTAATCACTATCTCTATAGGTGAAACTGAAACATATGTTATCAAGAGAACTGACCCTGATGGAGCTTATGCAGAAACATATTATTCTCCAGAAGTTGGAACTGACATAAAAATGATCGAATATGATTCAACTGGAACAATCCAATCGACTATGGAATTATTAAGTTATGAATATCAGTCAATTGGAGATGACTCAAATTTACTTGACCCAGAAACATTTACGATAATGATAATTGTTATAGTACTAGTGATTTCTGCAATTGTAACTATTTACGTATTGAAAAAGAAAAAAATAGACATAAAATCTGAAACTACTGATGCTTAACTCATTAAGAACTTTCTAAACATGGCGGCGTACACGAACTAGAATAACTCATCCTTTAGTGGTTGAGCAATCAGAGTTACTCGTAACCTTGAAAGTTAAGGTTATTTATTATTATGACTTTTTGAGATATCTCTAGTAAAAGCTAGAGACTTCTCCCGCAAAATCCCCCTTTTTTCATGTTAGGGTTAAATTAAGACTCCAAATCCTATTTTTTGGGAAAATTGGAACCTATTAGTATCCCAATGGCCAAAGCAAAAGATGAAAGGGCGAAAGTTTCGTGATGAATATCTTTTAATTGAAACCATACTCCGAAATTCAAGTATTGTTCCAATAAAATGATAATTCCTATAGCAAAGAAAAATGTTGCAAGAATAATAGCTAGAAAGAATTTTTTCATTCCAAGATTACCTCTTCTTGTAATTCCACTCTGAATAAAAGAATGTTCCTAGAATAATACCCGCAAAACTCCCCCTTTTTTTAAATAAGGGTTAAATTTTAATCCCAAACCCAAAGTCTGTGTTGGCTCGTCATTATACGGACTACAATCCTGAGAGACTAAAAATAATCTACGATAAAGCAAACTTGAGAGTGTTAATTTAATTAATGTCTACTCTAACTATGTTTGAAGAAGGTGCCAATTATGTCAGAAGAAAAGGTTGAATTTAAAATTCTCGAGGCGAAACTTGTCGGAAGCAACACTGTGGTTTTCAGACTTGAAGACGGAGCCATGGTTAAAGTTAAAGTTGATATTGAAAGAGCTGCTATTGCCATTAATTTTAAAAATCCCGATGGAACTCCTTATTATAACATTGGAACAGGATTAAGGCTTACCGTAATTCCAAAAGACAAGAAATTCTATATTCCTAAATCTAAATTGAAGAGGGGTCCTCCTAAGGAGCGAACCATGAAACCTATTTAGATCGTATGAACCTCAAACTTAAACCAGTAGCAAAAAAAGAGAAAGAAATAACGCCCAAGTCTGTTTTGGCTCGTCATTCTACTGACTATAACCCTAAGCGGTTGCTGAGAATCTACGAAGAGGCTAACCTCAAAATGTTAGCTTAAGCTCCCTGTCCCATCTTCTTTATTTTCTGAAGCCTCAATTGTTACCTGAAAGGTTACTCCAATTTCTGCAATTCAAATTCTCTTATTCTTTGAATCTTTGCCACTCGCTTTTTAAAATGAGAAATCCATTTTGTCGGATTCTATAATCTACGTGTGAAATCTTCGTAGATTTTTAGGTCTTTTCTGGAGGTATCTGCAGCCATAGTTTCTGCAAGTTACAGTTTCCATATAGACTCTTCGTAGAGAAATAAATATTTCTGGAATGTGATCCGTGCCGTACCCCGTTCTTGTAATAAATAAATCAATATAATTAACTGCAAAAATATCAACCCTGCAATAGTCTCACAAAATAATGGTGAACATTGAGTCTTCCATAGAATCAATAATAACTGAAAGAATATCTAATGGTTAGCTACTGTTGCACAGCATATTTCAGATTCTTTTTCATCTAATTAGATTCTTATACTGTTTAACAGCAAGTTTGGATTCTTAATTAAACGCTCACGTTTTGGTCTATTTAAGCGTGTCGAAACAGCTTTTTTGGGACAGAATTTAGGTAATTGAGGGTTATTTTCGGTAGAGGAAGTAAACTCCTATTATCATTACTATTCCAGCAAAAAGCTGTATGATAGAAAAAGCTTCTCTAAGAATGAGAAAAGCAAAAACTGCACCAAAAAGCGAAGATAATGAGAACATGACCCCCGTTTGCATTGCACCAATTTCTCTTAATGCAAAAAGGAATAACAAAATTGAGAACGCTATACTGAAAGCTCCTGCGAATAATATGTAGGGGATTGAAGCAAAAGTGACATTGAAACTTATACCCAGAATCACTGACAGGCTCAGTAACACCGCACCACCAATAAAACATTTTAATCCTGTTATCATGACGATGTCTCGTTTCTTGCTCAAAAATTTGCTTAGATTATTGTCTATTCCCCAAAACAGACAAGCACCTACTATCAGCAAGTTACCAGTGATTTTTGTATTTAAAGTAAACATTTGAAATTCTCCATTCGTTGTTAAGAACACAACTCCGACAAACAACAAAAGAATGCCCAAATAATCTTTGGTTGCTCCCCGCTCCCTCAAGAAGACAAACGCAATAAGAACCGTGAATAGGCATTCTGTATTGAGAAGCAGAGAAGTATTGATTGCTGTGGTTTCGTTAAGTCCATACAAAAGCATAAATGGTGCGATGATTGAGCCACAGAGAATTACTAAAGCAAGAAGTCTATAATCTTTCTTTGATATTTTAGTTTCAGTCTCTGTGGGAGTTTCAAACAAAGCGAGAAGTTTTTTATGAAGCGGTGACAAGTGAATTCCAAATAGTAGAACACCCGCAACAAAGTAAATCATTCCAGCAACAACTAGAGGATTAACATTTTCCAATGCTAATTTGTTTAGAGTTGAACTTATTCCAAACAAAACTGCCGAAGTAATCGCTCCCATATATCCCCAATGATGAGTCAATGAACACCACTCTTTTTGGATGACTTTTGGTCAGATGTTATGATTAATTCCTTAGACTTCACTTTAACTTTCCGACTTTTTCACATTTAGAAACTTACAGAGGCTTTTCTCAGAATAATTTGTTGGAATGGTAGAGAAGTGTTTCTTGAATGTTTTATAAACTTATTTTATATATTTAAATTGGGATAGTCGAGAACGATGTCTTTAAGAAAAATAAGAGAAAGCAGGCAAAGAATGTTGGAACTTATAGTGGTCATTATTTTCATGGGTTTGTTCATAAATATTCTTGCCACAAGCATATACGGCTTATTCCAAGTCCAAGCAATGGTATGGGTCACTTTTTCTGGTATTGCTGTTTTCGGTTTAGTTGTTTATTTTGTGTTCGTGTCTTCCTTATTAAAATCCGACATAAAAGAAACTATTCCGTTTGTTTTCGCTGTCAACATAAAGGAAGTGGGCATTCCACTTTACGAATTACTGGAAATCCCGTTATGTTGGGCATCTTCTTATTTTAGAAAGATTATTGAGGAAAGACCAGAACTTAAGGAAAAAATTGAAACATCAAAACGTAATAACACCGACTTTAAAAGAAAATTTTTTCTTGACCTTACTGTATTTTTGATTGTTGTATGGTTATCTCATCGTTACACTTATTGTTGGCTTTATGAACGACCTTTAGAATATTCCTTTCGTAGGTTTGAAACTGGGATAAACAAGACTTCAACAGTAGTAAAATGCTCAAAACTGCAAGAACAAATTAAAAATAACGTTTTCTCAACGCTTAAGGAACCACGAAGAAATATGACCCTCCCACCAAATACAACCATTTCAGTAAAGGAAGAAAAGGACAAGTGGAGCATTGAAATGAGGAATAAGTATTGTAAAATAACCATTAGCGTAAGACACTCAGCATGGAGTTCTGACTGGAACTTAAAAGATGTACCCGTACACTTTTCTTCTGATGAGAGGAGAAAAGAGTTTGAAGTATTCGATTTATTAATTGACTTTGAAGCAAGATTTAGCAGAATAAGGAGTTTAAGTCCCCAGATTGAAGATTATTATGACTGGGCGGAAGGAATGTTTGAAAGATTGCGGGATTATTTTGACTGGAGAGTTCAAGTCCGAAAAATTCGGACTGTATTGGAAACTCGTGACCGAAGATATTACGATTTGTGAAATCTTAATCAATTCTTTCGGTTCAGTCACATTACTTGCATCTCTTGAATTTGAGATTTTCAGAGGCTTTTCTCAGAAAAGCTAATTGTCAGCAAGTGATGAAAAGATTTCGAAACAGCTTTTTTTTCAGAAAAATCTTGAACTAGGGGAGTGTCTTTGACCCTTTAGACCGTTTAAGTATAGACTATGGTTATGTTCTCTTTTTCATCACAACTTCCACTTTCTTGAAACAATTTTCACAATAAGTGAATAGGACTTCTGCTTCCAGCACTTCGATTTCTGGGCTTTCCTTTTCTTTATTAACACAGACTGAATAGTAAGGCACACCAATAATCAATTCCTTTCCGCACTCGCAACATTCCAAAAAACTTTTTTCAAGAGAAGAGTAATATTCTTTATCTTCCTCTGCTTTCCATCTTTTTTGGAGAGCAACCCATTCACCATTTACCACTTTCTCGGCACAATCACTACATAGGGGTATAAACTGTTCAAGTTCATCTAAACAATCGTCATAATCAACCTCAACCTTTTCTATGCTCGATATTCCTTTCGTTATTCTTTCTTCTTTGCCACAATTATAACATCGCTCAGTCATTTTCTCCAATTCCTTATTCTATTCAGTTCTTTTAGACTCTTATGATTTTCCGTCTTTTTCAAACATATCGAAGAAGAAATGGATTGTAGCGTGCATTCTGTTAACACAAATATTTTATATACCTTGAATGATAGATAAAAAAACATGTATTGCAGTGAAATTTTAAAAAAAGAGAATAACTGTAACTGTGATGGATTTTTTTGGGTTAAATATCGTTCACGACCAACACATTTTTCAACTGGTCGGGGTGGCTGGAAATTCGACCTCTTCGTAGGAGATAAGACTGGAGAAATACGGCTTACTTATTTTGAAGACGACGAGGATATTATTAATGAGAAATTTGACTCAATTGCCAAGGACTCTTTCATTAAGGTAGCAGGAATTGTAAATATATGGAACGAACGATGCTCGATTACTGTTGGTGGTCGTAGCGGTGGTTCATTAGAACCTGCTGAAGAAGGTGAATTTGATATATCCCAATTTGTTCATGAATCAAATCAGAACCAAAATGAATTAATTCAAGAAATCAAAGATGCGATTAATGATATGGAAGACGACCCACTTAAGAAACTCATGAACCTTTTTATGGCTGATTCTGATTTTCTCGATGAATTCAGTAACAAACCATCAGCGATTAAATATCATCATGCTTGTAAAGGAGGTTTACTTGAACATACTTGGGAAGTGTTAAGTCATTGTATAACCACCGTGGCAGTTCATGGTAGTTTAAATAAAAATCTTGTATATACTGGTGCAATTCTTCACGATATAGGAAAAATTCGAGAAATATGTGTGACACAAGGAGGGTTTACTCCAACTGAAGAAGGTGCGTTACTTGGTCATATCTATTTAGGAACCGAAATAATAAATAGTAAAATCAGTCAAATTAGCAACTTTCCATTTCAACTCAAAAACCAATTATTACATATTATTTTAAGTCACCACGAAAAATTGGAGCATGGTTCCCCAGTTGAGACTATGACACCTGAAGCAATCACTGTAGCTTGTGCAGATGCTATCGGAGCAAAAGTAACACAATACATTAGGGCTCTGAAAGATGCAGATACGGATAAAAACAAGTTTTGGGTTAGACCAATTGGATGGGTGTATAAATCTAACTAGCTTATTCCTACACAAGACGGAATCTTTTCAAGGTTTAATCAATACTTAGATTCCTTTGTAGACCATTGAAAAGTGTGTAAACGCTTTTAGAGGATAACGATAAAATCTGCGTTCAACAATCCTAGTTCTTTCGTGGTCTTCTAGTAGACAATAAATCTGCGTTTAATAAGCCCTGTATGAGCTAAGAAAAAGCTATGAAGAAATAATGCAAAAGCGTTAAAAACTAAATTGAAACAAAATCTTTAAGGGAATTCACAATTGCCAAAAACCAAAAACTCATTTTTATGCAAAATAGGATTGCACAAGTGGGGAAGGTCACATCTACTAACATCTTCATTCTCTAACATTAATGATTATCAAAAACGCTGTCGTAGGTGTGGAAAAATAAAGCGGTGGACAAAAGCGAAATGAAGCTAACTTTTTCCGCCTTTTTCGAGGACTTGCTTCATTTCTTCATATTCGCCTTTTTTAATATCCTTAAAACATTTAAAGAAAAATCATAACATGGGAATGGGATAAAAGAAATGTCTGAAATTC
>SDBS01002972.1_pt1 | contig 16702 bp, 13 predicted proteins | sample 2277091 | NCBI WGS metagenome assembly SDBS01 (sample SAMN10404972, study PRJNA504765) | marine sediment metagenome | isolation source: marine sediment core GS10_PC15, 163 cmbsf | place: Arctic Ocean: Southern Knipovich Ridge | collected 2010 | reverse complement strand
CCTTTAGAATTCTCGGCCCTGCTCCCGCGCCGATTATAAAAATACGGCGACGATATCGGTGGCGGATACTGCTGAAAACAAAATCCATTATTACGTTACTAACCGGGCTTGGAGCACAACTTGATGAAATCGAAGCGACTAGCCGCAAGAAAAAAGACCTCCGGCTTGCCGTCGATGTCGACCCCATCGATTTTCTGTAGTTGATCGTAGTCAGTACAATTTACCGTGATGGCCTTCCTCTTGTTTTTCCCGGCGAAATGTGGTTAATTTCACGGTGCCGACTGGATCGGCATTAAAATAATTTTAAATTTACCCGGAGGATGGCTTTGCCGGAACTCGAAAATCCTGAGGAAATTTTCTCATCATCGCCGCCGTGGAGTTTGTCGTACACCAAACGGCTGGACACCGGCAAGGATGCACTGTTTCGCCAGCGAGTGGTTGCCCGCTGGGCGAGCCATTTCCGACACCGGCATGCCCTAAGCGAAGAATTCCACCTGCAAATCGTCGATGATCCATTCGGTTTTGAAGTCACTTTCATTGCCCCGCGTGTCCCGCTGCAAATAACGATCAAGACTCAACCGGCGAAAAACCTGCTCAACCCCATCGTCCAGGTCTGGGAAAACGACAATTGGCGGGAAGAAGCCATTTATCACGTGATCAAACCCATGGACGAACGCGGCGCCCTGTTTATTCGGCTTAAGCGCCTTTCCCTGACCATGAAAATCCGAGTTTATGTCGAGGGGTTGGAGCCGGAGGACAATTTTAATGTTGCGACCGCGGTCGGCGATTATTCCTACCGCGATTGGCTAGCCTTGATTGAGGCCCGACAGTTGGTTTCCGAGGGAAACAAACAGGTAGCCGAAGATGAATACCAGGCCGCGCTCCAACTGGCGCCCCGAAACGGCGCCGCCGCATTGGAACTTGGACGGCTGTTGCACGGTCACGGCAAAATCGATCAGGCCGAACGATGGCTGCTGACTGCGGGGGCGTACGGCGACACGGACTCGGCCTCCGAACTGTTGCAGACAATCTACGAGAAGGGCGGGACTAAACTGGCCGAGGAGGCCCGAAAACTCCAGCAACAGGCGGCCGGATGGCCCGAGGGCGAGCACCACGGCGCGGTGTGTCTGCAGATGAGGCAACTCTTCTGGCTGGGATTCAGTTCCTGGCACCTGGTCAAACACCGAATGCTCATTGAAATCCGGCGCAAGGCCGCCGCGCGTATGTTCCGCCGGTTGAGTTTCCGAATCACACCGCACAACGAATCCTTGCTGTTTACCCGTTTGCGCATCCTGCAGCAGGACGACACCGTTAAGACCGTCTCCGACGAGCAACTGGCGTTCACCGATTCGCCGGAACACGATTTGGCTATCCGGACCTCCGAAAGCAAGGATGCGGTCTTTCTTTTGCCGGAATTGCACTCCGGAGATATCATCGAATTGGAGTATTGCCTGGTACATGACAATGGCTCATTGAAAAACGGCAAACCCAATTTTTATCTTCGCTCCAGTCTTATTTCCGATTTTCCTACATTTACCAGTTCGGTGCAGATCAAGGGCCCGGCGGATTGGCCAATCAAATGCCTTGGCATCTACGGAGCGGTAAAACCGGTCCACCGCCAGGAAGAGGACGGCTGGCAATCGTATCTCAGCGAAGGGCATCGGCTTATGCCGGGGGATTGGCGGGCCACGTCGCTGGAGCACACGTTACGAGACCCACAAGTTTGCGCCAGTTGGGACCACCGGTCCTGGGAGGATGTTGGCACGGCTGAACTGCGTTCGGTCGGCACTGACACCGAACCGCCCGATCCGCTTCCCGCAATACTCAAGGAGGTTATTTCCGGTGAAAACCCGACGCTAGAAAGACTCCAGTGTGGTTTTAACTGGGTCCGTGACCGCTTGAAATACGTCTCCCTTCCCTCGGCAAAAAAACGAATTGCCAAACAGGGGCGGGCACAGCACATCATCGACGGCGGGGTTGGCGACTGCCACGATAAGGCGTATCTATTGCATCTTATCTGCCGTGAACTAGAGTTGGAATCGGAGTTTCTTCTGGTTGGGGCTAACGACGGTTTTGTGGTACGTGAGCTCCCTGGCAGCCAATTCAATCATATCCTGCTGCGGGCCAAATTGAACGGCCAATGGCTGTATTTCGATGCCACTGATACAATAACCCCTTACGGCCGGGTACCCGGCGCCCTGCAGGGGCTTTCCGTCCTGCGGATGCGTGACCCGTACCAACTAGTGACGATACCGGAACACGACCCGGCAACCAACATCCTTTCCGTCGAAGAAAAACTGAGTTGTTCCCCGGAAGGTGAGTTGAAAGGGCAGTTCCGTATTGAGGCGTCAGGTGTTCCCGGTCGATTGTTGGACGACCGGTGGAAGTCACTGTCAATGGAAGCGCCTGAGGAAGACCGTGCAGCCCAGTTGATTTTGAATGACCACTTGCCGGCCGCCCGGATGAGACAATGGGAAATCAAGCGTTCCGGGGTGGAAGGGGATTGTTTTGTATTCACCGGGGAGCATCTCCGCCGCCGCCTGACCAGCATCGGCCGGCAGCGGGTCGGGGTCATCGGGTGGAATACTGTATTTTTTCCATGGGATGCCTTTCGCGATCGGCAGTGGGGAGATCCAGCCATCTTCCCAATGCCGATGACCATGAGGTTTTCCGTCAAATTCATGGACAACGACCACTGGCAGGTTGCCGTCTCTCCCCGGATTCCGGATTTTGACGATGATTTCGGTGCTATAAGTGAAAAACGTGGAGATCCTGGGTCGCCACTGGAAATCACACGTGAGTTGATTGTCAAAAAGAGATTCATCAACGGTCCTTCCACCGCACGAATCCCCCAATACATTAATGCGTTTGAGGATGCCCTTCAAGTGGCCATTCTGTTTTCCGAGACATCCTAACAGATGACGCATTAACAGGTTACCGGCACAACGATCATTCTGCCAACCGATTGGAATCCGAATTTCACCTGCGCAAATGTCTTATTTCGCTCCAAGTCGTCGTAAACTCCTGCCAACCCAATAATCCGAACACCCCGGCGAATATGCTGCCGGACAGGCGTCGTTGTTATGTCCTGGTACCATATCCAATTACCCGCAAACTGCTTAAAACTGACTACGTAGTCTATTCGTTAAAAATGAAAACTTGTTAATTTCATCTTGGCCTTATTTGGAAAGTGCATTATAATGTATTGGATAGGTGGGCCGATTGTCGGGCCGTAAAACTTAGGATATAGTGTTGTGTGTATATATGTTTTTTAATCCCAAAGGCGGAAGCAGGAGGAAAGACCCAACCGGCGGTCAGATGGCCGCGCCCAGAATAGTATCTTCAGGGTGAGGAAAGTCCGGGCTCCACAAAGCAGGGTGCCTCGTAACGCGAGGGCGGAGTAATCCGACGGAAAGTGCAGCAGAAAACAACCGCCCCGTACTCGTACGGGGTAAGGGTGAAAAGGTGGTGTAAGAGACCACCGGCCGGACGGGTAACCGACCGGGCCGTGTAAACCCCACCCGGAGCAAGGCCAAGCAGGGAGAAAGGGGTCGCTTGCCCCGTTTTACTCCCGGGTAGGCCGCTTGACGTTGTCGGCAACGGCAACGGCAGATAAATGGTCATCATTCCGCAATCTGCGGAATACTGAACCCGGCTTATCGACCACCGGTTGGGCATTTTTGCCTACTCTCCGGGAGTAGCAAGGTGCTCAAGTTAAAATGGGTTTTTGCTGAAACCCCGGATGCGGATATCGTCCGCACCCTCACGGATCAAACCGATTTGCCGCCCGAAATTGTCCGGATCCTAATCAACCGTCAACTGGTCAGCCACGAACAGATCAAACGGTTTGTTGACCCTGATTTGTCCGATCTGTTTGATCCGTTTACTCTGGATGGGATCGGAGCGGCGGTTGAACGCATCATTAAAGCTCTGCGTGATCAGGAGCGAATAATGGTGTATGGCGACTACGACGTCGATGGGATCACCTCGGCGGCCCTGATATTCCTGGCCCTAAACCGGCTGGGCGCCGATATCTCGTATTATCTGCCTAACCGGCTGATTGAGGGATATGGGCTTTCCAAGGACGGCATCCAGGAGGCAATCAAGCGTAAGGTCAACTTGATTATCACGGTCGACTGCGGGATTACCGCAATCGAAGAAGTCGAATATGCCAGGGATCGGGGGATCGAGGTCATCATCACCGACCACCACGAACCCGGTATCAAGCTCCCCAACGCGGTGTCCATCGTCAATCCCAAGATTGACACGGACCTGCCGGGTCAAGAACTGGCCGGTGTGGGAGTAGCATTCAAACTGGCGCAGGCATTGTATCGTGCTCTCGGTCAGAACGAGTCTGAACTCGAGGAACACCTCGATCTGGTCGCAATGGGTACGACCGCGGACATCGCCCCTCTAATCGGCGAAAACCGCATCCTCACCAAACACGGTATCCGTCAAATTGCCCGGACCAACAAACCCGGGCTAAAATCACTTTGTTTTGTCTCGGGTTTAATGGGCAAGGAAATCACCTCCGGACAGGTTGTCTTCATTCTCGCCCCCCGGATTAACGCCGTGGGACGGCTGGGTGATCCCGAACTGGCGATTCGCCTGTTGACAACCAGGGATGACGTCAGCGCCACAAAAATCGCCCGCAAACTGGATGAGGAAAATAAACTTCGCAAGAAACTTGATGAAACCACCCTCAAACAGGCGTTGGAACTGGTCAAAACCGAATGCGACCCCGAAAATGACCCGGTGATTGTGCTGGCCGCCGAGGGCTGGCACCAGGGGGTTATCGGGATTGTGGCCTCGCGTATCGTCGAACGGTACCATGTCCCGACAGTACTAATTGCCATCGACGGCAATGAGGGCAAGGGGTCGGCGCGGTCCATCCCGTCATTTCACCTGTACAATGCCATCCGGGAATGTGGAGATTTGTTGCTCCGGTACGGCGGACATAAATACGCAGCGGGACTTTCCATTGCCAAAGATCAGATCCCCGCTTTCCGGAAACGATTTAAAAAAGTCTCGCAAGAGATGCTCAGCAAGGAAGACCTTACTCCCACGTTGTTGATTGATTGTTATATGGACCTGGATCGGCTTAATGATGAATTCATCATGCAACTGGAGGAATTCGCGCCCTTCGGGCCGCAGAATACGCGGCCGGTATTCATGACTGGAAACGTGGAACTGGCCGGTACACCATACATCGTGGGCCGCAATCATCTGAAATTCCGCGCCAGCAAAGGCAACAGCCGCGTGTTCGACTGCATCGGTTTTAACATGGGCGAAATGGCGCGGGAGATAAGTGCTCATGGGGGCACAATCGACATCGCGTATGTTGCCGAGCGAGTGTGGTGGAACAATGCCTACCAACTCCAACTGCGGATTAAGGATATCCAGTTCAATTGAGAGATGTCGATTCTCGGCGGCCCAATCCGGAACTAACCGGCTGATTGTTGGTCATGAGTTTGTTGGACAAATTCAACTCCGGTGACCTTTCCGCGCTCGCGAGGATCATCACCGCCGTGGAGGACCGGCGCGACGGCTACCAGGACATTCTGGCACAATTATATTCCCGCTCCGGCAAGGCCTTACGCGTGGGCATTACCGGTCCCCCGGGGGCCGGGAAATCGACGATGGTTTTCCGGCTGGCCGAATTACTCTCCCGGCAGGAGAAAAAACTGGGCATAATCGCAGTCGACCCGACCAGCCCGTTCACCGGCGGAGCGCTCCTGGGTGATCGCATCCGCATGCAGGAACTCTCCTGCGATCCGAAAATTTTTATCCGCAGTATGGCCACCCGGGGTTCGACCGGCGGCTTGGCCGAAGCCACCCGCGATACGACCATGGTTCTAGACGCTTTCGGCAAGGATATTATCCTCATTGAGACTGTGGGGGTCGGGCAGGTGGAACTGGATATTGCCCGCACCTGTGATACCGTGGTTGTGGTTTTTGTACCCGAATCAGGCGACGCGGTGCAGGCGATGAAGGCCGGGTTGATGGAAATAGCCGATGTGTTTTGCCTGAACAAGGCCGACCGTGAGGGGGCCGAACGCCTGATTGTGGAATTGCAATCGGTCCTGGGATTACGGAAAAAAACAACGTCCTGGGAACACCCGATTATCCCCACCGAGGCGCTTAACAACAAGGGCATCTCCGAGTTATGGGAAGCCATCGACCAACACAGTGAGTTCCGGCGCGACCGGGCGCCTTTAAATCACCGGCGGGAAAAACGGATCGCCGATGATCTGATGACCATCATTAAAAGCAAGGTCAATCGTCGCGTGCAAACGGCCTTGGCGGACTCGGAGCCGTACCGGCGCGCAATCGACGATATCGCCGAGGGAAAAACCAATCCGTACGCCGCCGCCATGACCCTGTTGAAAAATATCGTCGGTTCACTTTCCGGCTAGTCGCGGGGCATTGACCTGGGGACTGCTTTTTTTGTATTATGGTAATGAAACACGGGCGGAAAGCCGGGGGCCCGGAGAACGACAAGCGTCGGGATGAAAGGTAACAGATGGCTGAGATAATCGATTCGGCAAAGAAAGGTATGGGAAAAGTGCTGCCGAAATCAGATCGTAAAAAATACGAGGAAGCCCGGGCGAAGTGGGAAAAAGAAATTTCCGGCGCGGACAATCTGGACGGCCGGAAGTTCATCACCGTGTCGGGTGTCCCGATCAAGCCCATGTATACTCCGGATGATGTCGCGGACAAGGATTTCGTGGCTGAGGTCGGTTTCCCCGGCCAATACCCCTACACCCGTGGCGTACACGCCGAGATGTATCGCAAGAGGTTGTGGACCCAGCGGTTGTTTTCGGGCATGGGCAATGCCAAACAGACCAACGAGCGGTACCATTTCCTGCTCGATCAGGGGCAGATGGGGCTTTCGGTCGCTTTCGACCTGCCCACCCTGATGGGGTTTGACTCCGACCACGATTTCTCCCGGGGCGAGGTCGGTAAGTGCGGCGTGGCCGTCGATTCGCTGAAGGACATGGAGATTATTTTCGACGGGATCGACCTGGGCAAGATTTCGACGTCGATGACCATCAACGCTCCCGCCGCGATCGTCCTGGCCATGTATGTCGCGGTCGGCGAAAAACAGGGCGTGTCCTCGGAGAAACTCACCGGCACCCTGCAAAATGACATCTTGAAAGAGTTCATCGCGCAAAAAGAATGGGTCTTCCCGCCGCTACCCCACATGCGGTTGATCGTCGATACGATTGAATTCGGCGTTTATCACATGCCTAGATGGAACACGATTTCGATTTCGGGTTATCACATCCGCGAGGCGGGCGCCACAGCAGTACAGGAGCTGGCCTACACGCTGGCCGATGGTTTTGCCTATATCGAGGCGGCGATGGCGCGCGGGTTGGATGTCGACCAGTTTGCCCCCCGGCTGTCGTTGTTTTTCAATTCGCATTTGGATTTCTTCGAGGAAATCGCCAAATATCGCGCGGCGCGGCGAATCTGGGCACGGCGGTTAAAAGAAAAATACCAAGCCAAAAACGAACGCTCATGGCTGATGCGGTTTCACACGCAGACCGCCGGGGTTTCCCTGACCGCGCAGCAACCGGAAAACAACATCGTCCGGGTCGGCTGGCAGGCGATGGCCGGCGCGTTGGGCGGCACGCAGTCTTTGCATACCAATTCGATGGATGAAACGATGGCGCTGCCCTCGGAGAAAGCCGCATTGATCGCGCTACGCACGCAGCAGTTGATCGCGCTGGAATCGGGCGTGACCAATACGATTGACCCGCTGGCCGGGTCGTATTTTGTCGAATCATTGACCGACCAGATGGAAGCCGAGGCCGAAAAGATTTTCACTGAAATCGAAAAACTCGGCGGCGTGCTGGCGGGGATCGATAAGGGGTATTTCCAGCGCGAGATCGCCAAATCGGCCTATCAGTATCAGAAGCAGGTCGAGAAAAAAGAACGTATCGTCGTGGGGGTCAACGAATTTGTAATGGACGACAAAATCGAGATCCCGCTTTTGGAAATCGACGAGAGCGTGGAAATCGAACAAACCGAATCACTCCGGCAACTAAAACAAGCCCGCGACAATAAGCGAGTAAACACAACCCTCGCCGAATTGAAGGCCGCATGTCAGGATGAATCAAAAAACCTGATGCCCTACCTGATCGAATGCTCGAAGGCCTACGCCACGCTGGGCGAGATGGTCGACGTAATGCGGGAGATTTTCGGCGAGTACCAGGAACCACCGATGTTCTAGGGGAAGTTGGATATAATTGTAGGTCGGGTTCCCAAATTAGGGCGGCTCCGCCCCAACCATGTCATTCCGGCGCAGGCCGGAATCCAGGGGTGATCGTCGGGCACGACCTGGAGATTGGCGATGTACTATGTCTACATCCTCGCGAGCCGCAGGAACGGGACATTATATATAGGGATGACCTCTGATCTCATGAAGCGAATTTATCAGCATAAAAATGACTTGATCGAGGGTTTCACGAAAAAATACGGCGTTCATACGCTGGTGCATTTCGAACAGACAGAAGATGTCCATGCCGCCCTTCGGCGTGAAAAACAGCTAAAGTGGTGGAAACGGGATTGGAAACTGAGACTAATTGAAGAAAACAATCCAGATTGGAACGACCTCTATAATGCGCTGGTATGAAATCTGGATTCCGGCCTCCGCCGGAATGACAGGGTTGGGGTTGTTGCCTTTTGTCACCCTGGCGAAGGCCCACCTTGGTGGGAAGGCCAGAGTCCAGTGGCGTCCGCTAGCTTTCTGGATTCCGGCCTCCACCGGAATGACAGGGTTGGGGTTGTTGCCTTTTGTCACCCTGGCGAAGGCCCACCTTGGTGGGAAGGCCAGAATCCAGTGGCGTCCGCTAGCTTTCTGGATTCCGGCCTCCGCCGGAATGACAGGGTTGGAGTCTTCACTTCATGTCACCCCGGCGAAGGCCGGGGTCCAGGGTTGTGCGGGGCAAACGTGGCCATCAACAGCTTACAGAGAACAACATGTCTAATCAGTCAGATAGTACGGGTTGCTGGATTGACTCCAGACTCTTTGATCTCCATTTCTTTGGAGAATCTCCTATTCGTCATCAAACCCAGGAATACGTCAATGTATACAATTCGTTCCAGTGGTTACGTTACGCATGGCGAAATTGGGAATTGGCCATCTTTGGAATAAATCAACTGAGGAATTTCAATGACTTGGAACAATGGCCAAGAGGCGCATTTGTTATGTTCGGTTCAATACATTATTACTTCGGAATGATGAACTGCATAGCCCAGTGCATTCATCAACGCTATCTCGATAATCCGAAAACTCATAGTATTGAATTCTCCAACTCCAGCAAATGGCCGGCCACTATCCCAGACGAAGTGAAGAAATTATGTGACGATCTTCGCAATAGTGTGGGCTGGAACGATTTCAAGAATCAATACCGGAATGCCATAACACATCGTCAATTGCCAGTTTTTTGGAATGCATGCACTAAAGACAAGGAGTTTGGGGAGTTATTTGTTTGGGCAAAAATGAATGATGAAGGTCGTGTTGTTCTTGAATCTAATAAACAATTAAAAATGGCCCACGAAACCGATTTTTCATCACCAACCGTGGAAACCAAGTATCTGGATGATAGAATTCGGACTCATATGGACGATGCGTTTGTGCTTATACAGCATTTATGCAAATCAATTTATGAACTGCCGTATTTAAGTATAGAAGTCGTCAAGGACTAAAGTAATATGGAAAAAATCCGAGTTCTCTTAGCCAAGCCCGGTCTGGACGGGCACGATCGGGGGATCAAAGTTATCGCTGCGGCGTTGCGCGATGCCGGGATGGAAGTTATCTATACCGGCCTGCGCCAGACCCCCGAACAAATCGTTAACGCGGCGATCCAGGAAGATGCGCGGTTTATCGGGATGTCGATTCTCTCCGGCGCGCACATGACGCTCTTTCCGGCGGTGGCCAAACTGCTCAAGGAAAAGGGCGTGGACAAAAGCGTACATCTTTTCGGCGGCGGGATTATCCCCGATCAGGATGTTGCCAAACTAACCGAGGTGGGTGTCGGCAAAGTTTTTACACCGGGCGCCTCAACCGAGGATATCGTCACGTACATCCGCGAGACTGCGGCGACGTTGACCGAAGAGCCGCTAGTGTAGATCTATTGCTGGTGCACGAGGACGTACACCAGCCACAGACCATGAGCAATACCGTGGCATGGGCATCTTGCCCATGATGTTCATGGCCGGGACGGCCATGCCACAATGTAAACACATTCACCACCAAAAATATCAGCGGGTCCATACGAACCCGCTGATCACCATCCCTGGCAGTAGAGGGACCGGCCTTGCGGCCACACCCCTCAACTAAATTTGTATTTCTATAATACTAATTCTTTTCAGCGGCCGCAATCTTTTTTAGGCGTTCAATGTGCCGTCCGCCTTCGAAGGCCGTCGATAAGAACACATGCACGATTTTTTCGGCATCTTCGGGCGAAACATATCGCGAAGCCAGCGAACATACATTGGCGTTGTTATGCGCGCGGGTCAGCATGGCCATGTCTTCGGTTAAACATATCCCCGCGCGCACGCCACGGATTTTATTGGCGGCGATACTCATCCCGTTGCCGGTCCAGCAGATAGTAATGCCCCGGTCGGCCGCGCCCTCCGCCACCGCGCGCGCAACTTTTAAACCATAATCGGGGTAATCGGTGGATTCTTCGGAGTTGGTCCCCACGTCGGTGATCTCATGCCCCTGGTTGCGCAATAATTCCACCAGATACTGCTTGAGCAGGAACCCTTTATGGTCGGCGCCGATATATATTTTCATTTTTGTTCCTAGGCGGTAACCGTGGCGATTTTGGGCACCGGTGTCAGCCAGCCATGATTGTCTTCGATTTCACCGGCGATGTACTTAAAGAAATGCTCCTGCAACTTTTTAGTGATCGGCCCGCGTCCTCCCGAACCGATCTTGATCTTATCGATCGACCGAATCGGGGTTACTTCCGCTGCCGAGCCGGTAAAAAAAACCTCGTCGGCAAAATACAATTGCTCGCGCAGGATTTCCTCTACCATAACCTCAAGGCCCATCTCCCGGGCGAAAGTGATCACACAGTCGCGGGTGATTCCGGACAAGACCGACGAGCCGAATGGCGGAGTGACGAGGACGCCATTGCGCACGATAAAGACGTTTTCGCCGGAACCCTCCGAAACGTGGCCTTTTGTATCGAGGGCGATGCCCTCGACATACCCGTTGGCCAAGGCTTCCATTTTGATCAACTGTGAGTTCGCGTAATTCGCGCCGCATTTAGCCATCGCCGGGAAAGTATTCGGGGCGGCGCGGTTCCATGATGATACACAAACGTCGACGCCGTTTTCAAGGGCCTCCGGTCCGAGATATGCTCCCCAGTACCAAACGGCGATGGCGACATCGATGGGACACCCGGCGGGGTTGACTCCCAACTGGCTGTAGCCGCGATACACCAGCGGCCGAATATAGCATGATTCGAGTTTATTATATGCAATTAGATTCAGAATTGCCTGATTGATCTCCTCTTTGGTGAATGGAATTTCCATCCGATACACCTTGGCCGAGTTGAACAGCCGGTCGGTGTGTTCTTTGAGCCGGAAACATACCGGGCCGTTTTTAGTCTTATAACAACGCTGTCCCTCGAAAACGGCTGAGCCATAATGTAGCGCGTGGCTTAATACGTGGATTTTGGCCTCCTGCCAATCGACCAGTTCGCCGTTCATCCATATTTTTTCGCATTCCTGAAAGGCCATTATACTCTCCTTATATCAACAACTCCACCACGTGCCCTTGCAAAGACGAATTGTCCATTTCGATCATGGACGAAAAATACATTATCATGCGGCAAAAATCCAATGCCGGATTGACAAAACCATATACTGGAAATATGGGGACTCGGGAACAAACCACAAAAAAAGGTCGCTCGCAGGCGACCTCGTACCCCAAAATTGCCCAATTTTGAACCACTTAACCCTCGGACGGCCGCCGCCGGGCTTGACGCTCCTTAGCCAGCGCGCGTGAAATAACCAACCGCTGGATTTCCGAGGTACCCTCGCCGATTTCACACAGTTTGACATCCCGCCAGATCCGTTCAACTTTGTGGCGGGAATCGAAACCATCCAGCCCCATAATCCGGATGGCCTCCTCGGCACAAAACCGCCCGACCTCCGAGGCATCGAGCTTGGCCATCGCCGACTGCATACTGAATGGCTGCTTGCGGTCTTTCAATACCGCCGAGGTATATACCAGGTGCCGGGCCGCCTCCAGCCGGGTGGCCATGTCGGCGAGTTTGAAAGCAATTGCCTGGGAATAGGCTAACGGTTTGCCGATTTTCGGATGCGTATCGGCGTATTCGGCCGCCAGGTCGTATGCCCCCTGGCCCAAACCGAGCGCCATCGCCCCGATGGAAATCCGACCACCATCGAGTGTGATCATGAACTGTTTGAACCCCTCCCCCACTTGGCCCAGCAGGTTTTCTTGGGGGACCTCGGCGTCCTCAAAATGCAACATCGCGGTGTCCGAGCCGCGCAGGCCGAGTTTATCTTCCTTTTTTCCGACCGAGAAACCGGGGCACGATTTCTCGATGATAAACGAAGAGATGTCGTGAGAGTCGCCGTTGTTGGCGGTGCGCGCGGTGGCCACGACAAAATCACCGATCGTGGGATTGGTGATAAAACATTTCGAGCCGTTTAAAATCCATTTGTCGCCCTTGAGTACGGCGGTGGTTTTGGTCCCGCCGGCGTCCGAACCGGCACTGGGTTCGGTCAAACCAAAAGCGATCAGCGCGCCCCGCTCGCCTACGGGCCGCAAGTATTTCTCTTTTTGCTCCTCGGTCGCGAAAGCCAGGATGGGGAAAATGCCCAACGAGTTGCACGCGGCCAGAGTAATCCCGGTCGAACCGCAGACGCGGGAGACCTCCTCGACCCCGATCGTATATTCCATCGTATCGAATTCCGCGCCGCCGTATTTTTTCGGCAGAATCATTGACAGCAAACCTCGTTCGTGCAACAGCGGAAGCAATGAGATGTCGAATTGGCCTTTCTCCACCATGCGGTCAGCGATCGGCATGATGGTTTTTTCGGCGAACTCCCGGATTTCCGCGCGGAATGTTTCGTACTTTTCATCCCACCACATCTATTTGTCCTCCCTTAATACCGCGCGGGAGATTACAATGCGTTGGACTTCGGATGTCCCCTCGTAAATCTCGGTAATCCGGGCGTCACGGAAATACCGTTCAACGGCGTATTCTCTCATATAGCCATACCCGCCGTGGATCTGTACCGCTTCGTTGGCCACCCAGTTGGCGGTCTCCGAGGCAAATAATTTGGCCTCGGCCGCAGTACGCGAATAGCGCCGCCTTTCGCTGGCCAGGGAAAATGCCCGATAGGTCAGCCAGCGGGCGGCATCGATCCGCGTTCTCATGTCGGCCAGTTTAAAGGCAATGGCCTGGAACTCACAGATCGGCCGGTTGAATTGCCGGCGTTCCTTGGAATATTTGACCGCCTCGGCAAATGCCGCTTCGGCGATACCCAGGGCTTGCGCGGCCACCCCCAACCGGCCGTGGTCCAGCCGGGCCAGCGCGATTTTGAACCCGCCGTTTTTCTCACCGATTATATGTCCGGCCGGAACACGGGCATCAGAAAATGAAATACTGCGCGTATCCGAACAACGAATACCCAGCTTTTTCTCCTTGGCGCCGATCGAGAACCCTGGTGTGTCGCGTTCGACTAGAAATAGTGAGATACCATGGGATTCCAACTCCGGTTCGGTCAGGCAGAAAACAAGATAAATCTTTGAATAATCGGCGGAGGTGACAAAGACCTTTTCGCCGTTGAGTATATATGAATCGCCGGCGGCGACGGCCGAAGTCCGCATCGAACCGGCATCCGAGCCCGCGCCTGATTCGGTCACGCAATACGAACCCACTTCCCCGTTTGCCAGGCGCGGCAGGTATTTTTCTTTTAATTCCTCGGAACCATATTCTGCAATTGTCCCGCAAATGAGCGAACTATGCACTGAGAGCGTGGTCCCCAACCCCGCACAGGCGCGCGAGAACTCCTCGATAATACAGGCATAGGAGATGGGGTCCAACTCCATCCCGCCGTACTTTTCGGGGACCAGCATCCCCAGATAGCCCAGCTCCGCCAGTTCGGCGAATAACTCGCCGGGCAAACGTTCCTCCTCGTCGTATTTGGCGGCGTTGGGGAATAGTCGTTTTTCGGCAAACTCCCGCGCCGCGTCTTTCATCATTTGTTGATCTTCGTTTAATTCAAAATTCACCGCGACCTCCACGGTTTAAAACGAACGGCAACCGCGTATTTCCAAATCGGCGCCGGTCACTTTTTTTCATAAACATAAAATCCTCGCCCGCTTTTCCGTCCCAGATGGCCGGCATACACCATCTTGCGCAACAATGGACAGGGCCGATACTTCGGGTCGGCAAATCCCTCGTACAACACCTCCATAATCGCCAAGCACACATCAAGGCCGATAAAATCGGCCAGGGTCAGCGGCCCCATCGGGTGGGCCATGCCCAGCTTCATTACAGTATCGACCGCTTCGGGCGTGGCGACTCCCTCATAAACGGCAAAAATCGCCTCGTTGATCATCGGCATTAAAACGCGGTTGCTGACAAACCCCGGATAATCGTTGACCTCCACGCCGGTCTTGCCCAGCACGCCACAAAGATCAAGAACAGTCTGCAATGTTTCATCACTCGTGGCATGGCCCCGGACAATTTCGACCAGCTTCATCATCGGCACCGGGTTCATAAAATGCATCCCGATGACTTTCTCCGGGCGGTCGGTGGCTCCGGCCAGTTGAGTGATCGCCAGCGACGAAGTATTGGACGCTAGAATTGTCTCAGGCCGGCAGAGTTTGTCCAGTTGCCGAAAAAGATCGAGTTTTACCTCCAGCGATTCAAACGCCGCCTCGACCACCAGATCGGCGTTTTGGGCCACCTGCATATCCGTGGCGGTGGCGATCCGCCCGAGAGCGGAGTTTTTATCATCAGCGGTAATGATCTCTTTTTTAACCTGCCGGTCCATGTTCCTGGCAATGGTAAACATCGCCCGGTCCAGGATTTCTTTGGTCGTGTCGATCAGCGAGACATTGAAGCCCTTCACGGCAAAGACATGCGCAATCCCATTGCCCATCGTCACCGCGCCGATGATGCCAACGTGTTTAATTTCCATCGGTCAAATCTCCCCTCCAACCATGCCAAACAAAAACAGCAATAAACTTTTGCTTATCGACAATGCCTCGCCATGTAAACTCCGGCGCCCGTTGTTATTCCATCTCCACCGCCAGCGCCACCGCGCTCCCGCCGCCGAGACATAATGTCGCCAGGCCATGTTTTTTACCCCGATCTTTTAGGGCATACAGCAAAGTCGTCAACACGCGCGCGCCGGAGGCGCCGATCGGATGCCCCAGGGCCACCGCGCCACCGTGGACATTGACTTTATCCCAATCCCAGCCCAGTTCGTTGCCGTCAGCCAGACATTGCGCGGCAAATGCTTCGTTGGCTTCAATTAAATCGAAATGATCCAGCCCCACACCAAGTTGGTCACACAGTTTCCGGACCGCGTAAATCGGCGCGTAAAACAACTCAATCGGTTCGGTGCTGGCTACCGCATACCCGGTGATTTTCGCCAATGGTTTCAAATTGTATTTATCAGCGTACATCCGGCAGCTTACCACCAGTGCCGAGGCGCCATCATTGAGTCCCGGGGCGTTGCCCGCGGTTACCGTGCCGTCTTTTTTGAACGCCGGACGCAACTTGGCCAGTTTCTCGGCCGTGGTACCCGGACGCGGGCCTTCATCGGTGTCGATAATTTTCGGGTCGCCCTTGCGCTGGGGGATGGTGACCGGGACGATCTCATCCTTGAATTTCCCGGCGGCAATCGCCTCGGACGCCTTGCGCTGGGAATTGGCGGCATATTCATCCTGCATCTCGCGGGTGAGCTTTGATTTCTCGGCCGTATACTCGGCGGCCAGCCCCATGTGGAAATCATTAAATGAGTCCCAGAGGCCATCGAGAATCATCGAATCCTGCATTTGTTTATGACCAAATTTCAAACCCGTTTTAGCACCGTGAATCACATACGGCGTGTTGGACATCGATTCCTGCCCCCCGGCCACGACCACATGCTGCTCATTAAGTTTAATCGATTGTGCGGCCAGCATCACCGCTTTCAGGCCCGAACCGCAGACTTTATTGATCGTCATCGCGCCCGCTTTAGCGGGGACCCCGGCTTTGATCATCGCCATCCGGGCCGGGGCCTGCCCCTCCCCCGCCTGCACAACCTGGCCCATGATAACCTCATCAATATCGTTCTTATCAATCCCGGCGCGCTTGACCGCCTCGGCGATGACAATCGCGCCCAGTTCATGCGCTTTTAATGATGAAAGACTACTCAAAAAATTACCGATCGGCGTGCGGCAGGCCGACAGGATTACCGGATCGTTTGGATTGTTCGCCATATTAATGCTCCTTTAAAAACGTGCTTATTGCGTCGGCAATGGGGCAGATGTGGACATCTGCCGCCCAAGCAATTCAACTGTCTTCATCTCATGTAGCGACTGTTTTGGAAATCAAGTACATTTAGGTTTCCAATGTTGGTTTTTCGCGATCATCGAGTTGAGAATAGTGAGCAATTTTCGCATCGCTGCGACCACCGCGGTCATCTTGCTCTT
>SDBS01002971.1_pt1 | contig 16704 bp, 34 predicted proteins | sample 2277091 | NCBI WGS metagenome assembly SDBS01 (sample SAMN10404972, study PRJNA504765) | marine sediment metagenome | isolation source: marine sediment core GS10_PC15, 163 cmbsf | place: Arctic Ocean: Southern Knipovich Ridge | collected 2010 | reverse complement strand
ATCCAACACCTTTGGCATCGTCAGAGGAAAATGAATCTCCAGATGAGATCGAAGAGATTACTTGCACCCTAAAGAAGGAAATTAATAACCTTATTTGGATGTATGGTCCTAGCAGCCTGACGCTAGGCAAAGCAGAATGGAGACAAGCGCATAAAAGTTAAAACGACAAAAAAGCATTTTGGGGTTTTTAAAGCCGAAGCCAATAAATGGATCCGGAATTTTGGGTTGACAGACTGGAACGTTTGCTTTTCACACACTAAATTAGAGGGGATAAAGGCTCAATGCATCTGCAATTTAGTTGGCCGCATTGCAACACTCTCGCTTTCTACAACCTATACCGATAGTATTATTGACTATGACATAGAACGGGATGTTAAAATATCGGCATTTCATGAAGTTTGCGAGTTATTAATCATTCCTTTGGAATCAATGGTAGATCAAAGATATGCCTTAGGGGTCGATGATGTACGGGAAGAGACGCATCGAATTATAAGGCGGTTAGAAAATTTTATATTAAAAGAGGATCTCAACTAATGCAATGGTATAGCATACTAAAATTAGTAAGAATAAACAATGGGCTCACTCTTCGTCAAGTAGCTCAAGAAACTCATTTATCTAACTCGTACATTTCACAGCTTGAAAATGGGCAAGTGAAAGAACCATCATTTTTTAAAATGCTTCGGCTCCTATCGTTATACAACATAGATGAATTTAGGAAGCTCTGGGACACAGCACCAGTGTTTGCGATCATAAGATGCGTCAAGATTACAGATAACAGGAATATCTATGGGTGCCGTGCTACGTGTGACCATCCTAAGGATGAAACGTGATAAGTAGCCAAGATCATTACAAAGATGGATCGTTGCTACAGTCTTGTAGTAAATGCTATAGATGTGTAGCAGAATCAAGCCTCAACTATTAAAAGTTTTAATAGCTGACAATTTTTGTCATAAACTGGTAAAAACGCAGTAGTTGGCTTTAATAGGAGGGTAAATGATTGATATTACTGCTTTATCGTGGACCATAGCTCTCCTGTTTGGTGTGCCCGGTTGTGTTGGCCTACTGATGTACTGGATCTGTGGACCTGATTGAACGTCCGATAACGTACAATCTGTCAACTTCCACAAGCTATGAAGTAGCTGTGATGTGGCTACATTCTAAGCTATGATTGAGGATATCGAAGCATAGGGTAGGTAATGGGAGATAACAGGAGCATAGCCGATACATCAGGCATGATTTAATTGATTGTAATCGCCTAACGCCATGGTATAGGGTATCAGCTCGATTCAGGACAGCAGGGCATGGTAGGGCTGTTAAATATAATATTCTGTCCTGTCCCTGGGTGCCGGACCCGTTGGGGGGTTTCGGAATCTGGGGAGGGGTATAAGGCTTCAAAAATTACACGTTTGGTTTTTCAAATAAAAGGAGGGGGTTTAATATGTTAGATAAATTTTACTCGCATAATTGGACAAATTTGGATGGTAATCCTTCCGGTGGCTGCTGTGGTGGCCAAGGTTTTACGATTAGCTGGCAGCGCGGTCCTTTGGGGCGCGAGGGGGATCACATTGAGCCTAACGGTGCTTTTGTAGAGACTGTGCTTGCTGCTGTGGGTGATAGGATTCAATTTTATCAGGACAGCAAGTTTCAGTGTGAGGAGAATGCCTTAGCGCTCCGTTATATCAACCAGGCATTGGCTGTGTTGGATTCTCGTACGAAGGATCGAGAGGATCGTGGTGTAGAGGGTACGCATACTGAATAGGTCTCAGATAAAAGGAGAAAAAGGGAGGGGGATTATGAAGTTTACTGTTGTATGTGATCTTGATGCTGCGTGGACTACGGATAAAAACGGCGATGTTGAAGATTGGTGTACCTCAATTGGGGATCTTGTTCGAGATACGATTAAAAAGCATGTGCAGAAGGAGGTTATGAAGGCCATTACAGATGGTCGTGTTTTAGGGCCGGTTATTTGAGCGTTTACGTGAGAAGGCTGTAGATGCTCTTTTAGCGGATCAGGAGGGGGGTATAAAATGTCAATGAGCACAGGCGTTATTTTACTGAGGGATAAGGACGATCCTCAATATCAGTATTATCTTAAAGTGCTAAATTCTTGTATAGAGGCTAAGGTACCTTTACCGGATGCTGTTGATAGATATTTCGGTGGGGAGGGGGAGGATAACCCTGAGTTTCCGCTGGAAATCGATTTCGAGGCTACTGAATGGAAGGAGAGCGGTCGGTCTGGGATCGACATTGATCTTGATAAGATACCTAAGGGGGTTAAGACAATCAGGTTTTATAATTCCTGGTAAGGGTAAGAATGCTTGATTCAATATCAGACACTTACGACAGTTATATAGACGAGCTTAGCGCTGGGCGTTCGGATTTTCCGAGTTGGGCTTTTTTTTCGCTTGCGGAGGAGATGGGGCATAGGGAAGCTGCTGAGGGGGTCCGGGCAAAGCTGTTCCTTGTTCGGAAGACCCTTTAAAGGCCCCCCTCCTCCGCCTGAGCCTGATTATGAGCCATTTGGTGTGAACTGGATAATTCCGCCTGAGCCCATCTCGTATTTTGAGAAGGCATTTCTTGTTTGGAATCATGTTGCTAACATTATTTCTAAGGGGGTTGCTGACATTCAGCGCGCTTTTGATGAGCGATTTCCTCTTTAGGGGGGGGTATAAATTATAACACGCAGAGAGTTCTTAAAGGCTACGGGAGTTGGTGCGGGGGCGATAGCTCTTCCGTCTTGGTTTATATTACCTGAGCCGGCTACTGATATACAGAAGTATTTTAGCTTTTTGGAGTGTGATGGCCGGATACTTATCATGGCGTCCAATTATGACGCATATGAACTAACTTCGTATATTTGGTGTGGGAGTGGTAAAAAGCCTAAACTTCCGCATAACCAAGATGAGGTTAAATATTACCATAAAACGGTATGGATAAGTGGGATGCTTTTATGTCAAGCTGGTATAAAGCCGAAATTTCGGGATGAAGCCATAGAAGCCTTTCAAAAAGACATAAAAGAGTCGAGAAATGATCTTGAGGCTTTCATCAAGAAGGAACTTGGGGATCGGAACATTTGGGTGTTTGATAATAAAGAGCCCTATGATTTCAAGCTCTTAAAGAGGATATAAGGAGGGGGATAAATGGTAAACAATAATAAATCACCTGTTCATATGGGGGTCCCAACGGTAGGGCCGAACAAGATCCCGATAGCGGAGCTGGAATTTCTCAAATGCCCGCTTTGCGAGAGCCAGATATTTTCAAAGGCGTTTAAGATAGGGAAGGCGAGTAAGCTGCACCCGTTGAATGAGACGGAGCAGGATCAGGTTTTCTTTTTTGATATCATGAATACGATTCGCTGTTCGATTTGTGGAGAGCGGGTTTCACAGGGAGTTCCTGAGGGAGCTGGGCAGAAGAAGGGAGGGCTGGGTAATGAAGCTTAATATTCCAGATAAAGAATGGGTACTTTTCAAGTCGGTTTTACAGGAAGGTCGGGATTATGTAAAAAGCCGTCATTTTAAGGAGATTAAAGAAAGTCTCAACGATCATTGTACTTTTAATAATATAGACGCGCTTATATGGAACCCGAAGCTTTGTCCGTGGATTGTAAAGGAGGAAGCATTACCGGAGGATATATTTGAGTTTAAAGGTGTGAGGGCGAAGCCCTGCCAATGTCCTGGGCCTGATGAGGGCGGCGGTTCGTGTGTATACCGCAGTAAATTCAAAAGGGGTTTGATAATTTGCACCCACCCCTCGAACAAATCCCCAGGGCCTGAGAGTGAGAAAGGGATGATATCCGTTTATGACGACCTGCCACCTATGTTTGAGAGTGTGTTGATTTATGGCTACTGTGATATATATTTGCTTGGCAAATACCAGATATATCAAGCCAGACGGTTCTCACACACAACGGGAGAGGCGGAGTGGTTTTGGTTAAATACGAGGGACGAGAAGGTTGCAAAGGTTACGCATTGGATGGAGTTGCCCTCTGAGCCGAACAAGCCATGTGAGCATGGGTGTATTGACATAGTGACGGGTGCATTTATACCTTATAAGTCTTTTGGCGATAAACACTGCCGGGACTGTGGCGCGAAGTTGGAAGATGGCTTACGGCAAGATCGATAAAATAACCCCTTTACACAAGGAGATAGCAAGGTACCGGTTTAGAAGCCCCAAGGTTACCGCCGGGAAGGTGGCTAAAAAGTTTTCAGTAACTCGTCAATTGGTAACCCATCTTTATAGTTCGGACCTGTTTAAGGAGTATTTAGCGGGGCTGGAGAGCAAGAAGGATGTGGCTGTTATCGAGCAGGTGTCTGAGTGGCAGGCGCAAAAGGAGATAGATGCAATAAACGGGCAGGGGGTTATCGGCGATCTTATAGTTTCTGTTCCCAAGAGTGAGGGCGAGAAGAGGATTAAGTTTGAGGCTGCTAAACATGCTGTGGAGTGGAAAGACAAGAGGGATGAGCCGAAAGCACCTGGCCTTGGTGGAACGATTAATATCGATAACATGCAGATAAATATAGCTGAAATGCCTATAAAAGAGGCTAAGGAGTTTCTTATGAATCTTTTGGAGGGGGAAGGGGGGTAATGTGCTTGAGACAGTTGAATTATACATAATGGGAGATTTTTGGAGGCGTGAAACGATTAAATGGGGACCGGGCAGGCTAAGGCGGCGCGTTGTTTCGATTCCTTGCAAAGGCGACAACCCGTCTGGTGAAAGATTCTTTAGGTTTATAAGATTCGCGCCTCATTGCTATACGTTTACCCATATTGCTGATTTTCCCCATTACCATTCAAATTATTTCGATACTAAAGCCTTGGTCGGGGGCGCAAATGGCTGATATCTATGGACCGTGTGTTAAATGACCGAGTACCCTAAGGATTACCAGGATAATATTAAGTTTCGGGCGCAACTGATGCTGAAATGCGCCCAAGATCCTAATGTTTTGGCTTTAACTAAGCGGCTGTTCTTTGAAGACGTGCTTTTCGCGTTTAACGCCTTCTTTTATACGAAAGATCCTCGTAAAAGCCCGGAGCAGAGACCCTTTTGCACTTATCCCTATCAGGATGACGCGATACTAAAGCTCGTTGATCATTTTGGGCGCGGAGAGGATCTCGGTATTTTTAAATCAAGAGACATGGGCGTTACGTGGATAGTCGATCTAACAATGATGTGGATCTGGCTTAACCCGGATACCAGTTCAGACTTCCTGTTGGGTTCCAGGACTGAAGATTATGTGGATAAAAAGGGTGACATGCGAACTTTATTTGAGAAGATTCGTTACGCCCTTTATAAACTCCCTAAGTGGTTGAAGCCAGAAGGTTTTAGGGAAAGTAAACATGATAATTATATGAGACTTGTTAATTCTAAAACCGGAGCGTCCCTTACGGGTGAGTCTAATAACCCCAATTTCTCTACTGGTGGTCGTTATAAGGGCGAACTTTTTGATGAATTTGGCAAGTGGGAGGTTACGGACAAGAGCGCTTGGACGGCGGCGGGGGACGCGACCCCATGTCGTGTTCCGGTTTCAACAGCAAATGGTGCCTCTGGGAAATTTTACGAGGTTATTACAGATGGTCAGACAGAGGTTATATTGCTCCATTGGTCTCTTCATCCTGAGAAGGCAGAGGGTCTCTATTGTGAATATCCTCTTGATCCGGATACAGAGGAGCCAAAGCTTCGATCTCCCTGGTATGACCGTGAATGCCAGCGGAGAACACCCAGTGAGATAGCCCAGGAGCTTGACATGGACTTTTTAGGCTCTGGAAACCCGGTGTTTGAGGGGAAAGCTGCAAAGCGGCTCCGGGTATTGCTGAAAACGAAGAAAGAACCTGTGGCTTATATGTCGATCAATCTTGCAACCAACGCGGTGAACGAGATTCAGAAGCCGCGGGATAGCGAGGGGACTTTGGTTGTTTGGGAGAAGCCCGACCCTAAAAAGAGTTACGTGCTCGGGGTTGATGTTGTCGAAGGAAAGGAATGGGGGGACTTCGCTATTGTCAAGGTTATGTGCCGGGAAACGAAGATGACTGTAGCTTCTTGGGCCGGCCGAATCGATGAAGTTCAACTGGCACGGATTATAAACAATATTGATAAATGGTATGGGCCCAACAGTTGGGTAGGAATTGAAACCAACGGCCCCGGGCTTGCTACGTTTGACCTGTGTATTGTTCAGTACGAGATGTCAAACCTCTTTATGATGCCTCAATTTGATTCTGCAAAAGGCGCTTATAGTTACTCCAAGGGGTGGAGAACAACCAGCACTTCAAGAAACGTGCTGATAGCCGGAATTAAGGAATGGCTGCAGAATGGCGGGGGATGGACCGACCCAAGGTGCTTGAGGGAATTAACGACATTCGTATATCAGGGCACACCTCCGAAAGCGCAGGCTAAAGCCGGGAGTAACGATGATGAGGTTATCGCCCATGGCATTTGCATACAGGTGGATATTATAGCTCCTTATGAGGCATGGGAAGAAAAAGAGGTGTTAAGGGAAGACGGGTTGTCACAGCTTCTATTTATTCCTCAGAAGACGAATGAGGAGCCGACAATCGAAGAGCGATGCCTTGAAAGCTTGGCAGCGAAGAAGGCTATGAAGGAAGATATGTTTGAGAATATGGGGGTATTTTGAAGGCGGGTGATTTTGAAAATTTGATGGTATATTTGGATGATGTTGCGGCAAAGGCTATGACATCACCCATAACAAAAATGCTGGGGAATCCTGGTGATTATATCCAGCTACTTACATCTTTTATGGGGCAATCAGCCGTTCAGGATAAATCGATAGTTGCTGATGATCCTTATTATAGGTTTTTACTTTTTGAGGATGAAGACCTGGACTATTTGCCGGAGACATAGAGGTTTTAAATGGCTTTAACTTTGGAGAAAATCTCAAAGATATTAGACGAACATTGGTGTGGTGGCCTAAAGGCAATACAGGATGCCAATGACAGAGCGGTATGGGCCAGTGGCGAATGGAATCCGCATTGGTTAAAGTATATTCAAACGAAAAAGAATGGATTACAAGGAAAAAAGGAGGGGTAAAATGGCATACAGCAGATGGGGAGGTGTGGGTAGCGGTCATTGGCACACCTTTTGGCATTGCCAGCCAGCAGAGGAAAAGGAGACTCTGGATAATGCTTTATTTGCGATTTGTGGTCTGTGTCAATTCACTGCGAAAGAACTCAGAGATGATATTGAGGGTTGTTTAGATATTGTAAAAGACAAAGACGACTTTGTAGATGAAGAGAAAGTAGATGAACTCCGCACCTATATCGCTGAGTTTTTAGAAGATGTGAAGATACATTACCCTCTGTTGTTTCAGAAAATAAAATGCCTGGTTATAGAAAAATGGCGGCGGTTTAGATGGAACCGATTGTCTGAAGCTAAAAAAGAACAGGCGAGGAAAGAACTTGATGAAGCTCTAAAGGAGTTTTATTTGCCGATTTTAATCGAGGAACTGAATAATTCAGAGAGCGTATTGGAAGGGAGCAGGAGTTAACAGTGGCTTGGGATGCAAGGCGATAATTTATAAAGGGAGAAAGGAAAAATGAAACGGATATTTGGAATTTTATTGGCACTCTTGTTGGTTGTGGGAACGGGTGCGGCCTGGGGGATGGGTTGCACGAACCCAAGTGCCGGAGCCGTGACAACCACCTCTGATAAGGAGATAGGGTCGAGCGGTGTGCGGTTGCTGCAGGTGTCATACACTACCCATTCAAGCGCAGGCACCTTTACTTGTACAACCAATAACGATGTTACCGGTTGGATATTGCTTGTAGAGACCGACCCCGGAACTATAGACGATAATTATACGGTTCTTCTAAACAATACGAATGGCAGGGACGTAATGGGTGGTGCGATGAGTGCAAATAGAGACACCGCTAACACCGAGGCTGTTATGCCCTTGCTCAACGGAAATTATACCGTTATCTGGAATGAAGGTCCGTTAAGCATCGCTGTAAGTTCAGCCGGAAACTCTAAAACAGCGGAATTGCTGATTTATTATCTGCCATAAGGAGATGATAATGAAAAAGATATTAGGAATTATACTTGGACTTCTCCTTGTTTTAGGAGGGATAGGGAGTGCCAAGGCTGACAAGATCTTCATGCTCTCAATGGGCGGGCCGAATTGGTCAGACTTTCAACCTGCTTATATTCAAGTTCAGGATGATTTCTGGATGGGTTTGGGAGCTGCAAAGGGTCGCATCGAGTTTGACGACCAGGCAACCGATGAGATTAATTTTCTTGACGCAATAGTTCGAATCGGTGCCGACTCCGGGGCGGGTATGCTCAACATAACTTCCCTTGCCAATGAAGATGGAATAGTCTTCGGCTCCCTCGGCACGGCTACCAAGGGGATTGATTTGTCTGGGAGCGGGCTGAGTGGGGGGAGTGATTATTGGATTTATAATGATGCGAATAACTATTGGGCTGCTGATGGTACTTTAATCGTTGCTGGAGGCGCTCCAGCAGGAAGTTCCTATATAACGGATTTGAGCACAAATTCAATTTCAGTTGGCGACCCTACAGCTATCGGTTCCTGGGGTGGAGATGGAGTATCCAATGGAACTACGACCATTACGGATGTTGGCGGAGCTGCTCATGGACTGGGGCTTGCTGCTGGAGACTTGGTTCATATTACGGACTCTACTACGGCTGCCGATAAGGGCTTCTATCGAATCGTTTCAGACGACGGGACGCTTGTAGTTGTAGACAGAACATTGGCTGGTTCAGACACCGACTTAGCCGTCACTTTCTACAAAGACGTAATCGGTATTTTTGCTACCGACGGAACAAACGGCCAGCGGATAATGAATTATTCCCATCAGGACAAGCCGTTGCAGATTGGAGGGGATACGCTTGTAGCTACTTCATACAGTTTGGGTAGTGAAGACGTGTTGTTTGGGGCTAAAATTGAGTTTACAAATACTATTCGCGTTAAAGACGGTATAGAACTTCTCTTCGGAGACACAATGCAAGATCATGGTGGCTTTCGATATGTAGCTGATGATGGCTTGCACTTTTCACCTGGGAACATGAATAATAAAGGGAATAATAATATCATAATTGTTGCGGCCAATTATGCAAACCTTGATTTTGACCACGACACTCTAAGTGCTGATCCAACGCTTATTATTCATTCTGCTTTGAGTCCAAATACCTCTAATAACCAATGGGGTTCTTTCACTCACGATCGGGAAGATTTTGTAATCTCAACTGGCGTGAATACAGGGGCGGGTTCTGCTCCAACTACAGATGAGAATGGAATCAAATTGTTTCCGAGGGGCGGAAGCAATGGATTGCATATAATGGGAGATGGCAGCACTCAGCATGTAGAAGATCCGACACATGGCGGGTATATTACAAAGATATATTCAGCAACAACCGGCACCCTTCCAGCAGCAACGACTGATACCATCCAACTGAACATCCCTACCGGATGGGTGATTCAAGGTTGTCAACTGCATGTAAAAACCGCATTAGCTGGCGGAGACACTTGGGATGCAGAGTTAAACGATGGTGCGACAGAAGAAGCTATTGCTACGAATCAGGCAGTAGCTCAGAACACGAACGTCAACCATCACGCGTCCGCTGATGCAGGTTATGGAGGTACATTGACGGATGCTGAAACCGATATCCTTATAACTAAAAATGGTGGTGGATCTTTCACGGCTCAAGGTGAAATCGAAGCAACCTGTATCGCCAAGGGTTTTGACGCTTGGGATGCTGAGTAAGGAGACATAAAATGAAAAAGGTAATAGCGATTTTAGTAATGTTAGGCGTTTTATTCACCGGCCTTGCTTTTGCTCAGTCTTATACGGCCAAGACCAAAGACAATGAGGTTACAAGTAAAGAACAAGTGCAGGTTGAGGAAACGGCAAATGTGACACAAAAAACAATCTATACCCTGAGCTATATCAACACCCGAATAGCCGTTTTACAGACACAGGTTGCAGAGATTCAGGCTGCTATTTCAGAACTGCAAACGCTGAAAGCCGCGGTGGATTTGGAGGCCAGCACGGTGGTGCTGAAGCCCCCGGAAGTTATAGAATAACACCTAAAAAAGGAGGAAGAATCATGCGGAAAATCTTAATTAACATCGGCCTGGTGGTGGCTTTGGGTTTGTGGGTAATGGTTTTGGGCTTATTCGTTTCAACCTACGCCCAGGAACCCAAGCCACCCACACCGGAGCAGAGAATTGAAAGTTTGACTAGATCCCTCCTCAATATGAAGTTCAACTTCGCTGAGGAAAAGGCACTATTCGCTAAAGAAAAGAATATGAATGCCGGCGAAATGAAAATAACTGTTCAGCTTCAAGAGCAGGTTATGCGTCTTCAAAAGCAGGCCGCTGAACTTGAGAAGAAATTGAAACAGGTTAATGAACAATCGAGCAAAAGGACAGAAGAGCATGAGGAAAAGCTCAAGCAGTCTAGTGCTGAAATTGCACTCCTTGCGAGTAACCTGAAAAAGCTGAATCAAAAACACGACGGTTTGTTTGCTCAATCCCAGGAACTGACGTCTGAAAAGATAGAGCTAACAGAACAGCTCAAACAGGCCAATGCCAAAATTGCTCAATTGGAGATGAAACCAGAGATACACGGTTATGATGTTGTACCCGGAGAGGTGATAGATGTACCGAAAGAGTAAGCTTCAAAAACGATGTCTTATCTATAGCCTCATTTTGGTATTCGGAGCGGGAACTGTCGGATGCGCTGGATGGCAGAAAAACCATTCTTGGACTACGGGAGATAAAGTAGCTCTCGGCACCATGATCGCTTGTACCGCTGCGGATATCGCTACCACCGTTTATGCATTGGATAATGGGTTTGTGGAAATGAATCCTATCTATGGTGATGATCCTAGTCCCGGTGTACTGATTGCCGCGGGTGCAGTTGTAACCGGCCTATTATATTGGACTGCTCAATATATGACCTCCGATGAGAGATTATTGCTCTATGTACCCGGCGGGGCGCGTTGTATAGCCGCGGCTCATAATTATAAGGTGATAAACGAATGAAAAGAATAGCCGTACTAATCGTAATCCTGTTTGTATTTATAGGCGTAGCCTCTTGCCGATCATACACCGTAAAACCCCAGCAAATTGCTATCGTCACAGACCCGGAAACACTGGAGCAAATTCTTCAGTCCGATTGCTTCCAGAGCATGAGCTGGACAATCAAGGTTGAAGGTGTGACCGTGGAAAAGAAACTTGAAGCTGTCGTGGATGTAGCGCCATAAGGAGGGATAGAGATGTATTGGAAATATCTAAAGTATGTTTCTCGACACAAATGGTACGTTTTTGTTGAATGTTACAAACGAAACCTTATTTGGAGGGGAATTGTTCACGATTTATCTAAATTCAGGCCATCCGAATTTATCCCCTATGCGCGGTATTTTTATGGGGATTATCCTCCATACGATGTTGGGGTAACTACTTATTGGCCCCATCGGTTCAGGGAGGATGTCGAGCGCCGTTTTGACAGGGCGTGGCTTTTCCATATCCATAGAAATCCACATCATTGGCAATATTGGCTGTTGCAGGAAGATGATGGTCCGATAAAGAAAATTCCTATACCTATTAAATATCTCAAAGAAATGGGATGTGATTGGTTAGGTGCAGGCAAGGCAATTACTGGAAAAAACAATATCAAGGAGTGGTATGCAGAAAATAAGGACAGGATACAATTAAAAGTAATTAACAGGAAGTGGGTTGAAAGATTTGTAGTGGATGTAGCGCCATGACTATATATCATACAACGAAGATCGAAGATTGTCGGGAGTGCGATTTTTATGTAACTGCATCAATGCCTGTAGAAAGGCGTAAGAAATTTAACCGGTGCGTCAAAAGCGATAGATATTTTGACCTGCCGCCGAAGGTCATTCCAGAGTGGTGCGAGTGGAGGAAACAATGTCAATAGCAAATTGGATCTTCAAAAAGAAAGTCAAGAAGCTGGCAGGCAAAGTTATAAAAAACGAGGAAGCGATCGATGGGGTTGTCGATAGGGTTCTCGTTCGGTTAGCCAAAACGCTATCGAATTGGCTCGTCAGTATAAACTGGGGCCACCTTGCGGGGAGGCTCGCTCGGAAATTGGTGGGGTTGCTTAAATGATTGGCTGGAGCGATGGACCACACCAATTCAAACGAGGTGATTTTTTCTGTACTGTCAGTCCGGGCTTTATAGGCAAAAGCATTGCCGCTATTCAGAAATTGAGGACAATCGGCCTGCCAAGCTCTTTCACTCATGCTGGAATTTTCATTGATAGTGAGACGGTCTTTGAATCCCTTGGGCGGGTGCAAAGAAGCAGCGTTTGGAGCCACGAAGGTAAGCAGTTTCTTGTGGGCCGCTGGAAGGGAATGACCGATGAAAAGTTTGATAAGGGATGGGAGATTATCAAAAAGTACGAAGGGAAATTATATCCGGCCCCCAGGTTGCTTATGTTCCTATTCTTTCCAATTATGGTGCAGTTAATTGCACCCAGTAAGATTTTGGGTTTCGGTTATTTCTCAGACTTAGTCTGTTCAGAATTTGAAACTTATTGCATGTATTGTTTTGGATGGGCTCAAATGAAAGAGTACCGTGGGAGGATGCCCGCCCATGTAGCACAGATAGTCAGAGAATGGCGAGACGTTGAAATCATTCACCCGAAAGCGCCGTTGAGGAGGTTGAGATGAAATATTTCCAGACATGGCACAGGGTTTCAAAACTTAGACGATTAAAAATAATCGGCCCATTAATATATATCATCCTGCAACTTATATGTGGAATAATTACACGGCATGCAGCGAGTAAAACAGAGTGGGGATACGGTGGTGGAAAGACGGTTGATGGTTGGTGCCGCTGGTGTAATAAACCACTTGAAGTTCCTTATGAAAAGGCATTGTTTGTTTACCCAGACTTCAAACACTACCGCAAGAGAATAGGAACACAAATACAGCCCAATGAATAAAATAACACCTAATCTCCAAACCCTATTCAAGTCCTATATTGTTAAAAGGAAGGGTGGGCAATGTCAAGTTCTTATTCCTCTTATAGAATTGGACGCGTTGTGCGAGAAGATAGAAAAATTACTGCGAAAACGGCTGGGAAGCATGGAAGGAGCATAGGAAAAATGATAGCAGGGATTGAAATCATTCACCCGAAAGCGCCGTTGAGGAGGTCAAATTGATACCAAGTTGCTTTGAACTAATGACTTGTCATGCCTGTGGAAGTGAATGGAATAGGTACACAGAGAAATATGACCTTAGTAACACAGCGATTACTTATCAAGGTCTTGTTTGTCCTGTGTGTCAACACCACGCAGGGTTTGTAGTTGATTTGATTTGTGATGGGAGGTCAAAATGATACCGAACTGGGTACTTGGAAATGCTCTAAAGTGGTTTGATCCGGATGAATACTTGAAAGCTAATCCCGATGTTGCGGCCGATCCATACTGGGGCCTGCATCCGCTCTGGCATTTTATATCGTCTGGGTTCGCTGAAGGACGCACCTGGAAAGGGGATCCAAGGCCTCCGATAACAGCTCAACCACCTGATCCGGAACCTTCCGAGCCCACAGAGCCGGAGCCGGGAACTAACAGCCCGGCCAGCCATACGGTGTGGGTGGATAAATTCAGTGGGAAAGAGAAGACCACCAAATTTAGCAGCTCTGGAGATAACCCCCAATTCAAACGGTTCGGAGCAGTCGCCTTTGGCTATTGGCCGGGCAGTGATAGAGCTTATGTTTACAACACCAAATATGTGGACAGCGGGGTCGGGCACGTCGAGTATCACCCAGAATTGAATGGGTTTTATGATGTCAAATGGTATTTTAGGAAGACCGAAAATCGATCCAAAAAGGCGTGCGATGTAAGGCTGATGAACAGCGGGGGCACTTCAAACCTCATTTCGGTTTCTCAATATGCCGCGGCCTCTGACTATACAAGTGTTGATATCGGCACGGTGCTTTTAACCGCAACCGATTATATCCTCGTCATGCCGGGTGATCGGAAAAGCATATCGTTTGGTAAAATGGTGTTTACCCGGAAGTAAGGAGAAAGATAATGCCGGAGAAAATCTGTGAAGTTCCATGCCCAATAATTGATACAAAGTTAGAGAAGGTGTGGATTGGAATTAAAGACAAAGTATCTCTCAAAATCTTTATCCCAACGGTGATGCTCATTATAGGTCTCGGTTGGTATATGGCTAAGGAGATCAACAGCATCAATGTTAGTATCGGCAAAATTGAGATTCAACTTCAATTCATGAACGGGAAGGGGGAAGGAAAATGAAAAAGCTATTCTTATTATTTATAATGGCTCTAGTGTTTAGTGGTTGCGGTAGGACTATGGAAATCAAGGATAGTGCGCTTGAACCCCCAGAGAAATTGCTTCCCCTGGCATTGAAGGTCGGAGACAAAATGCCGGACATGAGTGGAATAGAGGTAACAGAGAGACTTCCTTGGTTTAATTTCCTCCTTGGTAAGTCGGGGGAGCGTCATTTTACAGGTTTATTTGGTGAGGCTTGGACAATGGAAGCGTTTCTTTTTTGTGACGGTGAATTGTCGGAAAAACCTTTTGGGCACTACGCAAGTGTGTTGGATATTGTTTATTTAGATCCAGACATGGATGGGGAAATTGACGAGGTGGTTTTAGATGCTTCAAAGCCTCCGGGGGCAACTGTAGGCATAACGGCTCCCGATTGTCCACCGCCTGCGACTGATATCTAATGCCGAGCCTAACCGAAAGAGACCTGATTCACCTGGCTACCTGTGATGCAAGGTGGCAGATGCTTCTCCCGAAAGTAGCTGAGAAAACATGGCTAATGGTAATAGGTGGCCATCGAAACGAAGAAAAGCAGAACGAGGCTTTTAGGGACGGTTATACCCAGGTTCAGTGGCCGAACTCCAAACACAATCAGGAGCCGTCTTTAGCGATTGACCTCTGCCCCTTGCCGGTGAACTGGCAGAACACGCGGCATTTTTTCGAACTTGCCGCGTATGTATGGGCAGAGAGTCTTAAAAAGGATGTTCCTGTAATCTGGGGCGGGTCGTTTTCCTTTGGTGATTATGGGCATTTTGAACTTGTAAAGGAGGGATAATGAGCTTTAAAAAAGAAGTGAGAGCGTTCATAGCTAATTCAGGGGCGGAATGGAACCTGATAAAGCAATTGCAAAAACAAAATCAGGACTTAATGGACAGGTTGATGGCAAGAGACTTCTCGGAGTTGAAAACTTATAATCCATCTTTCCCGGATGGTAATCCAAAAGAAGAGGAGTATGTGCCGACTGAAGACGAAACAACGGCGGGGGATATTATAGAATAATCAAGTAACTAAAATACGGGTTCTGCCGAAGTAGGCCAACTAAAGCGGACAACGAAATTTAAAGGGGCAGTGTGGTGCCACATACATCACATTGCCCCTTTTTATTTGCCCGTATTGTCACTCAGGAAAACCAGATGAGATTAAATAACAAAGCTGCGGACAGATTAAAGAAGAAAAAAAGCACTCCCAATAAGCGAGATGAACTCTGGACCCTCCTTAAAGACAAGCACGATATTGGGGTCGAGGCTAGACGGCCATTCGAGCGGGTATGGATTGTTTCCCTGGCATTTCTGGCGAATAACCAATGGACGCAGTTTAATACTGCTGCCCACATGCTCGACCCTATTAAAAAGCCACATAATAAATTGAGATGTACAGACAACCTGCTTTTATCGCGGTGGAGGCGACAGATAGCGGATTTAATTAAAACCGAACCGATAATGAGTGTAGTGCCCTCAACCAATGACGACGATGATGTCAAGGCGGCAAAGGTCGGGAACGATGTCATTAAGTCCTTTTGGCAGACAAACCAAATGAAAATGAAACTCCGGCAGATGGCGGGCTGGATGTACGGAACTGGAAACGGCTTTTTAGATGACCGTTGGAACCCAAAATTAGGGCCAGTTGAGATGCAAAAGGGAGAAGACGGCGAAGACAAGCTTGTCTACCTTGGAGACGCGGATTGCGGTGTGTGGAGTCCTTTTGAAGTATATGTTCCTTTCACAGCTATGGGGGAGACGGATCTTCATTCATTCCCCTGGTTGATTAAGGCAAAGCGGCGTTCTTTAGAGTGGATAGCAAATAACTATGACAGGGGTGATGGGGTCAAGGAGGAGTCATTTTCGGCAGCGTCCTTGAGCGCCGCGTCTCTTTTTGGTGCGGGTACTGAAGCTTTGAGCGCGAAGATCCCATGTGCGACCGTAATGGATTTTTACCTTCAGCCGAACAAGGAACATCCGAATGGCCTTTTTTTGACTGGTGCTAACGGCATCATATTACAAAAGAAAGAATATCCCCTGAATTACTATCACCTTGAGCATTTTAAGGATATCGACGTTCCCGGGGTGTTCTGGGGGCAGGCTACCACAGCCAATGCTATTGGCTTGCAGTTCACTTGGAACACGACTCTTACAAGCCTGGTCGAGTTCAATCGAAAGATGGCAAAGGGCAAGATTCTTGTTCCCAGGGGCTCAAAGATGGAGATTGACCCCGATACTACTCACGGTGAAAAGTGGGTTTATAGCCCGGTTTACGGACTCAAACCGGAGCACCTGCAGTTAAAGGGATTGCCTACAACCATAGACCAAGTAATGGCGCTTACAAAAAGCTCTATCGATGATTTGTATAATCAGCACGAGATTTCACGTGGAACAAATAAGAGCGATATCCGGTCTGGTGAAATGG
>SDBS01002970.1_pt1 | contig 16708 bp, 12 predicted proteins | sample 2277091 | NCBI WGS metagenome assembly SDBS01 (sample SAMN10404972, study PRJNA504765) | marine sediment metagenome | isolation source: marine sediment core GS10_PC15, 163 cmbsf | place: Arctic Ocean: Southern Knipovich Ridge | collected 2010 | reverse complement strand
GGATCAGGGGATGAAGAGGCGGTTGGTGAATATATAATCTCTGTTGCACAAAGAAACAATCTTGAGTATAAAAAAGATGACTTGGGTAATATCATTGTAAGTAAACCTGCCACAGCTGGAATGGAGAACAGCACGGGTGTTGTAATCCAGGGACATACTGATATGGTATGTGAGAAAAACAATGAAACCGTTCATGATTTCACCAAGGATCCTATAGAATTGATTCAGGATGGCGAGTGGATGAAGGCTGATGGCACAACTCTGGGTGCCGATAACGGGATCGGCGTTTGTTTTGCCCTGGCGTTGATGGATGATTCGTCGATAGCACATCCACCAATGGAATTTCTTTTTACCGTTGACGAAGAAACTGGTTTGACTGGAGCTAATGGTTTAAAATCTGATTTTGTAAAGGGAAAGATTTTAATCAATCTGGATTCGGAAGAGGATGGTGCTTTTTATATCGGTTGTGCCGGCGGTCAACATACCATTTTGCGTCAAAAGATCGACTGGCAGCAACTTCCTTCCGGTTATTCCTCATTTAAGGTTAGAGTGGGTGGTATGCGTGGCGGACATTCCGGTCTTAATATACATGAAGGATTTGGAAATTCCATCAAATTACTGAGCCGTTTTCTATATCACCTTTCGGATAATATAAACATGTATCTTGGGTCATTTAATGGTGGAAATAAACATAACGCAATTCCACGAGAGGCTGAGGCCACAATTGCTATCCCTGAAGATGCTGTAGAGACATTGAAAAAACATGCTGAGCAGGCAGATATTGAATTCAAGAATGAATTGCAATTTTCGGATAAAGGTGTCTTTGTTGAAGTAAGTGATATTTCTCCAATAGAAAAAGTATTTTCGGATGATTTACAAAAAGCGCTTCTACGATTAATATATGTGATGCCCCATGGCGTAGTTGAAATGAGTCATGCTGTTGTGGGACTCGTAGAAACTTCAACAAATATGGCAATTGCTGAGATAAAGGATGATACGGTTGAACTTTTAACCAGTCAACGAAGTTCAGTTGCCTCCGCGATTGTCGATATTGCCAGCAAAGTTAAAGCGCTTGGCGAACTGGCAGGATTTGAGATCGAACAAGGTGGTGGTTATCCAGCCTGGGAGCCTAATCCGGACTCTGCCCTGCTTAAATTTGCAACGGCTGCTTACAAAGACACAACTGGTGAGGAAGTAGAAGTAAAAGCAATACATGCCGGATTGGAATGCGGCATCATCGGTGAAAAATATGACGGTATGGATATGATTTCATTTGGTCCAACGATTGAAGGTGCACATTCACCGGATGAACGGGTACACATACAATCGGTTAAAAATTGCTGGGAATTTTTACTGGAATTACTTAAAAAGATATAACGATATTGCCCAATCGTATTAGATAATTAACCGCAAAGACGCAAAGAAATATTTATTTAGTGTCATCCCGTCCCGGAACGGGATCCCGTTTTGGGACAGGGATCTTTGCAGTTGTCGGTGCAGATGTCGCAAGCAAGAGCAAAGATTCTTACAGAATGACCCTAAGATTTATACTTAGCGTCTTTGCGGTTAAATTTTTACTCCGGAAATAGAACCCGACGGATTTTTTCAATCGTTAGTGGTGCAGATCCCTCGTAGTGATTATTCACATTGACATAAACATCAAGATTCTTCGAGTGGATCTCCTCAATTATTTTGGTAATTCTAGATAATTCATCATCCTTTGGATCATAAATTTTACTCCAATCCCCTTTGCTCTTCTTTTCAATATCGCTTCTGTTTGGCCCGTGTAAACGAATCGCGGAAACTGTTTCGATCAGAAACCGGTACTTTTGATATATTTGAGCAATATCCGGCATAAAATAACCCTGTAAGAATACATGTCCAAGGTTATATTGCTTTAAAAATTCAAAATACTTTTTATTCAGATAATAGGGATTACGAATTTCAATGCAATAGGTAAAATTAGGATCGCATTTCTCTATAAATCCTGAAAAATTTTCTATGAATTCAGATTGTGAAGTCATCTTCTGTTTATTCAGATACTCAAATTGAAACATCAACAGTCCAATTTTTGGATGCATAGGTTTTAAGGAATTTAGAAATGTGTCAAAAAGTTCTGTGGACAGAAAATAAGGATTTATTTCCAGCGGATCGATTTTAATTTTACGATAAAAATGGGTCAGAGTAATACTATTGGGAACTTTGATCGTGAATTTAAAATCATCCGGAACGGAGGTTGTATATTCATCTACAACATTTGGGAGCGGAAGAGAAACTTTATCAATCCCAAATAAGGACCAGAACCATTGATCTATCTCAACTGTATCATATTTTTTACTGTATTCTAATAAATAATTATTTTTTGCCTGGTCACTATAGACCAGGCCCTGCCAGGAGTCATATTTCCAACTACAGGTACCCAATCTAATTTTAGCCATATCACCCCGACTACTAAGTTAATTTAACCGCAAAGACGCAACGAATTAAATAACAAATAACAAATAACAAATTTCAAATAATTATCAAATTACAATTACCAAATTTTTCTACTTACCTTTTTGTCTTTTAAAAATTTGAATTTGAAAATTATTTGTTCGCCGGTAGGCGAATCCGCCTACTGGCGTGATTAATTGGTATTTGAGATTTGTTATTTTATTTTTCAGCTTTTGCGGTTAGATAATAGAACTTTTTGTTTGACAGAAAGATTGCGGCTTCCCTCACGCAAAGTAAGCCCGGACATTTTTTCTTTATTTTTCAACAAGAAGTCAAAGACGAGATCAGGTTCTGATTTTGCCAGTTCACGTAAGACCCAACCAATCGCTTTTCGAATAAAAAATTCTTTTTCATATAAATGTTCTTCCCATATCCGCAGAAATAGATCGAGATCGCATTCCTTCTTTTTAAACAACTTTATGGGAGAAATTATTGCCACACGCCGCCGCCAGAAGTTGGGATCTTTCGACCATTTTTTAATTAATTCGTGTTTTTGGGGTTCTTTTTGGATCATTCTTCCCACCAGCCAGATCGCAATATTGTCTATTAAATCCCACCCCTTTGATTCATCAATCATTATATTTATCAAAGATAGTTCGTTATCATCAATAAATTTCGGGTATGCTTTTAGTAATTCGATGGCCAGGGTTTTTTGATCATGGTAATTCGAATTCCACAAATCCCGACAGATCTGAATAAGTTGCTCTTGTGTAATATCCGGATTAAATTTTTTAATTTTTTTGGCCCAGGCATTGAGAAGGGGTTTTCGAACACCATAAAATTCAAACGGGCTCTTTAAATAGCGTTTTTGTTCTCTAGCCCGGTCCGGATCTCCATGCTCTTTCAGATCTCTTAAACATACCTGGATGAAACCTTCAATATTATTCGTCAATCTTTCCTCCTCCCGGCAATTTTAAGACTTGAAGAAGTCCCTCTCTTCTCAAGAGAGGGATTTAGGGAGAGTTTTTTGATGAAACCACTATTTATTCTCCACCCTGGCACGATTTATTCCCCCTTAAAAGGGGTTGTTTAATCCAAAAAATCCCAATTTCATAAATCAATAAATTAGTGCTGTATCTCCGGCACCCTCACGAATAATTACAGGCTCGTAATTCGTCAAATCTACAACGGTTGATGGCTCAGACACCAGGATTCCACCATTTAAGATCAGATCAAGATTCTCACCAACTCTTCTCTCAATTTCATAAGGATCATTAAGAATTTCATCGGGTCCGGCCGGCACACTAGTGCTTAAGATCGGTGTACCCAGTTGGTCAACCAACAACCGGCATAAGATATTGTCCGGAATCCGGATACCGACTGTTCTTCTTTTTTGGGATAAACGTTTTGGCGTTTCACTGGTGGCAGGGAGAATAAATGTATAGGGTCCTGGCAAGCATCTCCGCATGATTTTATAAGCCTGATTTGATACATGTGCATAACAGGAGATATCTTTCAGATCTTTACAAATAAAACTGAGTAATTTTCGGTTCGCGATCCTCTTTATCCGGCTAATTTGCTCAATCGCTCTTTTATTTTTTATAGAAGCTCCGAGCCCATAAACCGTATCCGTAGGATAACAGATTATTCCACCATTTCTGAGTTTATCAACTGCAAGATCGATGCACCGTTGATCGGGATTTTCCGGAATAATGTCAAAAACCTTTGAATTCATCGCCTATTGAAAATCTTCCTTGGGTTGGGATTTTTTAACCGCAAAGACGCTAAGGCTAACCCTCCCCCTATATCCCCCTCCCTTATGTATAAGGGAGGGGGACGAAAGGGGTGGGTTATTCTTTGCGGTTTTCAAAAATTGAACATGAAAGTACACATATATACCAATAAACACAACAGACTCACATGTTTCATTTATTTTCAGGTTAACGATAAAGTATAGGAATCGTTCAATTTCAGGCATAAAAAAAGGACAAAGGTTTTATATTCTATTTGGGAGGGTGATAGAGGGTAAAAACCTTTGCCCTTAAGTTGTATGGAGGCAACTATTACTTATTATAACTTTTAGTTTTGATAAAAGTTCCAAAAAATAATAAAAATCCCTTGTATCTACCCCGATGGGTACTCCTGCAGTTAACTAATTTTCCGTGCCGGTTTGATACGGGTACTGCGAATAGTGGTTGGATCTTTTATCGGTAAAACAATAGTAAAAATTGTTCCTTCACCTTCAACACTCTCAAAATCAATTCGACCGTCGTGGACTTTTATTATATTTTGGCAGACGGACAAACCAATACCACCGCCATCTTTTTTTGTTGTAAAATACAGATCAAATATATTGTTTCGGACCCCTTCCGGAATTCCCCTGCCTGTGTCTTTCACCTGAATGATAACCTTTTCATGCTCTGAACGGGTGCTGACCTCCACTCTCCCACCGGCATCTGTCGCTGCGAATGCATTCAGAATAAGATTTAACAAAACCTGTTTTAACTGATCCTCGTCACCATAAATAGCTCCTATTGAAGGATCGAGATCTGATGCGATCAATACACCTATCTCCTGGGCCTGTTGATGAACCAGTTCCAGAACATCTTCAACAATCTTATTTAATTTAATGAGATTGAGCTCCAGTTTTGATGGACGTGCAAGCGTCAAAAATTGTTGTATAATACGGTTTAATCTTCGGGATTCACTCTGTAAAGTCTCAATACTTTTAAGCACTTTTGTTTTTTGTTTGATTTCCATTTTTTTAAACTGACCCTCAAGAATCTCAGCATGAAGGGCCATCGCACTGAGCGGATTTTTAATTTCGTGACTTATTGAAGATGCTAAATTTGTTATCACTCCAAACTTCATTGAGCGGAGTAGATTATTTTCCAGTTCATTTATCAGATGTAAATCCTTGAAAGTTAAAACAGCACCTTGTATCATTTCTTCTTCTTGCAGGGCCTGAATACTCATTTTTACAAGGATTTCTGTATCATCGGGAAGGAATACTGTTATTTCTTTCTCCCTTACCCGACCCTCACCCTTTAGCACATTTGATAAAAGGTTATTCAATTCTCTGTTAGTCGCCAAAATTTTAACAAACCAGTTTGAAAATGTCTCCTTGCTTGATTTAAAAAATTTATAGGTCGCATCATTAAACGATGTCACATTTTTCTTGGTATCAACAACCAGAATACTATCATTTACTGCTCTTAAGAGGGAAACGATTCTTTTTTCTGCCTTTTTATAGTTTTCCTTCAGATAACCAACTTTTTCAATAGTCCGGTTTAATTTTGTAAATGTATCGCTGAACTCATCCTTTTTCTTATATTTCACCCGATATGTATAATCTTCTTCCGCCAACTTCGAAATGGCATTATCAAATTGTTTCAACGGCTTTTTGTACATACGGTCGAGAATAATTATAAAAACAAAAGATACGACACTTAGAACAAGCAGGATAATGATAACAACATTACGCAAGTTATCAAAAGATTTCATGAGTTCTGACCTGCTGAATTGGGCATATAAAAAGCCACTTTCTATATCTTTTCCACCGGCAAAGGGGATTGTGGCTTCAACCACCTTAGAGTTTTCACTGATAAATTTATTCCAGACCCTCAGAGAGTCAAGTTCCATCCACTTTGATTCTTCAGAAAGTGAAAAAGAATTACCCTCTTCTTTTTTATCATGACTAAAAAGAATTATATTTTCAGGATCAATTATGTGAATTTTGATAATTGTATCATCTGTTTCAACAAGATTAACTAACCACTGCCTGATTCTCATTTTTTGATATTTAGATAGCTTACCAAAAACCGTTTCAGATATATTTCTGAACTCATTATTTGCAGATCGGGCAATTTTTATTGTGGTTTCTTTGATTAAATTTTCCTGAAGTACATTTATTCGATTAAGGACGAACAAACCGGTCAGGCTAAAAATGATTGCCAACCCGACAATTAGGAGAAATGTTCTTTGTTTTATTGGATTCATGTTACCTTATTCCTTTATTGACTTTTGCCCCGGGCATCGACAGGGATTTGTTTTATCTTCCCGGAAGAATCTACTAAATGATAATGTGAAAACAGATTAGCCACAGCACAAGCATGATTTGGGATGATGATTACAGGCGATCCGAGCCGGATTGACTGCCCAGACTTCAACTTTATAACCCCATGCTCTTCCGATAGGCGAATTATTTCACCATCGATATTTAAAGTCTTTCCATACCCCTTGATTAATTGTGTGGGATGGGTTATTTGGTTTGCAATAAAAATATCCGAAATTCCTGCCGCGGCCATTACTTCTGCCTCACTGACCTTCGCAACGGTGATTCCCTCTGCGCCATGTTTTAAAAGTAGTTTTGAAATAAAAACAGACTTATGCGTTTTAATATGTGGTCGTAATCTCACCGCATTTTCATTTGCCAGGTTTTGCATCGCTTCAATATTCTTTTCCAGTTGTTGAAGATCAACAATCAATGCCGGTGTTTCAATAGATTGATGCAAATTCAGTATTTGTTCTTGCGGTATGATCATTCTATTCAGTTTTTAACTATACTTAATTGATATATTTTTCGGAACTCGGAACTCGCAACAATCCTCTAACCCTCCTTCGGCTTCGCTCAGGACAGGCTCTTTTATAAGAAGAAACAGATTTGTAGCATCCAGTATCCATTATCCAGTATTCCTGAAGATAAACAAATTTACTCTGATCTTCACTAATTTTCCTCAATAAAAATTGATATGTTATTTTACTGAAAATTCATATATTCTTTCATCTGAAAAATCATTGCCTGAAACCAGAGGAGGATCCTATTCATGTCATCAGAAAAACCATTAAGCGAAAACAAAGAAAATCCAAAGCAATTTTCTCTTAGCCCGACAGGGGAGAAATTTGCTTTGCCCGAAAAAGAAGATTTCCAAATCGAATACCAAAAACTGCAAAAATTGGTTCATGTAGCACGTAATGATAGAAAAGAGATAGTTGTTGTAATGGGTGTTGGTTTTGTAGGCGCAGTTATGGCGGCAATCGTTGCCGACACCACTGACGAAAAAGGAAATTCTACCAAATTCGTTATTGGTTGCCAGCGACCCAGCGTTCGCAGTTACTGGAAAATCCCCCTTTTGAACAAAGGCGAGTCCCCGGTAAAAGCGGAAGATCCGGAGGTTGACACGATGATTCAACGCTGCGTTGTCGAAAAAAAGACCTTAACAGCAACCTTTAATAATGACTGTCTCAAACTGGCTGACTGTGTCGTCGTCGATGTTCAGTGTGATTACCTGAAACAAGATCTGGGAAATATGCGCAGTGGTGAGACAGATATGGCCGCTCTGGAGGCTACCATAAGGACAATTGGTGAAAAGATCCCCCCCGGTTGTCTCGTCTTAATAGAAACCACCGTCGCGCCCGGTACGACTGAATTTGTGGCCTGGCCAATTCTCAAAAAAGCATTTGCTAACAGAGGGATTAACTCTGAACCTTTGTTAGCTCATAGTTTTGAACGGGTTATGCCCGGAAGAAATTATGTAGCAAGCATTCGTGATTTCTGGCGGGTATGTTCCGGCTGTAATAAGGAAGCGCGTGATAAAGTAGAAAAATTTTTAACAGAAGTATTAAACACAAAAGATTTTCCTCTGACAGTAATGGACCGGCCTATTGAGTCAGAAACAACAAAGATTGTGGAGAATTCTTACCGCGCTACCATCCTGGCTTTTTTAAATGAGTGGAGTCTGTTTGCCGAGCGAAATGGCGTTGATCTGATCAAGGTGATCAATGCCATTAAAGTGAGACCGACACATAGTAATATGATTTTTCCGGGCCCGGGCATCGGGGGATATTGTCTGCCCAAGGATGGTGGTCTTGGATACTGGGCTTATCGACACATTCTGGGCTTCGAAGATGGCGATGCTATTTTTCGTATCACACCTGAGGCGATTGATATAAATGATACCCGGTCTTTACATGTCGCTGAATTGGTCCGTGATGCCCTGCGCAATATGGGCCGGTATATTGCCGGTGCTTCAGTGGTTCTTTGCGGCGCCAGTTATCGTCAGGATGTTGGAGATACGCGATATAGTGGGAGTGAAATCATCGTCCGTAAACTGACCGAGATGGGCGCTGATATGAAAGTTCATGATCCCTACGTCGAGCACTGGTACGAACTTGAAAATCAGGAAGTGTACCCGGCACCGGGACATTCCTGGAGCAGGTTTTTCCGGAATCAGGATGGACTGACTGAAATCAGGGTTGAAAATGAATTGGCAAAGACACTTGTCGATGCTGAGGCAGTAATTTTTGCCGTACCGCACGAATATTATTTAGATCTTAACCCCGATGATATTGTCAAATGGTCCGGAAATCCATTGGCAGTGATCGATTGTTTTGGTATACTCCCGGATGAAAAGATCGCCCGTTATTTTGAATTGGGATGTGAAGTAAAAGGTCTTGGTCGCGGTCATATTCAACGAATTAAAGAATCGGTCCGGAAAAAAAATAATGTAGGGGCGGGTGGGCCGTCTCAATAATTCCAAAATTGATTAGCAAACACTGAGTATTGAATTACCCGGGAAATACATCCCCCTACCCCCCTTCTAAGGGGGAACAGAATGTGCTTATCTAAAATCCAATCTCGGATATCCGATATCAAAGATCGATCATCTAGTCTCCAAAATCCAGTATCAAACTTCCAACATCAAATCCAGTATCAAGTATCGAGCATCCAGAATCCAGCATTAGAGACCATATGACTCGAACAAAAAATGCTCGCCATATGAATCTTGAAGATATTGCAAAGCTTCTTCGGTCGTTGGAGGTAATGAGTCCATTTCGCTTTTCAAGCGATTAAACCATTTTTTTTCTGAAGATATTAATTTTATTGTACCATCTGATTCTGCTCTGTCAATTGCTTCAAATGCCTTTTGAACCGCAGCTATTGTTCGAGCATAGCCATCATCTTCCTTGACAATTGCCCCGGCAACATCCAATACAACGGACGGTTCAAGCATTAAGGCCTGGACATTTAATCCGAGATCACTCTTTACCAACCAATCTCTCAATTGTTGAGGATTATTTTCTGCCAATGCTATGTTATATAACCGGCAATCATAGGCAAGAAGTTCCATAAAGACTTCCGGAGCATTACCACTTAGTAAACGGATATTTTGGACAGACTCATTACTCCATAAATCAGCCAGGGCACCGGCAATATTTCCAAGTGGGCTAAAATGCGCACAGGAGGATGATTTACCTTCCATGCTGATCGGATAACCTGTTATTACCTTTATAATTGGTCCTTCATAAGCACAATCTTTTGATGGTCCTATTGCCCCATATTCATATGCGACCAGACTTCGTGGTGCGCTGGCCGCCCTGTCAATTGCTGCCAGGACATTTGGAATCATACCCTGACCAGCCAGTTGCATCGCCGTATTGGAAAATCCACAGGCTGTATCACCCCCGGAAATACAATGATATTCCTCTGCGATTTCTGATATATTTTTCCAGAGCCAGGCCATATCCCGACAGGAAAGAATGCCCATACTGGCAATGATACCTTTCAAATCTCCATACATCAGTGCCTGGTCGTGTACTTCCTTGCCGCCGACCGATTCAATTGACAGGATATCAGCACCAGCCTCCGCCGAAGCCCGAAAGGCCTCATAAGTTTGCTCCCATGCTCTACCATGACGCAGGATCGGTGGTCTGTCCACATCACGCATATCTACTACAGTCACCCGAAGTGCGTTGGCAATTCCAGAATCTTTGTAAAGGGCATTTAAATAATTTTTTAACAGATGGGTAATTTCTGCTCCCCATTCCGGATTCTGCGTCATTGGTGGCAGCTGTTCAAACTCCAGAACCAATCCGGGAACCTCGAGAACTCTGGCCCTGCTTACAAGATTTTCAGCGATCTCTTTATAGTGCTTAAGTACGGTGGGCCATGTTGAATTATCTATAGACATGATCGGTAATGTAAAATTTATCTCCGGTAATACTAATCCATCACCGATAACAAGACCATTTCCGCAGGTAACCGGGTAAGGACACCGGCCAAAAACCAGTTCTTCCGTATTATCAATAGCCAATGAGTCAAACTGTTTCCTTTTGATTGTCATTTAACTTACCTCAATATACCATTTATTTTTTGCCACAGAACCTCGAATGCACATAGTTTTACCCCCCCATCCCCCGAGTGCTCGGGGGATTAAGGGGTGGGTAATTATTTATAAAAATGAATACGTTAAACCGACAGCCAGTGATTGCTTAAGCTGCCGCTTTAATGAAATATCTTTATCATAAATTAAATTCAGATTAAAACTAACTGATAAATAATCCGCAACTTTAGCCGAAAACAGATTGTCCCATCTTACATCAATCTCATCAAATCTTTCTAGATTTGAAAAGAGTTCCAATTTCGTAACATAAACGATCAGTTCGCTCACATTTACTGAATAATCGGTTACAGACTCAGCACCGATTTCGTTTCTGATTTTTTCCACTGTATCTTCGGTCTCAGGATCATCACTCCATCTGGTTGCAAATACATCAGCGACTGTCTGTTTAAAAGCGACACCAAAACGGGTTTTAAACTTCTCTGACGGTTTATAATCCAAACCGATACCTTCTCTGAAATATCCGGGATCCAGTAAATCCGAGATTTTTGTTTTTGGATCTGTGGTATAATCGTATCCCGGGGTAAATTGCGTCAGGGCGGTAGCTGCGATATAGGGATTTACAGCATTCCAAATTTTATACGTAAATACAGTTTCCAGAAAGAGTTCATCATCCGTTTTTTTCTTCTCATCACTACCGATTTTTGCCTGACCATACAGGATTTTTATTGTATTTGCCCAATCAAAATTTTCCTGCTTGTTTAAAAATTTTCCATTCAGGTTTAACTGCCAATTCCAGGAATTTTCACCACCCTGAGTCCAGTTACTATATGCGGTCTGAGCAAGATTTAATGCTCCAATAAATTTGTTTTCCCATCCGAATTTTGGTTCCTCTTTCTTTTCTTCCTCCTGTGCCATAACCACCGTCGAACTAAAAATGACGATAAATATCACCCTGATTATCCGTCTAAACATCGTTAGAACTCCTCCAAATTTTCATTAATTGATCATTAGATTTTCTCAGTAATCTATAATGGTATAAAATAATCCCTCCAATCATCACCCACTATAAAATCCAAGGTTCAACTTTCCAGTATCGAGCATCGAAAAACGAGTATCGAGTGACGAGAAAGAAATATCATCTAAACTTTATCACCATAAATGTCATGTCATCTTCCTGGGGATGATTGCCTGCCCAATCTTCGGCCACTAAACTCAGATTTTTTATTATCTCATTTGGAGAGCGATGGGCGGATTTTTTGAAAGCCTGAATTGCCCTTTCTTCTCCAAGAATTTCTCCCCGCTCATTGAACATCTCCTGAAAACCATCACTCATGAATAAAATCGTATCATCTTTTTTCAAAGTTAGTTTTTCAGATTTATATGGAAAATCACGAAAACTTCCTAAGGGCATACCAGTTAAAGTGATTTCTTCGACTTCATCAGTATCGGCACGATAAACCAGGGGGAAAGGCATTCCGCCCATAGAAATATGCAAATCATATTTTTTCAGTTTCGCGATAATCATCGCCATGACCAGGCGATTAAATCCCATTAATCTTAGAGGTTCTGATATTTTTCTCTGAATCTGAACCGGATCTTCTAAATTGGCCAGAGATTTGAACAAACTCTTAGTAGCCGTTACAACCGATCCTGCCTGTATTCCATGTCCGGTAGCATCTCCAAAGGCAATAGTCAGGGTATCATCAGAATCCAAAACAAAATCATAATAATCACCACCAACTTCTGTCGCTGTCTTCATATAAACTGCAATCTCTGCTGATGGAATTTCAGGGATTTTCTCTGGCAGCATGGAGAGCTGTAGTTCCCTGGCTTTTTCCAGCTCCTGGCTTTTCCGCTTATTTTCTGCTTCCAGTTTGGCTTGTTCCAGTTCCTGTCTCAGGGTTTTTTCTGAAAGAATTTTAACCTGCTCCAGTTGTTCTTCCAAATCCTTATTGGTCCAGGCAAATGTTCTCGATAGAAAGACGGACATTGTTATGGCAAATCCAATCAGAGCGTAGTAAGTAATTGGAAAATCAATAAAACTCCAGAATTCCTTCACGATATTCAACGCAGCCAACAATTGGTATAAACCAACGATTCCAATTGGGAATAAACCAACCAGAATTATCCAGCTTCCCTTCAAATGTAATTCTTTTGGCTTTGAGATATAAGTAATCAATGTCCGTAAAATTTCCGCCATAATAATGATATCAAAAACAACCATAACCGGCCACATTCGAAATGGTCGGAAAACAAAGACCAAACTCAGTATCGTGCTCAGAGTTATAAAAGAAAAGAATATCCTGGTTTTTTTTTCATCGAGGATATAATAACTGATCCTTAGCATCGCCAGTAGAAATAGGATTACACTAATATCAGAAAGAATAAAATTGATAACATACATTCGAGGATTTGATATGAACAATGTATCATATCGTAAATAAGCAAGAACTGCTGCCACTGCTGTAAGCAGGGCGAAATACAGATTTGCCCTTAACTGTGGATAGAAAATAAATAACAGTAAATGAATGAGAGAAAATGAAAGAAAAATTCCTATAAACAACATTTGAAAAGTTTTCGCTGATGTTCTTATCTCCCTCTGTTCCATACGATGCTGTTCAAAATCATCGATCTTGATTGTAAAAGAAGGTTCAATACCAATCGAAATTGGGCTTTCCAGTAAAAAACTTGAATAGCGAATCGCAATCAAATGTCGTGATTTTCCATTTAAAATTGAATCTGCCGCACGAAAAACAAAAACTTCTGGTGGTAAAAAAGATTTTACAAACAGCGGTTCCTCTTCATCTATAGATTTACCAACCTTTCCAAAGCTAAACCGGTATCTTCCATCAATAAATACATCTAATGCTCCTATCAGTTCACAACTGAATCCTAGAGGTTTTCGATAGAGTGAAGTGTCAACTTCAACCCACATCCGAAACCAACCAATTCCGCTCCACTCCTTAGAGGGAAAAGAATCGATAGCCACTTTTCCCCAGGTACTGTCGTCAAAATCCGGTTTTGCCCAATCTTGATTATCTCCATAATGATAGGAGTAATGTGAGGGATAAGTTATTCTATCATGCAATTTGGAATCAGCCCAACCAAATGATGATAATAAGAAGATTAATAGAGACGAGAGGATAAATCTTGACATGGAATTATAAAGGGGGAGAATTATTTTTATCCTCCCCTTTAAATTGATTTTAACCTGATCTATTCATAACGCAGCATATCGCAGCATATCGCTGCAATCAAAAAAAACTTATCCACGAATTATCACGAATTTTGACGAATTTCACGAATCAAAAAATATATTATAAAAAATCTCTGCGATCTCTGCGTTAAAGAGTATATCCATTTTGTTAAATTTTTGCTAAAATAACAAAGTTTTTGGCTATAATAGCATAAATATCTCGCGCTAAAACGCAAAGTAAATGGGTTTTCGAGATTTCCATTAAAGTCATGTTAAAAATTTTTTGTGAAAATTGAGAAATCCCAAAATATAGCAAACTATTCTAACACCGGTACTGTTGATGCCTTCTGCAGGTTAATCATCAAATCGATACGATTAAGCACTTGCAAAATTTTTACCGCTCTCTTACCCGGGAGTTCTTTAGAAAATTTCTTAAAATATGTCTCAGCAAGAGCAAGCTGTTCTTTTTCAATAGAAAATGACTGTTTTGCTAATTGATTAGCTATTTCATCGGTCATATTTTCATAACTTTCAGCATAATCTTTAATGAGTTTAATCTCTTTATCAATCAGTTTATCATATTCAATTTCGTATTCTTTATAGATCGGCCAGAATATTTGAGCTTCTTCTTCCGTAAATTCCATGGCAGCGGTTATCAGCGCACGTCTTTGCGTATTGATATCGGATTTGAGTATTTCGATATACGAAGTCGTCTGTGAAAAAACCATCGCGCTTAGAATAAAAATAATAATGAGTACTTTGTTGACCATTTTTCCCTCCTAATTAAATTAAAATTTGTTTATTAACATGAATAATTCAAAAAAAATTAATGTATATTGAGTATAAGTAACATATAATCAACAATTTAATTCCCCCTTAGCAAAGGGGGTTAGGGGGTTGTTTTAAACGTAAACTTTTGAAATATGTCAATGCTTTACAACCCCTTAGTCCCCTTTTTTAATCACGCCAGTCGGCGGATTCGCCTGCCGGCGAAGGGGAAACTTTACTATCGCTATTTGATAAATCTAAAATTTATGAATTAACCAGGATAGACAGAATCATTTGCCTGACTCGAATTTTAATTAAACCTCCCGGTTTATCAGAATAATTCTATCGAAGCAAATCCTACATTTATTCCAAGGTAAGATTCGGCCTCTGCATCACCGTTTTTAATAACATAATTGTATCTCAACTTAACCTGTAAATTGAATCCCAAATCCATCGGAAACAGAAATCCAATTTCCGGGGCCAGACCAAAATGCCATTTTTCCTCCTCTAAAGTAAAAATACCCACATCAAGCCTCTTTTTGACCAAATAAGTCCCCGCGCCTATCCCAAAGTAGGGTTGAACAAACGATCCGCCTTTAAGATAGTAGTGAGCGGTAAATAGAAACGGAAATGCATTTATCGTACGGTTTTGATTTCCGGTAACAGCACCGGTTTCTAATTCAGCTGTTTCCAGGCTGGATTCATGGAACACATTCCAATCCCAGGCGAAACCGAGCGTAATATTTTTACTCGTATTCCATCTACCCTCCAGACCAAAACCACGCCATTGAACACCACTGACAAATTTTTCAGTATCTCCCGTCGGGATCGAGACATCATAGGTCATGCCAAAAAAACTGCTCTGGGCTTGGACGGCGACACTGCATATGATGACCAGTAAAATTATCGATACGTATCTCATTTGTATTTTCCTTTTTTTAAAATTTTACATCGCTAAGATCATAGATCTTTATATGGTTAAAATTATCATCTTCCCAGATAGGGTGATTGTCTGAAACACTGATCGATATTTCTGTCTAATCTGTATTCAATATTTGTTTTACTATCACCGAGCAATCCGTTGATACCACCACCCCAAACGGTTGGCGTTACACCTTGATCAGGAAGATAGGCTTTCAAATCGAACATATCGATGACAACTGATCCGGTGGTAAACTCATAAGGAACCATGTAGCCGGGATACCAGGGACCCCATCCCGGAGGATACCCTCCATACCATCCGCCCCACCAACCGGGGTAATAGGACCAGCCTTGCCATTTCGTCGAAGTTGCATAAACCTTAATTCCCACATCAGGTGTATCTGCTGATGCTATATCCCAGGGTTGATAATTCAGATCATTCATATTTTTTGCCACCCGGGAAAGAATTTGCTCATCATACTCACGTGTTATATCGTCTTCCGCCCCTTCCCGAACGATGTGTTCAATTGAATCCGCAATAAGATATGTTACGAAAGTACTAAAATCCTTGTCGGGATCATATTGGGTGATAATCAGGTCAAAGTCTTCGGCAGATGTCAAACCGGAATCCGGATAACATGACCAGATATAAAGTGCTGATAAGACACCGATCAAGGCTAAAGCCAGCAAGGATCCAGATCTTGATTTTTTCCAGAACTTCATAGGTACATCTCCTTTAAAATTTTTTAAATTTATCCACTATTATTTATCACTTTTTTCCACCTAAGGCGATGATCAGACCGGCTGTAAAGTCGAACTGTAAAAAAGTTGAATAGCTACCAACTCCTACGCTACATCCTCCGGTGCCGCACCATAAGCCACCACCTCCGAAAGTCATTGGCAGCAAAGCACGGGCCTGTAAACGCAATCCGACAGATTTAGAAAAAAATATCTTAGCACCACCGCCAAAATGTGCCGCAAATAGCCATTCGGTGCCCCAGGTTGAGCCAACAGGATTAAAACTGGCCGCTCCAACCCCCACAATACCATAAGGTTGAACTTTCCCCATCTGCAGCGGTCTTACGATACCAAGCTGCCAATATTCTACAATAAGATCAAAAAGTTCTTTTCTTACACCTGACGGGTATTCTTTTAACTCCATTCTGGTATCCTGACGGTTATACATCAGCTGGATCATCACCCCTCCCGGTAACTTAGCGTGACCGATATCAATCGTCAGCCCGTAGTCCGGTGAATCTTTTATCAC
>SDBS01002969.1_pt1 | contig 16709 bp, 8 predicted proteins | sample 2277091 | NCBI WGS metagenome assembly SDBS01 (sample SAMN10404972, study PRJNA504765) | marine sediment metagenome | isolation source: marine sediment core GS10_PC15, 163 cmbsf | place: Arctic Ocean: Southern Knipovich Ridge | collected 2010 | reverse complement strand
TTACAGCGGATACTAACAAACATCACTTATACCGGCAAAATCGCCCACAAGGGCAAAACCTACCCCGGTGAACACGATGCAATTATCGATAGAAAGACCTTTGATCGAGTGCAGGCAATCATCCAGGGCAACGGCAATGGCAGCGGCAAGGCCGCCCGGAATAAACACGGCGCTTTGCTGAAAGGGCTGCTCTATTGTGCGTCCTGTGGCGCGGCGATGATCCATACCTACACCAAAAAGAAGAATCGGCTGTACCGCTACTACGTCTGCGCAACCGTTCAAAAACAGGGGAGAGAGGCCTGTCCGACACCGTCCCTGCCCGCGCAGGAGATCGAGGACTTCATCGTCGAACAGATTCAGCAACTGGCGGCTGACGCCGAAATGGTGAAACAGGTGTTTGCCGAAGCGGAGAAACAGCGGAAGGCGAAGATCCCGCGGCTCAAAACTGAGCAAAAAAGACTCCAACGGGAACGGCAGCACAAGCAGGAGAAGATCAAAGAACTGGTAGCTGCGGTCGGCGCATCGCCGGAGCCCGTGGCATCATTCACGGAGAGCCTGCAAGAGTTGGAATCCGCTGTCATCCGAATCGACCAACGATTGGCCGAAATCAAAACTGAGTTGGCCTCCATCAACCGCAAAACCGTCGACAAAGACGATGTTGCTGCCGCCCTCTCGTCGTTCGGACCTGTGTGGAATGAACTGTACCCGGCCGAGAAGACTCGCATCGTGAATCTGCTGATTGAGCGGGTGGAGTATGATTGCAAACGGGATACAATTCGCACCATCCTAATCCCGATGAATTAAGGAATTGGCAAAGTGCCAATTACATACATTAAGTCTAAGAGCACTCATTAACAATATGGATTTCAAAAAGTCGATTCCGACCACACCCTTCAACCCCTCCAATACAATGCGAATCTTCTGCTCGGCCGAAAACTTCCGTCACGTCTGCCGCCGAATCTCTTTGATCACGGACTCTGGGCTCTGACCCAGTTTGCTACTCATGAGTTGCCCCTTTCGCAAAGACCAGTCTACCAAAATCACGTCTTAGCCAAAAGCTATTTGGTGTCCAATTATAGCTAAACCGCTACACTGTTTTTATATTACATATCAAGTACTTATGAGTCGGGCCCAAGTCTCTAAAATTCAGCAATTGCCTGGGTTTACTAAATCTCAATAAGTCCGATAAATAGAATGAGAGAAGGAGCTTAACCGCCTCCGCTGCGTAGTATTCAATTCGTCACCTTGGTTGCGGGATGAGCAAGGAGTATGGGAGGATAAATTGTCCGATTCCAGCAATTCGGCTTCAGCGGCCCGAAGCGCCCGCGTCCCCGGCGTCACCCAAAGTGAGAACGAGCGCCTGAAACAGCAGGCGGCGTTTGTCATCAACAATCCGGCACCGGTCATGCAAGCGACGAACGACGGGCGGATTCTTGACTTCAATCCGGCGGCAGAATCGATTTTTGGCGAGCATCTTTTTGAACGGTCAATTTTCGATATCCTCACCGGCTTGGATCCCGCAACATTGGCCGGTCTTGCTGATGGTGGATCTTATCAAATAGAAATGGATATTGAAGATCGGACATTTATATTTACATTAGTCGAAGACCGCCAGACAGAATTATTCTTCATTTACGGCGCCGACGTTACGGTACGCAAGCGGGCCGAGGAGGCGCTGGAGGAACGCCGGGTGTTCTTGGAGGCGGTCCTGGAATGTATCGCGGAGGGCATCGTGGCGTGCGATCGGGAGGGCACGCTGGCGTATTTCAACCGGGCCACGTGCGAGTTCCATGGCTTGCCTGCGGAGCCGATTCCGCCGGAGGAGTGGGCGAGCCACTACGACCTGTACGAGCCGGACGGCAAAACGCCGCTGACACGTGAGCGCATCCCGCTGTTCCGGGCGTTGATGGGCGAGGAGGTGTCCAGCCAGGAAATGGTCATCGTGGCGAAAGGGCTTCCGGCCCGCACGCTGATCGCGACCGGCCGTACGCTCGCCGATTCCAATGGGAATCCGCTCGGGGCGGTGGTGTCGATGAACGACATCACCATGCGTAAGTGGGCGGAACAAATGAGGGCTATACGCGAGCTGCAGCAGATCGCCATTGCAGAATTCGGTCAGCTCGCACTGGTGGCCTTGGATTTATCTTCCCTGCTCAATGAGGCCGTCTCCACCGTGGCCTGGATCCTGAAGGTAGAATGCTGCGAAGTCCTCGAGCTGCTGCCCTCGGGCAAGGCCGTCTTGCTGCGGGCAAGTGTGGGCTGGAAAGAGGGGTTGATGGGACAGGCCACCCTGCCCACCGGGTTGGACTCGCAGGCCGGCTACACGTTGCAGTCACGCGAGTCGATCGTCGTCGAAGACCTCACAACCGAGACACGCTTCACCGACCCTGCGCTCCTGCGGGACCACAACATTGTCAGCGGGATGAGCACCATCATCGGCTGTGAGGAAAGCCCGTGGGGCGTACTCGGCGCCCATTCTGTCCGGCGCAGGACCTTCAGCGAAGACGATATCAATTTCATGAAGTCCGTCGCAAGCCTGCTGGCCTATGCCATCGAGCGCGAGCGGGCGGAGGAGATCCTCGCTACCGAGGCAATCCGTCGGCGCATCCTCATGGATCAATCCCGGGACGGTATTGTCGTCCTCGACCAGGACGGCAGCGTATACGAATCCAACCAGCGATTTGCCGAGATGCTTGGATTCTCCCCCGAGGAAGTCAGTCACCTCCACGTGTGGGATTGGGAATTTCAGTTTACACGTGAGCAGGTGCAAGATATGCTCCGGAATATTGATGAGACCGGAAACAACTTCGAGACGCAACACCGTCGTAAGGATGGTACCACCTTTAATGTTGAAATAAGCACCAATGGGGCTGTATTCGCGGGGAAAAAGCTAATTTTCTGCGTGTGCCGTGACATCACCGAGCGCAAGCAGATGGAGACAACACTGAAAGAATCTGAAGAGAGATATCGGACAATGTTCGAATGTTCTGCCGGGGGGATAGCTATTGCAAATGTTAAGACGAAAAGATTTACATATGTAAATCTGGCACTATGTAAGATGCTGGGTTATACTCGGGAAGAATTAGCGGCGATGGGTGTTAGTGACATTCACCCGCAGGACGCTTTAGAGCACATATTCGCTGAATTTGAGCAGCAAGCGCGGGGAGACAAGACTTTGTCCCCCGATATTCCCTGTTTGCGAAAAGATGGAACCATTGTATATGCAGATGTTTCCACGACCAGCGTCATGCTCGGGGAAGAACGCTGCAATGTGGGCTTCTTCACTGATATAAGCGAGCGGAAACAACTCGAATTGGAAATCACCCAGGCCCGAAAGCTCGAAGCAGTGGGTTCACTGGCCGCCGGCATCGCGCATGAGATAAATACCCCCATTCAGTTCGTCGGTGATAACACACATTTCTTAGCCGATTCCTTTGACTCTTTGATGGCCCTGGTCCAGACGTACCAGGACCTCTGGCAAAAGGCAAATGGTGGAGCAGATTTGGCTGAACTGGCGTCCGAGATAGTCAGTGCCGAGGAAAACGCCGATTTGGAATACCTCAAAGAAGAGATACCGAATGCGGTCAGTCAAACGCTGGATGGTGTGCAGCGGGTCACGAAAATCGTGCGCGCCATGAAGGATTTCGCGCACAGCGACCAGGGGGCAAAGTCGATGGTCGCAATCAACGACATGCTGGCAAGCACCTTGACTGTAGCGCGCAATGAGTTAAAATATGTCGCCGATGTTGAGACCGCTTTTGATCCGGGATTACCGCAAATAGAGTGCTACCGCGATGACTTGAATCAGGTTTTCCTCAATCTGCTGGTCAATGGGGCTCATGCCATCGCTGATGTTATTGGCGATAGTCCGGCAGGCAAAGGCACAATTACCGTGGCAACTTCCCGCGAGGGCGATAACATTGTGATCAAGATTTCGGACACCGGCTCCGGGATTCCAAAAGAGATCCAGCACCGCATATTCGATCAATTCTTCACGACTAAGGATGTGGGCAAGGGTTCCGGGCAGGGATTGGCGATTGCGCGCGCAATTATAACGGACAAACATCAAGGTGGACTGACGTTTGAGACGGAGGAAGGCCAGGGTACCACCTTTATCATTCGCCTTCCCATCACGACGCCGGAACTTGTGGAGGCATGATGAACAGGGTACTCTTCATTGATGATGAACCAAATGTCATCGCCGGTTTGCAGCGACAACTCAGCCGGCTGTCGTTGGACTGGGAATTCGAGGGCGTAAATTCGGCAATGGAGGCGCTTCACCTCATTGGCCAGATCGATTATGATACCATTGTCCTGGATATTCGCATGCCGGAGATGGATGGCCTCCAGTTACTTGCGCGTCTGCAAGCCAATCCAAAAACGAAGCATATACCGGTAATCATGTTAACTGGCTGCGCCGAGAAAGAACTAAAACGTAAGGCCTTGGATTTGGGCGCTTATGATTTTGTGAACAAACCGGCAGATCCTCATGAATTGGCGGCCCGGTTGCAAGGCGCCCTGCGGATGAAGTCATACGAAGATCAATTGCGAGAGCAGAACATCACGCTGGAACGACAGTTGATCCAATCGCAAAAGATGGAACTCGTGGGGTTTCTCGCCAGTAGTGTCGCCCACGACTTGAATAACATTTTGGCGGTCATTGCCGGTCATGCGCAACTTGCTTCCCTTAAGGCCCACGGCGTCAAAGGCGTCAAGGCGGATCTTGATCGCGCGCAGGAATCGTGCGATCATGGCGCACGACTCGTGCAACAGATCCTGCGGTTGGGACGGGGCTCTCCGGCTGAATGCGCATTGCACGACCTGCGGGATATTATCGATGAGAGTTTAATGCTTCTGTCGGTTATTATTCCCAAAAATATCGAGGTCGTCTGGTCTAAACCGCACCGGGCCTGTACGGTCAGTGTCGATCTAACGCAAATGCTTCAGGTTTTGATGAATCTCATCACTAACGCGGTACAGGCAATGGAAGGTTCAGGTGTACTGACGATAGGTCTTTCCCAGGCGCCAACTATTGAGGATTCACACCTCAAAGCTGAAAATCTGCATGCGGGACCGTACTTTAAGGTTAGCGTGGCCGACACCGGTTCAGGCATGGATCAGTCCACGCTGGACCATATATTCCACCCATTCTTCACGACCAAGGAGAAAGGAAAAGGGACGGGTATCGGCCTGTCAGTGGTCCATCGTATTGTGAAAAAGTTCGGGGGTCTGGTGGCGGTCAGAAGTACCGTAGGAGTGGAGACCACGTTTTATGTTTACTTACCTACCGCCATAATCGCTGATAATATCGATCAGTATGAAGAAAGAGGGGAATCCGATGGCAGAAAAGCAACGAGTCCTGTTTGTCGATGACCAGCCAAACGTTTTGGATGGTCTGCGGCGGGTGCTTCATAAATTCCGCCACGAATGGGACATGGAATATGCCGTCAGTGGCGCGGAGGCCCTCGCGGCGATGGAAAAGCGCCCCTTTGACATTATCGTGGCGGACATGAAAATGCCGGTAATGAATGGAGCCCAATTGCTTAAGCGGGTAAGCGAGTTATACCCGAGCACGGTGCGATTCATTCTTTCCGGGCATTCCGACAGAGAACTCATCCTTCAATCTGTCGGATATGCGCATCAGTACTTATCTAAACCGTGTGAACCGGAAACACTTCGGCAACTGGTTAGAAACTCGATCGGCTTGCGCACGCTGTTATCGAGCCGGGAACTGCAATCGAAGATTAATGCGATCAGCTCTCTGCCCAGTCTCCCTGAAACCTACAACAAATTGGTTGCTGCGCTCCAATCCGAAGAATCGTCGGTAAAAGAAGTGGCGGAGATCATCAGCCAGGATGTCGGCATGACCGCGAAGCTGCTGCAAATGATAAACTCGGCTTTCTTTGGTCTGCCGACCCATGTTGAAAGTATTCTCCATGCGGTGGGTCTCCTGGGGTTTGAGACGGTGCAAGGCCTAGTCCTCGTCGCCGGGGTGTTTAACCAATATGAAAATCCCGGGTTGCCGGGAATTTCCATCGAAGCGATTTATTCTCACAGCATTGCTGTGGGGAAGGCAACCAAAGATATTGCTGGAGCACTTGGCCTGAATAAACGACAGACTGAGGATGCGCTGATGGCGGGTATGTTGCATGATGTCGGAAAACTGATCATGTTGGTGCATTTTCGCTCTGAGTATGGCGAGGCAATTCAACTCGCTGAGCAAAAATCGATCCCTTTGCCTGAGGCCGAGCGGCAGATTTTGGGGGTAACCCATGGTGAGGTCGGCGCCCATCTCCTTTCCTTGTGGGGGTTGCCCGACTCAATAATCGAAGCCGTGGCTTTGCACCATTCTCCTCTCCGCTCGCCAAGTCCCATGCTTAGTGTGCTGACCGCGGTCCACATTGCCAATGCACTGGACCACGAACAAAGTGATGGTGACGAACAAATATCGACAATGGATGCCGAATACCTTACCCAACTTAATATTGCTGACCAGGTGCCGGAACTGCGGGAGCGCTTCTTAGTCGAGACGGCATGATAAAGGAGTAAGAGATGGCGAATAACCCTGAAAAATTCTTGTTTGTTGATGATGAACCCAGCCTCCTGGCCGGAATTCGCCGCCAGTTTCGGAATAAGTACAATATATCCACCGCTGAAGGAGGGCCGGAGGGTCTGCAACTTATGCAGACTGATGGTCCGTTCGCGGTTGTGATCTCAGATATGCGGATGCCGAAGATGAACGGTATCCAGTTCCTGACCGAGGCGGCCAAAATTAACAAAGATACGGTGCGCATGATGCTGACTGGAAATGCCGATCTCACCACGGCAATGCATGCGGTCAATGAGGGCAATATCTTCCGTTTTCTGGTCAAACCGTGCCACAAAAACACCATGGAATGGGCGATTGGTGCCGCCGTGAAGCAATATCGCCTTGTGATGGCGGAACGGGTATTACTTGAGGGAACCTTGAAAGGCAGTGTCATGGTTTTGACAGATGTCCTGGCGCTGGTAAATCCCGTGGCGTTCAGCAGCAGTTCTCGAGTGCGCGGCTATGTAAAACAGATTGCCTTGTCCCTGGGTTTGGAGAAATCCTGGAAATATGAATTGGCCGCGCTCCTGTCTCAGGTGGGGTGCGTTTCCGTTCCCCCGGATACCGTGGAGAAGTATAATTCGGGGGCGGTGCTCTCCGAAGATGAAATGCGCATGATGACCGAACATCCCAGTGTTGGTGAAGACTTGTTAGCCAAAATTCCGCGGCTGAAAGAAGTGGCTGAGATGATCGGACGTCAACAGAGCATCTCCGAAGAATACTCCCCGCTAGGATTGCTGCCAACACAGCCGGCAATGTTGGGGGCGCTGATCTTAAAAACCGCCATCGATTTTGACCGGATGCTTTCGCAGGGGTCCTCCCAATCGCAGGCCATTGGGAAATTAAAAAAACAGCCCATCGACTACCCGCCGGTTATTCTTGATGCACTAAAGCATGTTGATGTTGTCAATGCCGAAGTTGAAATGCGGGTCATCAAGATTAACGAGTTGGACAATTCCATGACCCTGGCTGAGGATATCCGCATGCGGAATAACGTTCTGGTGGCCGCCCGAGGTCAACAGGTGACTTTATCCATGCGCACATTATTAGGCAATTTCGTTGCCCGAAAGGAAATCAAGGAAGACGTCCGTGTCTATATACCAGGGAGTGGCGTGAAGGAAACGCCTGCTATACCTGCGTCGACCTCTACATAGGAATCGCCAACAGAGGGCAATGAGCCGGAGTCTGAGCCCGAGGGGCGTGGGGAAATGTTCTCAAGCGACGGTTTATGTCAAGCCCCGAAGTATAAATATCTTATCTGCACCACAAACTTATGATATCGATTATAGGAATTTGTTGTAAATCAGGTTGACATACTGGATTCCAAGTGTAAAATTGCATCGAATAGCATTATGTTAGTCTAAGCTGTCAAGTATTAATCGGCGTACAAATGGGGCACCTCAGGTTAGGCCGACTTCCCATGACACATCGCTAGAAGCAGGTCATTGATCTATTGGCGGAAGGCGCAGACATGCCTTCCATCGCCGAATCGAGTCTTCATGCCGCCTTAACTGGGCTAGGCCGGATTCCGCACGATCCCGGGTTTTGTACTGTCCTCACCAATGTTTTTAAGTTCGTGGAGTCGGCGCGGTCGATTGATTTCATCGCGGAACTTCAGAACCGGGGCTTCTCAGTCCCCCAAGATGCCAACCTGCTAGATCTTGCTTCTTGGTTGCGAACGAAAATTGACCGCGAGCTGACGGCTTCTCACTCCAAATCTGACACCGGCGAACTCGCCCAGAAGGCGTTTATCGAAACTCTATTATCTCGTTCATCCACCGGGCAACCATCACTTTTCCAAATCATGACCAATGACGTACAAATTCGGTTGAGGCGAGATGATATTGGCAATCGATGATGAAAAAAACGGGCGAATGATTCGCCCCGCACCACCACCGAAAACGATGAAACGAAAAATCAATAAAGTGTTACTTATGTCCCCGGTTGTACACGGCCAACAGTGGACACGATTGGGATCTGAGTTAAGTGATACTTTTACTATTTTGTTTTTTAGCCGAAAGGAGGCGGGACACCCATCCTGGTGCGGGCGTCCCGTTTTCCTATCAATAAATCGGTCATCACAATTGCGTTGGTTTGGTCCGCCATCTTGCAATAGTCAATTCTGATTCGGATTCTCCCGTCACCAAATCCCAGATAATATTTTGCCAAGAGCACGTTTCCAGTTTGAATTGAAACGTGGAAACAATCACCTTTTGGTTGAATTTGCGGCATTGGCGAGGACAGTTATCCGCAGAACCGCGTAACCGTCGGTCGTTTAAATAGTTAGCACCGCGCGGAGAAAAAATAAATACGGGGATCGTTTCTGTATCTGATTCAAAAGTTCGAAGAGGGTTCGGAGAAGCTCCCCGGGCCGGACTCGAACCAGCGACAAGATGGTTAACAGCCACCTGCTCTACCAACTGAGCTACCGGGGAGTGTGTATTCACTCTTTGCGCCAAGCGAGTATATATAAACGGATTCCATGAGTCAACCGTTTGTTGTCGTCAATTACCCGCGGGAAATTCGATCCCTGGAGATGTCGCGGCTTCGATTTCTCAGGGTGAAACTGTCGTCGGGAAAACGAATCCCCCCCTAACCTATTGTAAGATAATATGTAATATCGCTATCGGCTAAAATTGAGACGTTGCTCATTATCCTCAGCGAAATAAGACACGCAATAACGGGGCCAGAAAAAGTATGGCGATAATCAGTGCTACCCACTTGATCCATGTCGGATGCGAACCACCCCGCGAGGGGAATTCGTACCCACAAATATAGCATACCTCCTGGCCGACCGGGATTTCGGTCGCACAGGACGGGCATTCTCGCTTTCTACCGGGCATAATTGTGGGCCTTCACCTAGTCGATTGCACGCCTTTGTTTCCGCTTCGGCATTTCCCCTAAGTTATATCGGCTTTTTCCACTTGGACTTGCGATGAATGGACGGCATTTCAGCGAGCGGAACAGCGGCATTTTTGACAATTTGCCGAATGTTCGCTGTCCCTGACTTTGGCAATAAGGTACTTTGTATTGATCGGAAAATTCGGGAATTGACCGCATGAAATAGAAAATTATCGCATGCAAATCCGCATTACAAGGGAGGATGGATGACCAGGATTAAGGTAAGTTTAGTGGTGTTATTTCTGTTGGTCGCTTTCACCACAGTTCAAGCCCCAGCCGACGAGGGAATGTGGCCTTTGTATTCCCTGAACAGTCTGGATTTCGACGCGTTGCGAGCCCGGGGCCTGCAACTGGGACCGGAAGAAATCTTTAATGAAAAAGACGGCGGAATTGCCGCAGCGGTCTGCCAGGTCGGCGGCGGGACCGGCTCCTTTGTCTCATCCGATGGGCTGATCGTCACCAACCACCACGTGGCTTTCGGCGCCATCCAACAGCAAAGTGATGTCAACCAGAATTACCTGCGCGACGGGTTCCTTGCCCCGACCAAAGCCGACGAAATCCCGGCCATCGGATACAACGCCTATATCACCAAATCTTTTAAAGATGTGACGAAGGACATAAAAAAAGTCATCAAAAAGGGGATGTCCGACCTGGAACGGTACAAGGCCATCGAGAATAAAAAGAAAGAGATCGTCAAAAAAGCCGAGAAAATGGGCGATATCCGGTGTTATGTATCCACTGCTTACGGCGGATTGCAATACTTTCTGGTCACCTCGTTCCGCATTCAGGATATCCGCATCGTGTATATCCCCCCGCAGGCGATCGGGGAGTATGGCGGAGATATCGACAACTGGATGTGGCCCCGGCACTGTGGCGATTTTTCCTTTTTACGCGCGTACGTGGCGCCCAATGGATCATCGGCTGAATTTGCCGAGGAAAACGTGCCCTTCAAGCCAAAAACGTTTTTACCGATTTCATCCGGTCAATTGAATGAAGGCGATTTCTCGATGATCATCGGCTATCCGGGCCACACCATGCGTTACCGGAGTTCGTATTCGATCAACGAGCATGTCAATTACAATTATCCGACCACGATTGAAGCCCTGACCGAAATCCTCGGAATTATGGAGACTGCCGCCGAAGAAGATCAGATGGTGGCGATCAAGCTTTCCGGGATGATTAAAGGGTTTAATAACTATCTCAAGAACGAAAAGGGAATGCTTAAAGGACTCAAACGCGCCGGCCTGCTGGAGAAAAAGCGCCAACAGGAAAAGGGCTTGGCCGCCTATGTTGCCTCCGATCCAGAACTTGCCGAAAAATATGGCGGTGTTCTCCCAGGTTTGGGAAAGCTTTACGCCGAGTTGGACACTTATCGCCATAAAGACGAAGTCTTCGGCAATATGCAGATGATTTGCCGGTATTACGGTCTGGCTCGCATGCTCTATAAGTGGAGTATCGAAAAGACCAAGGAAGACATGGACCGCGAACCCCGGTATATGGAACGCAACGTGGACGGCATGAAACGCCGGCTGAAAGAGATACAGTTCGTTCTTGTACCCGAAGTTGAGCAGAAGCTATTTGATTACTTTGTCACGCGCGCCCTGCGATTACCCGATGGCCAGCGTATCACCGGGCTTGACCAGTATTTCCACCTCTCCCCCGGCGATGATACGGCGCGGATTGCGCACGAATTCACGTCGCGGTTGTATGAGGGCACAAAAGTAGGCATACTTGAAGAAAGAATGAAAATGTTCGAGATGTCCACTGAAAAACTGCTGGCGCTCGATGATTCATTTATTAACCTGGCCCGTGATCTCTTCGATGAAGCCGAGGAAATGGCCGATCGCAACAAGGCCTTTTCCGGCGCTGTCGAGCAACTGCGGCCAAAATTGATCGAGGCGTACGCCGCCTGGCAGAAAGAGACGTTTTATCCCGATGCCAACGGTACCATTCGGCTCTCCTACGGTGAAGTCAAGGGATACTCCCCGGCCGATGCCGCAACCTACAAATATGTCACGACGCTCACCGGCATCATCGAAAAGGAAACCGGCGAGGAACCGTTTGCCAATCCGCAGGAGTTGTTGGAGGTCTACGCCTCGGGTGATTTCGGCAAATATGTCGATCCTGCGCTGGGTGACGTGCCGGTCAATTTCCTGACCACCAACGACGGCACCGGCGGCAATTCCGGCAGCCCCATTCTTAACGGCAAGGGCGAACTTATCGGGCTGGATTTCGACACCAATTGGGAGGGCGTGGTCGGCGATTATTATTTCGACCCGGAAATCAAACGCTCGATCTGCGTCGACGCGCGGTATATGCTGTTTATCCTCGACCGCGTATACGGGGCGCAGAGCGTGTTGGATGAGTTGACCATCCACTAACTCTTATCTCCGTAGGTCAGGCTATTAGCCTAAGCCCGTGCTAGCCGGCACGGGCTTTGCTTTTTTGTTGGATCGATTACCGGACCCCGACCAGCGGCGATTGATTCCGGAATTATTTTCGCTGACTGCTGGGTAATAATTTCTCGTATTTCATAAATTCCTGATGAGGAATTCAATGACCACCGCTCCAGGTTCGCACGATATCCCCTCGACGTCAAGTTGGAGAGGTAGTACATGATAAGGCGCGCGTGGATCCGAGCTTGACCCTCCCCCCAAATATTCGGTGAGCAACCTGGAATGCTCTCCTTCTCTGTCGCTGGGCATATCATTTGCTTTTCTCTCTGAGATAGGCAGAAGGACGTGTCTAATAAGAGTATAAGATACGGGGCACGGTATGGACAAGATCATCCTGAAAAATAAGCCAGGCGACAGTTCGTCTTTGTTTTGGGATTCGTTTGTTCAACCCATCTTGAAATATAAGAAGATGATCTACACCATGGTCGGCCTATCGGTATTAGTTGCGCTGGTTTACTGTTTGCGGATCCCCAACCAGTATACTTGCACGGCGACCATCCTGCCCTCAAGTAAGGCCAGGCAGATGCCGGTGCTTGGATCACTCGCCGGATCGTTAACGGAGATTGGATTGGGTTCAATGGTCCAGGTATCGGAGGAGTCGTCTGCCTTATACCCCAAGATTTTAACCAGTAGGTTACTGCAAGAGAGAATTCTGCAAAGAGAATACCTGATCATGGATAAAGCCAAACAGATATCGATAACTCTTAACGAATATATCGGGGCCAAGAACATTGATCTGGCCCTGTTGGAATTATCGGGAATGGTCGATATTCGGGTTGACCGGAACACCGGTTTAACAACCCTGTTGGTGACGACAAAGTATCCTGAACTATCGGCGGAAGTGGCTCACGCCTATCTAGAGGAGTTGGACAATTATAACGTAAATCATCGGCGATCAGAAGCCGCCAACAGTGAACGGTTTATCGCGACCCGCTTAGCTGAAATAAAGATGGAATTGCAGGAGACCGAAGACCGACTTTGCACATTCTTAGAACAGAATCTCAATTATGCGACCTCCACCGATCCCAGCCTCCGGCGCCAGTTGGCGCGGCTTGAACGAGGTATCGCGATCAAAGAAACGGTTTTTTCAAGCCTAACCGAGAAGCATGAATTGGCCAAGTTGGAGGCCGCAAAAGACATCCCGATCCTGCAGGTTCTCGACCGGGGGTCAGTGCCGGTGATAAAGAGCTCGCCCGGCAGAAGAAACTTCGTCATCGGGGCGTTTTTCGGTTCGCTGTTTATCTCGATCATGTTGAGCCTCTGGTTTGATCTCTCAGTAAAACGTCACTTCCGCGATAACCTCGAAAAAGTGGCCCGTTCCCCCGCTATTTGCGTGAATCGGCTCGAAGCTGGTCTGATCAGGAGAATCGGAGATTTTGCTGCCTTGATCGAGCGCCCCCGCGGGGTCGGCAAAAGGGCAGCCGTAGACAATGATAGCAAATAATGGAAAAGAATCGGGACAGGTCAGGGTCTCTTTTCCTCGATTCCAGCAGACCACGATTACGACCTTGATCATCGAGTACAAACAGTCCAACTCCCTACCGGCAACTATCTCCACCGGAACAAAATGACCGTTAGCGCCTCAAGAGGGTGGAACAAGGCGGCTCTCCAGGCAGCATGGTTGCTTATGGTGGCCATGACCAGTCTGGTGATTTTATCGAGAGGGATCACCTTCAACCAGGCTCTGACCGTCATATGCACGCTGATTGTCTTGACTCTCTGGCGGTACAATAGAGTTAACGGGGTTATCGCGGCGACATTCTTTTTTATGGTGAAGGCGGTCTTCGTGCGTTTTGCCTTCGCTCTTGATTACCGCTTTAGCGGTACCGGCGGGGCCGACTTGCTGGGGGTGACACCGGCTTTGCTCCTAGCTGGCCTTATCATCTGGCAGCTCTATTTTGATCTGGTGTCGGGCCGGAGTGTCGGCCGAGGTCGGACGAGGATTCTGCTGGCCATGTTTTGCCTGGTTGCTTTTGCCTCGATCTTTAATCCAGTAAACTCACTGCTTAATGGTGCGGCTGGTTTTGAGAGAAATATCCTGCCCAATATGATGGTGCTCTTCTTAACGGCCAGCGTCTTTAACGGGACCCGCGATCTCCGCAAGCTGGTTAATTCGCTTCTGGTTCTCGGGCTAATCTCATGCCTGTATACTTTCGGGCAGTTCTACCTGGGGATCTATCCCTGGGAAAAAGATTGGTTTCTGCAAGTAGCCTTTAAAGAGACGACCAGCGGTTGGCTGACTGTCGGTCTGCGGGGCCTCGAATTTCGTGTATTCTCGATCTTTTATGGTTACATGGATTTTGCCTTTACCAATGTTTTAATCTTCGCGGTGGCACTGGCGTACCGAGCAGACTGGAACGCTCGTTGGCGGAGGGTACGCTGGGCCTATTTCATCGCCTGGTTTGCAGTACTTTTATTGTCACTGGAACGCATGCCCCTGGTTATGTCGCTCGTCGTGATGGCGGCAATATACTACTTCAGGAGTAGCCCGAATCGTAGAAAGGTAGTAGTATGGTCTGCCATCGCGGGTTTCATCATCATCTTCGTTGCCATAAATGCGGCTGGACCTTACCTAAGAAGTACCGGAGCAGCCAAGTATATCCGCCTGGCGGAGTTGGCCAATCCGTTCACCGCCGGCTCGATCGGGATACGAAGTGAACAAAATTGGGGACCTACAATTGATGTTGTAAAGTCAAACCTACTCGGGATTGGCATGGGGTTTGGCAGCCAGACAAAATTCAGTAACGCTGTTAAAACAGACTTGCAGATGGGACCGCATAATGAGTTACTGCAGAAAGCCCTTGAGACCGGTTTGATTGGCAGTTTGGTATATTTGCTCCTCTGGCTCTCGGTTTTTCGGGATGCTCGCCAACTCTCCAAAGGAAAAGATCCCCCTCGCCGGTTCGCCCACGGGATAATGGCCGTGACGCTGGCCTTCTGGCTTTGCAGCATGGTGAATCTTCCGTTCTCCGGCTCTTCCGGTTTGGCCTATTGGTTTATGGCCGGAGTAGTGATTGCGCTGAAGGATAGTGAAAGGATAAACCGCTCAACCACCGCATAGACCTGGCCAGACGCGCGTAGGAAAGGCCGTCTATCCACTCACCGATGTTGTAGATCAATCAGGAATGCCGTTTGGCAAAGGTGTAAAGAAGAACGGCCAGACCCAAAAATAGAAGCAGCGAAAACGGTTCGGAAAAACCGCCCAGCCAGGCATCGCCCCAACCCTGTGTTTTGCCATGGAAATACACATAACCGGAGAGCCCCACCATCAACAAGCCCTCGCCGGCAATCAAACCGGAGGCAAACAGGACGCCGCCTTCGCGACGGCGGTCAAGGTTTTTGTCGTTTTTAAATCTCCAGTCCAATAATTGCCGTAATAACCCGCCGGCGAAAATCGGGGTCATCGTCGAGACCGGCAAATACATCCCGACCGCAAACGGCAAGCTGGTGATCCCCAAAAGTTCCACGACTATCGCAAACCCCGCGCCGACGAAAACCAGCGACCAGGGGATCTGCGCCGACAGCACACCATCGATTACCGTTTTCATCAGCATCGCCTGCGGGGCGGGCAGGTCGATTGTGCCGAAGCCGTAGGCCTTATGCAAAATCATCACCGCGTAGGTCACCCCAACTACCGAGGTCAATGCGCCGATATATTCGCTGATCTGCTGCCGATACGGCGTACCCCCCACCAGGTATCCGGTTTTTAAATCCTGCGAGGTATCCCCGGCAATCGAGGCGGCAACACACACGACAGTACCGACCGACAGCGCGGTAATCTTCCCGATGGCATCGGTCCAGCCCAGCAGGTAAAACACCATTGAGGTGCCCAGCAGGGTTACGATGGTCATCCCCGAGGTCGGGTTGGATGACACGCCGATCAACCCGACAATCCGCGAGGAAACCGTAACAAACAAAAAGGCAAATATCGCAATGGCGATGCCGACAACTATCCGATGAGTGAGAGCATCAAATTTACCGACCAGGCCGGGAACGAGCACGATAGCCAGAATAACTACGCCAACGACACTTAAAATCCACTTTACCGGCAGATCGCGCGTCGTGCGTTCGATAATTGTCTCGCCGGTGTCACCTAGGCGTTGTTTAAACTCCGCCGCGCCGAGCCGGAACGATTTAATCATGATCGGCACCGAACGGATTATGGTGATAATCCCGGCCATCGCCACCGCCCCCGCACCGAGGTAGCGGATATACCGCGTCCAGATCTCCGAGGGGGTCATCTCGGCAATCAGCTTGACCGTCTCGGGAAACACCGGTGAGTCCAGGCCTTTGCCGAAATGCGCGATCAGCGGGATGATCATCATCCAGGAGATCAGCGAACCGGCCACCATCACGGCGGAGATTTTATACCCGATGATAAACCCGACACTTAACAAGGCCGGGGTGGCTTTAATTCCCAGTTGGGCTTTGGCCAAACCGGGAACGTTGGTGGTGACTGTTTCCGCCCAGATTTGTTGCCAACGCGCGAAAAATTTATAAACCAATCCAACACCCAACCCCACGAACACCGGCAGCGATTTTGATCCACCTTTTTCGGCGTTGATCAAAACTTCGGCGCACGCGGTACCCTCGGGGTAGGGGAGCTTGCCGTGCTCTTTGACGATTAAATACCGGCGCAGGGGGATCATGAACGTGATGCCCAAAAACGCACCCAGCAAAGCCAGCGACGCGATTTGGAACAACGTCGGGTTGGCGCCCCACAAAAACAGCGCGGGAATGGTGAAAATCACGCCGGAGGCCAG
>SDBS01002968.1_pt1 | contig 16713 bp, 12 predicted proteins | sample 2277091 | NCBI WGS metagenome assembly SDBS01 (sample SAMN10404972, study PRJNA504765) | marine sediment metagenome | isolation source: marine sediment core GS10_PC15, 163 cmbsf | place: Arctic Ocean: Southern Knipovich Ridge | collected 2010 | reverse complement strand
GAAGGTCCTTTCTTTTTTGCCGAATAATTTCGTACACGGCAGCCATGGGGTTCCGGTTAATGGTGAATCCACCAATGGACATATGGCTGCCATCTGAAACATAGAGCTTTATTGCCTCTGACATGTTCATTACTTTATCAAAACCGGTATTCATAAAAAAATTTCTCCTTTTATAAACAATTCGCATATTTAGCAAAAAGCCAGAATAAAGACTCCTGGTGAGATTCATTACAAGCAGGTCATAAAGCTATAAACCCGATTTTGCGATCCATGCTTCGAGTGTCACCGGCTTAGCGATAAAGCCGGATACGGGCTTCCATTCACATTGAGCGCTTAACTCTACACCCTCTTGTATAATTGAAACAGGTCGATCCGAGGAGACTACAACCACCATAATGTTATCACGCTCAGCCGTGAATCTGAGAGCGGAATTATAACGTGCTCCCCGCGATCTGTCTTCCCCGGGAATGGAACGCCCATCCAACAGACAGGCAAAGCCATGAAGATTTAAATCAGTGCCGATATGCAGGGCACCATCTATTTTGGACAGGGCTTTTGTCAAATCCAAAAGTTTTGGTTTTTGAAGATCTATCGGTTGCTCGAGTTTTTGACCTGAAATAGCTACGGGTTGCTCATTGAGATCAATAACAATAGTGCAACCGTGTTTTTGTGTTTCTGCATTGTGAACAAGACTGGAGATGATTTTAAAAAAAGTACCTGCATATGATGGATTCATGTCTGATTCGAGCAGGGCTTCCTCAACCTGCACAAGTTTGGCCTTATGTGTTGTAGATTTAAAACTACCATCAGAAAAACTGCAAACTTCACTGCCGTTAAGTCTTAAAAAACCGTGTGCTCCCTGGAAATCAGCAGTTATGTGAAATTTTGGTATTTCTCCTATGGCAATTCCCACGACAGTTTTTTCGTCAGATACCAGCTTTCGGTCAGAATGTTCCACAGCTTGTAAAAGTTTGCGAATGTGCTTAAAATTTTCCAGGCTGGGCTGCTCCATTTCAGGAAACTTCACAACAAATTCCATTTCGTTAATTGTTTGTTTTTCAACAAAAACCAGTTTGCCCCTGGGCCACTCTCCTTCTTCCCGGGTTTTTGAAATACCCAATACAGCATTCAGCATCGGGTAAATCCGGATCTGGGTATCCCATCCCAAAATGACATTCATTTCGTCGACCACATAATCACGAACAGCATGAGTTGCATATTCACTGAGAAAACTGCCTGAAATGCCTGTGTATAATTCTTCTTCATTAGCAATATCATGGGAAAAGCGCCATGCAGCATGTTCCAGCCACCGTTCCGTGGGACCAATAGAGAACAAATCCGGGTGATGCTCTGTAAACCACGTTTGGTAAAAAACAGAGCTGGAACGCCCACCCCAGGAGATGAGCCCTGCCAACTGAAGGTTTTCTTCCGGAAGCATATGACTGAACTTGCTCTTGTCATTTGAAATCCCTGCATCAGTACGCCAGTCATTAGAGTCTAGATATAGATCTTTGAATTTGGGTTCATGCCCATTAAGAAGGCGCTGGGGATCATAAATGTACACAGGATCGTGAGGCATTAAAGCATAAATAACAGCGCTCCGGCTTAGACCGGAAAAATGGGAAAGGCCGTCACATAGTCCATCAATTGTTTCGGCCATACACCTGCATGTGAAAGCATTAACAGGCACTGACTCTCTCCACTGGAAGTTGTAATATTTCAGTTTTTAAAAGGCTGACTAATCGCTTATAATCGGCGTCTTTCATAAAGCGAAAAGATTGTCTGTTTCTCATAACCTGTCGATTTAATAACACAGCATGACGTAAAACTCAACTGACTATAAATGTTTGGACAGGGTAAACGCATTTGGAAATATTGTTACTTTCGGAACTGGTTCGGGCTTAATTTTTTTTCACCCCATCATAATCTTCATTTCTATCCCTGTTTTCCGCTGATTTAAGGATTACTGATTTCATGGAGACTTTCTTCCATGACGGCCAATCCTTTTTCCAGTTGTTCATCCGTAATGACAAAGGGCATGAGGGTCCGTATCACGTTGCCGAAATTACCGCATGAAAGCAGGATCAGACCCTTTTCAAAGCAAAGCCGGACAAGCTCTTTGGCCTCCTCTGTGGCCGGCTCCTTTGTTTCCCGATCCCGGACCAGTTCAAGCCCCAGCATGGGTCCTTTTCCCCTGACCTCGCCGATGATTTCATACTTTTCCTGCAAGTCTTGAAACCGCTTAAAAAGTGTATTCCCTAACTCCCTGGCACGTTGAAGCAGTCCGTCTTCCAGCAGGATTTCAAGAACCGCAAGTGCTGCCCGGCAGGATAGGGGGTTGCCACTGTAAGTACCGCCAAGGCCACCCACATGCGGTGCATTCATCATTTCAGTACGGCCGATAACGGCGCTGAGAGGCATACCGCCGGCAAAGCTTTTAGCTAGTGTAATCAGGTCCGGTTCGACGCCCCAGTGCTCAATGGCAAAAAATTTTCCGGTCCTTCCGGCTCCGGCCTGAACCTCATCTATAATGAGTGCAATATCATACTTGTGGCAAATCTTTTGCAGTTTTGGAAAATATTCCGGCGGCGGTGTAACGAAGCCACCTTCCCCCTGAATTGGCTCTGCAATTATTGCGGCGGTGGATTCGGGTGCCACATGGGTGATAAAAAATTCCTCAAGATAATCGGCACATGCCACATTGCATTTGGGATATTTCAAACCCATCGGGCATCGGTAACAGTAGGCATAAGGCATTCGATAGACTTCCGGCGCGAACGGACCGAACCCGAGCTTGTATGGTTTAATCTTGCTGGTCAAACTCATGGCCATGTAGGTACGGCCGTGAAACCCGTTTTCAAAGCAAATGACAGCAGGTCTTTTTTTGGCGTAACGCACCACCTTTATCGCATTTTCAACAGCTTCCGCGCCGCTGTTGGCAAACATGGTCATCTTGGGAAAATCCCCGGGTGCAAGTTCATTGAGTTTAGCGGCAAGCTCCACATATGATTCATACATAGTCACGTGAAAACAGGTATGAATGAATTTGTCAGCTTGATCTTTGATGGCTGCGACAACCTTGGGGTGGCAGTGCCCTACATTGTTCACACCGATGCCGCCTGCAAAATCTATAAACTCCCGGCCGTCCACGTCTACCATGACCGCTCCCTTTGCTTCCCTGATAAAAGCGGTCGTCGTATTAAAAGGACCCTGGGGCACATGCTCGTTACGCATTTTCAGCAACTGCTCGCTCTGGTTTGCCATATTCTTTCCTCCTGAAATATTGATGAATTCGTAATAAAAAACTGAACTTTTCTCTTGACAGTCTCTTTTATATCAATAATAAACTGAATATTCATTTAATTTTAACCTGTCAAGTAAAATTTGTTCTATGCGTAAAAATCAAAAAGCCGAAATTCGCAAACCTCAGATACTTGAAAATTTCTACCAGGTCATTATCCAGGAAGGAATTGAGGGTGCATCAATCGGTAAGATCGCCAAACGCATGAACATTCACCCCAGCCTGATTATCCACTACTTCAAGACAAAAGAAAACATGACCCTGGAACTGGTCGATTTACTCATTGAAAAATATCAAGCCCCTGAATTCCTTCAATTCGACCATATTGAGGATATAGGCCAGCGCTTTCACGCACTAATGGACACTGTTTTTTCCTTCGAATGGTCCCGCACGATCGATCCCGGTATTCACTATTGTTTCTATTACCTTAGCTTCAGGCATCCTGAAATAAAGAAACGCTTCAAAAGAATGATCCAGGGATTTCGCAATTATCTGGTACGCGAACTGGAGCAGTTCATCAAGTGCGGCATAATCAAAACAAAAGATGCCCAAATTGCGGCAGACATCATCGTAACCCTGATGGAAGGTCTTGAATTTCATGCGCATTTTCTATCCGAAGGCCAACCATTTCAGAACTTCGCGCGGATTGCTAAAAAAATAGCTCTTGACATGCTAAAAGGGGAAATCGTTCAAACCAGCCTTAATAAGAATTAAATAAAAACGTTTTCCAATTGATCGATCCAAAGACATGAATCAACGACATCAGAAAGATATGTTTAATTAATAATTAAACGAACATTCAATTAAATTTTTTACCTATTATTATACCATCATAATCATAGGAAAGGAGATTTTTCGATGATTGACTGGGAAGATGAATACATCAGCGATTATAAGGGAAAGGACATACAGACGGCAAGAGAAGAAGCCCGGCAAACGGTTGACAACATCCTTGTTCCGCCGGAAGAGGTACCGCTTGAAGTCCGCGAAGATATCGCCCGTAATACAGTTCGCAACTTCCGGGACCATATCAACAAAGGATTTTTGGAATACCGTAAATCAGTGACCGAAGCCACTAACTTTGCTTTAACCGAATGGACGGGCGAGGGGTCAATCCTTTATGACGCTCTGGGTCGTGAATTTCTGGATCTTCTTGGCGGTTTTGGGCTTTACAGCTATGGCATACGCCATCCAAAGATTATTGCAGCGGTAAAAGCTCAGTTGGATCGAACTCCCCAGTACAGTCAGGAGATGCTTGATCCTCTGCGGGCCCAACTTTCCAGAATTCTGGCGCTGCTCACACCGGGAAAAATTCAGTATGGATTCTTTGCCAACTCAGGCACTGAAGCGGTGGAAGGTGCCATGAAACTGGCCAAGCTTTATACCGGACGCAAGGGCTTTGTTACAATGCTGAATGGCTTTCATGGCAAGACACTGGGTGCTTTATCATTAATCGGAAAAAAAGTATTCCGAAAACCTCTCTTGCCTTTACTCGAGGGCGTCCGGCACGTTCCCTTTGATGATGCCGACGCTGTGGAACAGGTATTGGCTGCTGCAAAGACTGTAGGAGACGATATTGCCGCCGTAATTGCCGAACCGATCCAGGGAGAAGCAGGCGCAATGGTTCCTTCGAATGATTACTGGCCGCGTTTGCGAGAGATATGCAATCATTACGACGTATTGCTTATCGCAGATGAAGTACAGACCGGTTTCGGCAGAACAGGCGAAATATTCGGCCTGGATCACTGGAATGTAGCGCCGGATATCTTTTGCTTTGGCAAGGCTCTGGGAGGCGGTGTTGTTCCCATGTCGGCCTTTATGTCTACAGCGAAAATCTGGGAGTGCATGGAGCCGAATCCATTTATGCACACTACGACAACAGGCGGCAACCCGCTGGCCTGCGCTTCGGCGCTTGCGGCGATTACCGTTCTGCTTGAGGAAGATTTGGCCGGCCAGGCCAAGGCCAAAGGAGAATATGTCAAAAAACAATTAGGGGAACTCCAGGAGCGCTACCCCGGTGTTCTGGCTAAAGTGCGAGGACTGGGTCTCTTACTCGGTATGGAATTTCCCACAGATGGAATCGGGTATAAAGTTGCAGCCGGACTTTTTTCACGTGGTGTACTGACAGCCGGTACGCTGATAAATGCTAAAAATATTCGCTTTGAACCGGCATTAAATATACCCCAGGATATTTTAGACGAGGCTCTCAACCGTATTGAAGATGTTTTTAAAAACATTGAAGTACCCAAACGGGCAAAACCCATGGACCTTTATGCGGGGCAGGTGTTGCACGTGGATCTGACCACACAGACGGTCAAAAGTAAGGCCATAAATGAAAACTGGCTGAAAGATTACATCGGCGGATGGGGATTGGCGGTCAAATATTTTTCCGACCTGGTTGATCCAGGAACCGATCCGCTCTCTCCAGACAACGCCATGGTCATTATGACCGGTCCTTTATGCGGCACTCTTGCTCCAACTGCTTCCCGTACATGCCTTGTATCAAAATCGCCCCATACCGGAACTCTTTTTGAGTCCAATGTGGGCGGTTCCTTCGGACCGGAACTTAAATTCGCCGGTTACGACGGAATCGTGATTACCGGGAAAGCGGATCATCCGGTTTATCTTCGCATCGAGGATGATAAGGTCAGCCTGGAAGATGCGGGTCCGCTTTGGGGAAAGGGGATATTTGAAACAGAAGAATGGCTGTCTGAGACCATTGGATATGGTGCCAAAAGCTTGTCCATCGGCCCTGCCGGCGAGAATCAGGTTCCTTTTGCCTGTATCGGCTCAGAGGCCTATCGTCATATGGGACGAGGCGGGGCCGGCACTCTTTTTGGTGCTAAAAATCTAAAGGCCATTGCATGTAAAGGTACCGGTGGAGTCCAGGTGGCAGGCATTGGTGTATTCTGGGAAAAAGTATCCCATTACATGGAATCGAATTTGCTGACCGATGACAACCTGTGGACTAAAACCGACGGTACACCCATGCTGGTTGACTTAACCAACGAACTGGGCATTCACCCTACACGCAACTTTACATCCGGTGTCAACCCTAACCGTCATGCACTCGATTCCGAAGCCATCAATGCCGTTAAAATCGGGGACCGAGCCTGTGCTTCCTGTCCTCTGGGATGTGGAAATTTCACATCCGTCAACGGCGTACAGCTTGAAGGACCGGAATATGAGACCCTGTGTCTGGGCGGCTCAAATTGTGAAATTAACGATCTGGAACAGGTCATGCGGTTCAACCGCCTCTGCGATGATATGGGCCTGGATACAATGAGTACCGGCAATATCATAGGGCTGGCCATGGAATTGAGTGAATCCGGTGTTAATGATTTTGGTTTAAAATTCGGGCAGAGTGGAGATTACCTGGCCGTAGTCTCTGAGATTGCGCAATTATCTACTCCCCGTGGCAAGGATCTGGCCATGGGTGCGGTTAAACTGGCCGGAAAATATGGTGCACCCAGGGAAGCTGCTCATTCCAAAGGATTAGAAATGCCTGCATACGATCCCAGAGGCAATTACGGAATGGGGCTGGCATATGCCACCAGCGAGCGTGGGGCATGCCATTTACGAGCTTTCACCATACTTGCCGATGACCCGTTCAATGTTAAAGCCATGGCGAGAGATGTAATTGATGGCCAGAACAGCGCTGCGGCTAAATGGTCCATGTGTCTTTGTGATTTCTGGGGTTCAGTTGACACAACAATTATGGCCGATCTGCTGACTGCCGGTTTGGGTCGACAAGTTTCAGCAAAAGACCTGGACAAAGCCGGTGAACGTATTTGGAATCTGATCCGGATGTATAACGTAAAGGCCGGTTACACTGCGGCAGATGATGTTTTATCAGAGAAAATGACTAAAAAGGCGCTAAAAAACGGGCCACATGACGGTCGGGTTTTAAGTGAAGAGACTTTAGAGGAAATGAAGACCCTGTATTACCGTTTGCGAGGCTGGGATGAAAAAGGAAGACCCGGGCAGGAAAAATTGCAGGAGTTGAGACTTTCCAGCCTTTAAAATTACAACCGGATGAATCAATTGAGTAGGAGGAATATTCATGGAAAAATATCTATTTGTCATACCAAATCGTTGCACCGGATGTAATCGCTGCACGTACGCCTGCTCTGCATCTAAAGAGGGCATGTTCATGCCTTCAAAAGCGCGGATTCAGATTAATAATTTCGCTTTGCAGGGATACTCTGTTCCGAGCATCTGCTTTCATTGCACCAAACCGGATTGTTTGGAAGCCTGTCCCAATGAGGCAATTTTTAGAAATGAGAGAGGAATCGTTGTGATCGACAGCCAAAAGTGTGACGGCTGTGGAGACTGCGTACCTGCCTGCCACTACGGAATGATTGAGCAGTACGGTTCAGGAAAAGCGTTCAAATGCGATCTTTGTGGTGGAAACCCGATTTGTGTGGCTGAATGCCATTACGGGGCTCTGATATTTAAAAAGCAGGATAAGATATCACGCAAATTACGGGCATTCCAGATGAAGCAACGCATCACCGAAGGATCACCCGGCAAAAAGCGCCATGAGCTTGCTGTAAATATTCTTGAGCAGGCGGTTAGAGTACCGCGGACACCGGGATATTTGGGTTAAATGAAAAAATGGAAAAAAGAATATGACAACAGATAAAAAGGGGTTATACCTGCAGGGTATCAATAAAACTTATGGCAAGGTAGAAGCAGTTAAGGATGTTACCCTTGAAATAAATTCAGGGGAATTCTTCACCCTGCTGGGTCCTTCCGGTTGTGGCAAAACAACATTGCTGCGCATGATCGCCGGCCTGGAACTCCAGGACTCGGGCAGTGTAATTTTGGAAGATCAGGATATCACCAAACTGCCTGCCATTAAACGGCCGATCAATACGGTTTTCCAGAGCTATGCCCTTTTTCCCCATCTCAATGTTTTTGAAAATGTTGCCTTTGGTCTTCGTTCCAGAAAAGTTCGGGAAAAAGAAATAAAAATCAAGGTAAAGAAAACTCTGGATATGCTTGAGCTTGGAACAATGCCAAATAGATATCCCCATCAGCTTTCCGGAGGCCAGAACCAGAGGGTGGCACTTGCCAGAGCCCTGGTAAACGAACCCAAAGTGCTTTTGCTGGATGAACCCATGTCAGCCCTGGATGCCAAATTAAGAGCCCAGGTTCAGGTAGAACTTCGGCGGTTACAGCAAAAACTGGGACAGACCTTTATACTGGTTACCCATGATCAGGATGAAGCACTGGTTGTATCTGACCGAATTGCGGTAATGAAGGACGGGGAGATCATCCAGTTCGGCACTCCGGAAGAGGTCTATGATTTACCCAAAAATATATTTATTGCCCAATTTTTAGGGGCGGCAAATCTTCTTTCCGGTAGATTCCATGACGGGATGTTCCATACGGATATCGGTCCCCTTGAGCTGGAAGGACCGCCTCCATGGGAACACGGTGTGATCGCCATCAGACCTGAATGGATAAAAATATCAGATACAAAACCTGAAAAAAATGGTGTCCGGGCAAAGGTTAGTGAAATCATTTATCGTGGCACAAACCTGGATCTCTGGTTTGAACCAGGCCTAATAAGGGTCAGAAGCAGTACATATAAGAAGTTCAACATCGGAGATGAACTCTGGCTTGATCTGGCTCCGGAAGAACTGGTGGTGCTCGATGAATAGACTGATGATCTGGTATGGTGAACTGATCCCGCTAAAAAACCTCATTAAAAGAGGGGTGTTGTTCCTGAGTCCAGGCATGCTGTGGTTGATGAGTTTCCTGGTACTTCCCGGTTTGATACTTATCCTTGTCAGCTTTGCCGGCAGGGGTGCCTATGGTGAACTCGTGTGGGAATACAGCCTGGATAATTATAAGCGGCTCATGGGGTATGGGATATTCGGGTGGACGGCTGACTATATCATTATTCTTCTGCGCTCTGTATGGGTGGCCATTGTCACCACAGGATTAGCGGTGGTTCTTTCTTATCCCCTATGTTTTTTTATTGCAAGAAAGCCTGAAAGGACCCGGTATATCTGGCTGATGATGGTGATTATCCCCTTTTGGACAAATATGGTCATCAGAACCTATTCATGGTTCCTGATTTTGGCCCCGGAACTGCCATTTGCAAAGCTGGCAGCATATTTTAAGATTATCTCTCCTGGGATGGCCCTTTATCCCAGTGCGTTTGCCGTTTATCTGGGCATGATTTCCATGTTCCTGCCCTTTGTGGCCCTGCCTCTTTTCTCAAGTGTTGAACGTCTGGACTGGACTCTGGTTGAAGCAGCACAAGATCTTTATTCATCAAACATACGAATTTTCATACATGCCATTTTACCACAGACCCTTCCCGGGCTTTCTGTTGGAATTATTCTTACCTTTGTCCCTGCCATGGGAATGTTTGTTGTTCCGGATCTTCTGGGAGGTGCTAAATACATGCTTGTGGGAAATCTGATTCAGCAGCAGTTTGGGGCCAGCCGTGACTGGGCCTTTGGCGCGGCAATCAGCATGGGGCTGATGGTATTGACCATGTTCAGCCTCTATTTGTATAGAAGAAAAAATAAGGACATGGATTTATTATGAGAAAGATTAATTTGCTGGTTAGTGCCATGGCCTTTGGGACTATGGCATTTTTGTACCTTCCACTGTTAGCGGTGGCATTTTTCTCCGTGAATAATACAAAATACGGCCTTGCCTGGAAGGGATTTACATTAGACTGGTATATAAAGCTGTTTCACAATGAGGTGATTCTTCAGGCAGCATGGAATACACTGGTTCTGGCAGTTGTATCAACCATTATTTCCACAATTCTCGGAACCGCGCTTGCCATAGGTATGGACCGGTTTCCCTGGCCAAAAAAAATGAATACTGTCCTGGATCTTATTTTGCATCTTCCAGTGATCATACCGGACATCATCCTTGCTGCAGCCCTGGTGGTCGCGTTTGGGTTTCTACGTTCAGTATCATCATTGTTTGAACTAGGCCTGTTCAGTATGATCATCGGCCATATTACCTTTCAGGTGGCATTTGTAGCGCTTGTGGTTCGCAGCCGGCTGGTCAGCATTGGCAAAGATATAGAAGAAGCCGCAAGGGATCTTTATGCAACCACCTCATATCTTTTATGGAAAGTCACTCTGCCGTTATTGATGCCGGGCATTATTGCCGGTGCCATGCTTGCGTTTACCTTATCTCTTGATGACTTTGTGATTAGTTTTTTTACGGCTGGGCCGGACTCGGTAACGCTGCCTTTGTATATTTTTGCAGCAGTCAGAAGGGTTGTGACCCCCCAGATCCATGCGCTGTCGACCCTGGTTTTATTTGTGACAATAATTCTTGTGGTTGTAATGGAACGGTTTACAAGAAAAATGAGTGCAAAATAGGCTTTTTTCAGATTTTAAACCAATAACCAATAATGACGGTCGTGTAAAAAATCCAACTTTTGCGTTGTGCTGCATTTCGTAGTCATTCAACGTACGATCAGTACGCCTCATGATTACAAAATTTGCACGCCTTTCTTGTCCCGCTGCTTTTTAGCGGGGGAATTTGAACTTTTTACGAAACCGTCTAAATCGGACTTTTTACGAGTCCATCAATAATAGGAAACAGTTCAATTATTAAAATGCCAAGGAGGAGAAAATGAAAAAGTTAATGTTAATCGTTACAGCAGTATTGATTTTTATGTCAGGAACAGCATGGTGCGGCAGTGGAGAATTGAAAATATTTACATGGTCTGAATATATGGATGAAGTCAATTTTCCAAAAGAGTTTGAAAAAGCCACTGGGATCAAGGTTAGTCTTCACTTATATGAATCAAACGAAGAAATGATGGCAAAACTGCAGTCAGGCGGATTGGGACTATATGATATCATCATTCCATCAGATTATATCATGCCCAGCCTTATACATTTGAACCTTGTTACCCCCCTTGACCATTCAAAAATACCCAATTTGAAAAACTTAAGTAAAAAGTTCACCAGTCCCACCTTTGATCCTGGCAATAAATATTCAGCAGGATGGCAGTGGGGAACCGTTGGACTGATGTATAACAAGAAAAAATTAAGCCAAGCAGACGTACAGTCATGGTCCATTATATTTGATCCCAAGAAAAATCCCGGAACCTTTTATCTGATCGATTCTGTCAGAGAAATGCTGGGGATCACCTTATTGTATCTGGGCCATGATTTTAACACAACAAATCCAAAGGAACTAAAAGAAGCGGCGGATCTTCTTGTTACTACAAAAAAAAGAGAAGCCTGTCTGGGATTTAAGGGCGGCGTTGGCGGTAAAAATGATGTTATATCCGGTACGGCTGCTGCTGCACTGGTTTACAACGGAGATGCCGTCCAGACTGTTGCCGAAGATCCGGATACCTATGGCTTCATCGTGCCAAAGGAAGGCAGTGCCATATGGATAGATTCCATGTGCATCCCTGCCAAAGCACCAAACCTTAATGCTGCACACAAATGGATTAACTGGGTACTTGATCCCAAGGTGGGGGCCTCCCTTTCAAATTACAATCATTTTGCAACACCCAATGAAGCAGCCATGCCGTATCTTTCCAAAGACGATCTCAACAATCCTGGTGTATGGCCTACACCGGAAATCATTAAAACCCTCAGGTTTGTAAAGGATCTTGGAAAAGACAACAAAATTGTTGACCAGGCATGGACAAGAGCGAAATCCCATTAAATACTGGTATTGAGGCATGATGGTGACATGAAAATGCCTGTCACCATCATGCTATACTATAGGAAAAGAAAATTTATGACCAAAGTATTGGAGACAACACCGAGACAGGATGGATTCAGAATGCCCGGGGAGTATGAATCCCATGAAAAATGCTGGATGCTGTGGCCCCAAAGAGAAGATAACTGGCGCTTGAATGCAGCACCTGCTCAAAAAGCATTTTCTCAAGTTGCCCGGGCCATATCTCAATTTGAGCCGGTAACTATCGGTGTTTCAAAACTTCAGCTTGAAACTGCACAAAACAGCCTGCCTTCTGATATTGAGATTGTCGAAATTGAATCCGATGACGCGTGGATGAGGGATGTGGGCCCCACCTTTGTAAAAAATGATATAGGAGAAGTCCGGGGTGTGGACTGGGATTTTAATGCCTGGGGTGGGCTTAACGGAGGGACGTATTTTCCATGGGACAAAGACAGCCGCGTTGCACAAAAAGTTTTGGAACATGAAAATATTGACCGGTATAAAGCCCTTATCATCCTTGAAGGCGGCTCAATCCATACAGATGGTGAAGGAACATTGATCACAACTGAAGAGTGCCTGTTGAACCCTAACAGGAATCCGGATCTTTCAAAAAATCAGATTGAAAACCATTTAAAGGAATATCTGAACGTAGAAAAAATTATCTGGCTTGGGAAAGGGGTATTCATGGATGAGACAGACGGCCATGTGGACAACCTCTGCTGTTTTGTCAAACCCGGAGAAGTTCTGCTTCTATGGACGGATGATCAATCAGATCTCCAGTATGAGATATCCTGTGATGCCTTTGATAGGCTCTCAGGTTCTGTTGATGCAAAAGGCAGAAAAATAAAAGTTCATAAAATACATCAGCCCGGCCCCCTGTATATGACCCAAGAAGAAAGCCTGGGGGTTAAAAAAAAGCCGAATACAACGCCAAGGGACGAGGGGAACAGGTTGGCCGGATCATATGTGAATTTTTATATTGCAAATAACGGCATCGTCATGCCATTATTTAATGACCCCCATGATAAAGTAGCCTTGGAAAAAATAAAAACCCTCTTTCCGGACAAAGAAGTAGTTGGAATTTATGCCCGTGAAATACTTCTTGGCGGAGGCAATATCCATTGCATTACCCAGCATCAGCCGGGATGCTATGTACTTTAAATGCATTCCTTTCTTGATTTTGGAAAAACTATCTCATTCTCAGACAGCCTCCTATAGAGAAATAGAATGAACGAATTCCCTCTACTGCACATTTTCGATTTTTTGCAAAAAATGGTGCCGTTCAATACACTCGGCATTGATTAACCCTGTAAGGGATTCCATCGTAAGCACCACACATTGCGAGTTGTGGATTATGGGTTTCGGGTTGCAAACACCGTTTTGTTTTTTTCTTACATTCAATATCGTTGATTATTATATACCATGTTTTTTAGACGATCATTATTAAGCAAAAAATTGAATTTTATCCGTGTAAATTCGATATTAATTGAGATAGAATTCATTTCATCACTCGTAACTTGCAATCCGTAACTCATAACATGGGTTAATCAATTCGGCATAACCGTTTGTCTCTGACTCCCGCGGAGCGGGATCTGTGACATGGCCCATAGGACCAGGTTATATTTACTATAATAGAATACCTTCCTCCCCTTAGGCAACTCGAACAAAAAGGAGCATATCCTTATGAAAGGCTTTCACAATAAGATTTTAAAAATAGATCTTACTAAAAAAAATTACAGTATCGAAACAATAGAAGATGATATATTAAAAACTTATCTTGGGGGTAAAGGTTTGGCTTCTTATCTGCTATACACTCTCAACCCTCCGGGTATAGACCCTCTGGCACCTGAGAACTGCCTGATTTTTGCAACCGGTCCGGTAAGCAAAAGCGCTGTATGGGGTTCCTGCAGGTACGGAGTCTTTACCAAATCGCCCCAAACCGGTTTTTATTCCGAGTCCTATTCAGGAGGTAAGGTCCCGGAGGCTATGGATTCAACGGGTTTTGATGCCATCGTCATCCAGGGACGGTGTAACAATCCCACTGTTCTTACCGTCCATCCTGAAGGCGTGGAATTTCATGACGGTGGCGATATCTGGGGAATGGATACGTTTGAGACCGAAGATTTGGTGGTAAAGCGATTTTCCCGCAAGGAACCGGGGTTTAAAAAGCCCGGCGCTGTTGTGATCGGACCTGCTGCTGAGAACCTTGTCCGGTTTGCGGTGATCGAAAACGATTACTGGCGCTCTGCAGGCCGAACCGGAGTAGGAACAGTCATGGGAGCAAAAAAACTCAAGGCGCTGGTATTTCACGGCGACCGGAAGCGCCCCCTTTTCGACGAGGCGGCAGTACGAAAGCTTTCAAAAGAGATGGCAAAGGAAGCAAAAGGTAATCCGGCTGCTGCTGCCTACAAATCGATGGGCACTCCGATGATGGTTAAAATCATGAATAATGCCGGCGCGTTTCCTACTCGATACTGGGCTGAAGGCAGCTATGAACACTGGGAGAATATTAGTGCTGACGCCCTTCATGAACGCTGTCAGGTGAAACCCAAAGCTTGTCTTAAGTGTTTCCTTGCCTGCGGACGAATGACAACGGTTCAAAAGGGCCGTCATGCCGGGCTCAAGCTTGAGGGACCGGAATATGAAACCATTTATGCTTTTGGTGGCTTGTGCATGATAGACAGTATTGAAGAGATCATCTATTTAAACGATATCTGTGACCGTCTCGGTATGGACACCATTACTGCAGGAAATCTGTGTGCTTTTACTATTGAGGCGGTAAAGCATGGTCGAATCGACTATCCCATCGATTACGGCAATGTGGACGCTATTGCAGAGTTATTGCAAAAAATTGCGACAAGAGAAGGTATTGGCGACATTCTATCCCAGGGAATCAAATTTGCAGCCGGGAAATGGAACCTCGAAGATATCGCAGTACACGTTAAAGGAATGGAACCCCCCGGGTATGATCCCCGGGTGCTCAAAGGAATGGGTCTGGCTTATGCCACATCAGATCGGGGGGCCTGCCACTTAAGGTCCACCTTCTACAAGCCGGAATTGTCAGGAATGATTGATCCGGACAAAATTGAAGGCAAGGCGGACATGTTCATCGATTTTGAGGATCGACTGACTCTGTTTGACACGCTGATTCTTTGCAGGTTTTACCGGGATCTGTATCCGTGGGACAGCTTGGGAGAATTGATTAAAGCGGCCATCGGCATCGATGCCGGAAGGGAAACCCTTAAGAAAATCGCCGATTCTGTGACCAATATTGTACGAAAGTTTAATATTCGGGAAGGGATGACATCGGAAGATGATCGACTTCCGAAAAGGCTGCACCGGAAACTTGAAAAGACCGGGCAGGTCATTACCGAAGAACAGCTCGATTGTATGATTAAAGACTACTATCGCCTGCGGGGGTGGGACGGAAACGGGCAACCCGGCAGGTAAGGAGAAAACCTATGCAAAAGATTATAGTTGCCGCAACCCAGATGGCGTGCACCGAAAGCAAAGATGAAAACATTGCCAAAGCAGAAAAACTGGTCAAAGAGGCTGCATCCAAAGGAGCGCAAATTATTCTGCTGCAGGAACTTTTTGAAACTCTCTATTTTTGCCAGGTTGAAAATCCTGACTTTTTCACAATAGCATCTGAACTGGAAAGCAATGTGGCGGTCAGCCATTTTTCCAGTCTTGCCAAAAGTCTTGGCGTAGTTCTTCCCATCAGTTTTTTCGAGAAAAAAAATCAAGCCCATTACAACACAGTTGCAGTGATTGATTCGGACGGAAGCATTCTCGGTACTTATCGGAAAACACATATCCCTGACGGTCCAGGATACGAGGAAAAATTCTATTTTAACCCCGGGGATACCGGATTTTGCGTATGGAAGACACAATATGCAACCATAGGTGTCGGCATCTGCTGGGATCAGTGGTTCCCGGAAACTGCCAGAAGCATGGCTCTTATGGGCGCTGAAATTCTTCTCTACCCCACCGCCATCGGTTCTGAGCCGGCCAACCCTTCCTGTGATTCCAAAGACCACTGGCAGATCTGCATGCGTGGTCATTCTGCAGCCAATATGGTGCCGGTGATTGCCTCCAATCGTGTGGGCAAAGAAACCTTTGATAATTCTTCCATTACTTTTTATGGATCGTCTTTTATTACAGACAATAAAGGCAAGATTCTGGTTGAGGCTGACCGAAAATCGGAAACCGTTATTTTATCGAAGCTGGATCTGGAAGCAATGGCAGTGGAACGAAGCGGCTGGGGGCTGTTCAGGGACAGACGACCGAATCAATACCATACTATATTAACCGGTGACGGAACAAACATATTATAATAGGGAAATCAGATTTTTTACGAGAGCATTAATTTTTATAAATTAACAAAACAATATCTGGAGATTAATGAATGAAAGAGTGGATATTACCTACACTCGGAGTTTTTCTTTGCTGGGGACTATGGGGCTTTTTGCCTAAGATTACAATAAAATATATGTATCCATTCACGGGGTAAAAAGATAGCGATAACTGGCTGATTTTAATATAGATTAACGCCTATTGCAACTATCTGAAATAATTGAAAATAAATCTAGATTTTTGTACCCGTTCAGGGGTTCAATTGTTGTAATAGTGCACCACAATTTTCAAGGGTGACAATCATTTTGTAACTTCTGAATCCCTACTAATTTTTTAAGTGCCATATTTGGACCGCCGACTTTCGG
>SDBS01002966.1_pt1 | contig 16719 bp, 20 predicted proteins | sample 2277091 | NCBI WGS metagenome assembly SDBS01 (sample SAMN10404972, study PRJNA504765) | marine sediment metagenome | isolation source: marine sediment core GS10_PC15, 163 cmbsf | place: Arctic Ocean: Southern Knipovich Ridge | collected 2010 | reverse complement strand
TTGTCTACTTGTCGAAAACAAGGCGTAAAGTCAAGCCATGCATTGGATCTGCTATTTAACGGGAAATTGCCTGACTTTCTTATGCCGAAGGTAGTATAGATTAATAATTCGCTGAATAGTTACGAAAAAAATAATATACAACCAGTTGTGTATATAGATAGGCTAACTCAAACCTCTGAAGTGATGGAGCAACAGTTCAGCAAGTCTTTTGAATTGATTTCTCTTGTTGATGATTTTAAAAGAGCAAAATCAATTTTCATCAAACCAAATCTGACCTATCCAACTTACAAGAAGGGTGTAACCACCAGAAAAGACTTTGTTGAAGGCCTTGTTACAGCCTTGCGACAAATTAATTCCACAACTAAAATATTTATCGGCGAAGGTGAAGGTGGATATAATAGTTTTTCCATGACAGATGCCATGCGTGTTATGGGCTTTTATGATATTGCAGAAAAACATTCAAACGTGGAGATTGTAAATATTTCAAAGCTCCCTTCGCGAACCATAGAGCTTAAAGCAAAAGGCAAGCCATATCTTATTGATCTGCCTGTATTATTGTTAGACGATGTGGATCTTTGTATTACATGCCCGCTTCCCAAAGTACACTGCATGACCAGAATTACGCTTTCTTTTAAGAATCAATGGGGTTGCCTGCCGGATACTATGCGCTTAAAGAACCATTATGTTTTTAATAAGATTATCGGGCAGGTCTGCGATCAGTTGAAATTCCGTTATGCTTTTCTCGATGGGAAATACGGATTGGATAGAAACGGTCCTATGATGGGTGACTCCGTTGAGGTTAACTGGTTTGCTGCATCAAATTCGCTCGGCGCTTTTGATATGATAGTATCTGATATGATGGGATTTTACTGGAAGAAGGTTGGACACATGAAACTGGCCGATAAGTATGGGCTTATGCCAAAAAGAGAGGATATAAATGTGATTGGAGATATTGAATCTCTAAAGAAAAAGTTTGTGTTGAGAAGAGGCTTTTGGAATTATCCAGCGTTAGCTGCATTTCACTCAAAGAAATTGACACATCTGTTTTATTTTTCTATATGGGCCAAAATAATGCATGACATAATGTATACCTTCAGGAAACGCCCAATCTAATGCGCACCCCAGAGGAATACGCTCCGCTGTCACAAGTGAATTCCAAGGGGCAGGGATTAACGCAGATTAAGGGTCTCACGCAAAGGCGCGAAGGCGTATAGATAAATTAGCCGCGGATGAACGCGGATTAAAAAGATAAAACAGGGATCTGAGATCAATCTCCGGCCTATAGGGGCTTATGGCCCGGAGAGAGGTCAAAGATCTGAAGTTGGCATGGCGACGAAGCAAGGATAGAGGATAGGGAAAAAGGGGGGTGAAAGATATGACTACAAATGTGGAAGCAACTGCCGAAAAGATTGTAAAAGAGATTCCCATAGACGAGATCATGGAAGCCCTGTTCAATGAGTATAGAAGGCGACTTATAAGATACAATATGACAGACGAATTCATGAGAAAAAAATATGGAATGACTTTTGACAAGTTTGAGTCCAGCAATGTGGTCAAGGAAAGGAAGTTTTCGTGGGATGTTGAATCCGATGCCATGGAATGGGAGCATGCACTTGAAGGCGTCAGATATGTTGAGCACAAGCTGAAACATATGGAAGGACAGAGGCAATGATTGGCTTAATTCATGATATATTTAACATTGCTGACAGATATGGATTAAGAATATTAAATATAGATACTACCGATGTAACGCTCATGGCGAGAATAGAGATCCTTCCAAATATATCCATACAGTTTTATTGAAATACCAGGAAGGACAAACTGAATATGGCTTTAATTTTAGGAAATGATAGAGTTTATGGTGTAGATGGTGAAGGTGGACTTTACCATGAGCATCCAGCAGGAGACCCAATTATTCACACACCATAAAAGAAAGGTTTGAAATGGAAGAGTTTGTTGTGAGATGTCTCAACATTTTGAAGGATAAAGGAATTTTATAGAAACTTTTTCGGTTCTTGTAATTGCTATGGGTTGATAAAGGGAGAGGAGCGGATGAGAATATTAGTTACAGGAGGGGCTGGATTTATTGGCACAAATTTATGTAATGAACTACGATCAAAAGGCCATCATGTAATTGCTTGTGATTTGTATAATACGGACAGAGATGATTACATAAGATGCGATGTAAGTAAATTTCGTCAAGTAGAAAGGGTTTTCAACGAACATGGTTCATTTGATTATGTTTATCATCTTGCTGCAGAATATGGGAGGTGGAATGGTGAGGCCTATTATGAAAACCTCTGGCAGACGAACGTGATTGGATTAAAACACATTTTGCGGCTACAGGAAAAACTGAAGTTCAGGATGATCTTTTTTTCTTCTGCAGAGGTTTATGGGGATTACACAGGAGAAATGAAGGAAGCAGTGATGGAGGATAACAAAATAAGTGATACTTATCAAATGAACGATTACGCCATATCGAAATGGGCTGGCGAATTAATGTGTCTCAATTCAGCGCAAATGTTTGGAACCGAAACGGTAAGGGTGCGCCCTGTTAACTGTTATGGTCCGCATGAAGAATATACTCCATATAGAGGCTTTATCCCAAAATTTATCTATCATTGTTTGCAGGGTAAATCATATACAGTTTATGAAGGTCACAAGCGGATAATAGATTATGTTGAAGACACCTGTAGAACATCTGCAAATATTGTTGATAATTTTATACCAGGAGAGGTTTATAATGTCGGCGGCAGATCAAAGTGGGAAATGGATATAAAGGAATATTCTGATTTGATTTTAGCGGCTACCGGCGCTGATGAGTCGCTTGTGACTTATAAAGAGGCCGAACCGTTTACAACTAAAGTGAAGACAATGGATTTTTCAAAGGCTGTAAGGGATTTAAAACATAATCCTGAAGTAGATCCTAAAGAGGGGATAAGAAGGACAGTTGAATGGATGAAATGGTTTTATCGGTTATAAGGGTGCAGGGGGCAGTTATCAGAGTGACTTAAATGAGATTTGAAGATTTGGAGGTATGGAAAAGAGCGGCACGGTTGAGTGCTGATATTTATAAGGAATTATCCGGTCTTAAAGATTATGGATTCAGAGATCAAATTACCCGCTCCGGGTTATCGATTCCTTCCAACATTGCCGAAGGAATTCAGAGAGAATCTGCCAAGGAATGTGTGAATTTTTTATCTTATGCCAAGGGCTCATGCGGTGAACTGCGAACCCAGATTTATATAGGAATTGAGATCGGATACATTTCTGAAGAAACAGGCAAGCGCTGAATAAACGAAACCAGAGAAATTTCAGCTATGCTGGTTGGTTTAATCAGATCAAAAAGAAATAGCGCCTGATAACTGCCCCCTGTACCCTGCTCCCTTTTCATTATCCAGTCAATCCAGTTAATCCTGTCTAAAGATATTTGTATGAAAAGTAAGATGATAAAAGCCATGTTTGTATTCGGGACGAGACCGGAAGCAATCAAGATGGCGCCTGTTATTAAAAAGCTTGAAGCTGAAAGCTCAAAGTTTAAAGTGATTGTGTGCGTAACTGGGCAGCACAGGGAGATGCTGGACCAGGTGCTTGAGTTGTTTAGTATAAAGCCTAATTATGATCTTGATATAATGACGGAGAGACAGTCATTGCCCGAACTGACGGCAAGTGTGCTGCATGGCGTTACCGGGGTGATGGAAAAAGAAAATCCCGACATTGTTTTTGTTCAGGGAGATACAACCACTACGTTTGCCGCCGCCCAGACTGCTTTTTATTTGAAAATACCGGTAGCTCATATTGAAGCTGGATTGCGTACAAACAACAAGTACAGCCCTTTCCCGGAAGAAATAAACCGCCGCTTGACAAGTGCTCTGTCTGATTTCCATTTTGCGCCGACTGAAGTTGCAAAAAGGAATTTGATTGCGGAAGGTTTTGAAGAATCCGCAATTTATGTAACGGGAAATACGGTTATAGATGCATTGATGGCGGTTGTCAGAGGGCAGGTGGGAAAAGATCGGAGACGGGAGACCGGAGATCGGAGACCGGAATTGAGAAAATATTTTCGGGAAAAGTGGAATATAGCACTAACCACTGATACTGATAATTCTAAACTGATTCTGGTAACCGGTCACAGGCGGGAGAGTTTTGGGGAAGGATTTCAAAGGATTTGTGAGGCTTTGCGTATATTGGCTGGGAATAATCCTGATGTACAGATTGTGTATCCTGTCCACTTGAACCCGAATGTTCAGAAACCGGTGTATAAGATTTTAAGCAAGGTGAATAATATTTATCTGATACCCCCGCTTGATTATGAGCCCTTTGTCTTTTTGATGAGCCGAAGTTATCTTATTCTTACGGATTCAGGGGGCATTCAGGAGGAAGCGCCATCTCTCGGAGTGCCCGTTCTTGTGATGCGCGACACCTCGGAAAGACCTGAAGGAATAGAGGCTGGTTCGGCAAAATTGGTTGGAACGGACTCTGAAGAAATTGTCAGAGAAGCTCAAAAGCTACTAGATGATAAGACAGAATACGCTCGGATGTCTAAGGCCATCAATCCATATGGGGATGGTCTGGCAAGCAAACGAATTTTCGATGTGATTGAAAGCTTTTTTGGAGGTGAGGATGAATAGCGGCGAAAAAAGAATTCAATGGGTTCAGGACTATCTGCATGCAATTGCTTTAGATAAAGGGCTGTACGAATATTATGAAGGCAGAAATGTCCTGGTAACAGGTGGAGCAGGCGCTATTGGCAGCAACCTGATACTTGCTCTGTCAGAATTGGTGGAACCGGGTGGCAAAGTTATTATATTAGACAATTTGTCGTCCATTAAAGAGAAGAAACCCTGGAATGTAGTTCCTTTAAATAATATTATGTTTGTTGAAGGTGATGTCAGAAGTGATATAGATCTTAAAAGGGTCTTTAAGGAAGATATTTCTATAGTGTTTCATCTTGCGGCTTTTTTTGCCAACCAGAATTCAATTGATTATCCGGAAATTTCAGCTGAAGTTGATGTCATAGGGCTGATTAAATTATTGGAATATTCGCGGCTTGCCAGGGTGGAAAAGTTTATTTATGCCTCAAGCGGGTGCGCTATCTATGGTTCCTACCCTGAGTTGCCATTGAAAGAAGATTTTATATCAATGCATTTGACAACCCCTTATCAGATCAACAAAATGACAGGAGAAATGTACTGTAATTTCTATGCTCATCATTATGATATGCAGATAGTCAACTGCCGGTTTTTCAATTCCTATGGCCTAGGGGAGGTCCCCGGTCAGTATCGAAATGTGATTCCAAATTTTATTTATTGGGCAATGAAGGGGCAATCACTACCGATTACCGGAACAGGTGAAGAAACCAGGGATTTTGCCTATGTTCTGGATTTAGTGCAGGGTCTTATAAAATCCGGCTTCTATCAGGATGCAGTTGGTGAAAACTTTAATTTGGCGTCAGGCAGAGAAATCAGCATTCTGGAGATGGCAAAACTTGTAAACGAGACTACCGGGAACAAGGCGGATTTAATATATAAGCCAAGGAGAAAATGGGACACGAAGCCAAGATTGTTGGCCTCTATTGAGAAAGCTCAAAAGCTAATAAATTATAGTCCCATGGTCGAATTTAAAGATGGGTTCATGAAAAATATTGAATGGTTCAGAGATAATTGGGAAATTATTGAAGATATGGCCGACTTTCCCCCTGGGATGAGCAGCGCGGTAAGAGATAAGTCAGACAGGATAACAGGATAAACATGATTTTTTACATTTCCTGTTACTCAAAAAGCCAAATCCGGGAACACCCTACTGCTGTCTTGCTGTTTTCAGAAAAATTAGAGTGAACTAAACCGAACAGGATCAATCAAAAGTGAATCAAAAGGTCTGGGTGATTTCAGAGGTATATTCCCCTGATGAGGCTGGTGGAGCTTATTTTATGAGTAAGTTGGCTGAGGGCCTTGGACAGTATAATAGTGTAAATGTTTTGTGCGGGTATCCTGTCTACACCGCACGCGGCGCCGCGGTCCCAAAGCGAGAAATGCATAATGGGGTGAAGGTTGAACGATGCTACGCAACCAGGTTTGACAAGAATATTATTTTTTTAAGACTATTTAATTTATTGACTGTCAGCATTTCAATCTTTGTTAAAGCGTTGCTTGGAATTCGAAAACAAGACATTGTATTGGTGGTTACCACTCCCCCTCTATTGCCATTTTTGGTTTCGCTTGCTTGCCATTTGCGGCGTGCAAGATGTATTCTTCGTATTGATGATGTGTATCCTGAAACATTGATTGCAACGGGTCTGATTAGGCAACGAAATATTGTTGCGCGGGCTTTTTCCATTATAAACAAAATTCTTTATCAAAGTTTTGAACGAATTGTCGTTTTGGGTCGTGATATGGATCAACTTGTTAAGGATAAGCTTGGTCATTCGAATAAACATGTCACTATAATTCCAAACTGGGCAGACGTGGATTTAGTTAAACCGGTTTTTAAGGTAAACAATGTCCTGCTTAGAGAACTTGGATTGACGGATAAATTTATCATACAATGTGCAGGTAACATGGGACGCGCTCAGGGAATAGAGAATTTATTTAAAGCTGTTGAGATACTAAAAAATGAAAAAGATATTCATTTTCTGTTTATTGGGTCGGGTGTAAAGAGAAACTGGATGGACCGAGAGATTTGCGATAAGGAACTACATAATGTGACGATTTTGGATCAGCGTCCCCGCTCCGATCAGGGAAACTTTCTTAATGCGTGCGATGTTGTACTTGTTTCATTATTGCCAGGAATGACAGGAGCCGGCGTTCCAAGTCGGCTTTATAACATAATGGCAGCAGGAAAGCCTATTATTGCAGTGACAGGATATGGATCGGAAATTGAGTCTGTGGTGCGTGAAGAAGGCGTTGGGTGGTTTGTGGCTGCCGGTCGTCCAGAAATGCTTGCTAATGCACTGTTGGAGGCTCGCTCAAAATCTGAATTGTTATTGCAAATGGGTGAGCGCGCCAGATATGCTGCTGTAACTAAGTATTCAGAGCAAAGGGTCATCAACGATTATTGTATGCTAATCAGAAATATTGGGTTAAATGCCTAAAAAAGAAATGAAAATATTTTTTATAATTCCCCCCAATATTCATTATATCGAACCGTATGCTTATGTTGAGGCTGATAAGAGTAATACAGTTCGTCCATGTTTGGGGCTTCTTTATGTAGCTGCTGTATTGGAGCGTGATTTGGGAATCGAAACTCGCATTATTGATTCTAATGCCGATGGCCTGACCCTTAATGACCTTGAGAACATTCTCTCAAAAGAAAAACCTGACATTGTTGGATTCAGTGTTTTGACTTTTAATCTGTTGAATTGTATGGAAGTCTGTAAAATCATAAAAAAACAAAGCCCTCTTTCAAAGATTTGTTTTGGCGGCTGGCACCCGACTCTTTATCCGAAAGAAACTCTTGAATTAGGTTGTGCTGACTATATTGTAATTGGAGAGGGTGAGCAGACTTTTTCAGACCTGGTCAGTTACTGCAAGGAAAAAAAAGGAAATGGTGATAGAAAGCTAAATGCTATAAAAGGGCTTGGATACAAGGCCGAGGATGGCTCAATTATAATTAACCCTCCCCGGAAGTCAGTGCAAAATTTGGATGGATTGCCTTTCCCTGCGTATGACCTTGTTGATACAACCAAGTACTCGAACATTTTGGCTTGCACTGGAAATTCGGTAACTATTATGACATCACGGGGCTGCCCGCAGAAATGTGTTTTCTGTGATTTACGACGTACCCCATATCGTTTCAGAAGTCCAGTAAACATTTTGGAAGAAATTAAGTTCTGGGTTGAAAAGAATGTCAGAGAGTTTTTTATTCAAGATGATAATTTTACCATAAGCCGTAATCGAACTATAGAATTTTGCAGATTGGTAATTGATTCTGATCTTGATATAAAATATAAAATCAGCTCCAGGGTAGATTTTCTTGATGACGAACTGCTTTGTTATTTAAAAAGTTCAGGTTGTTATAGGATCTATTTTGGAATAGAGTCCGGCTCGCAGAAGATCCTGGATTACCTGGAGAAAGGGGTAACCGTTGAGCAGATTGAAAATACTTTTCGATTAGCTAAAAAACATGGGATAGACCGTTGTGCCTATATCATGATTGGCAGTTATCCTGAAAGTCAGCGTGACATTTATAAGACCTTGGATTTGATAAAGAGAATCAAGCCGGAACATTTACACTGCTCTATTTGCGCTCCTATGCCGAAGACATATCTCTATCATAAGCTGCTTGAGGAGGAAGTTATTAAAAAAGATTATTGGCTTGAGTTTGCAAAAAATCCTGATCCTGCCTTTAAAATCCCTTTCTTTAATCAATTTTTCGACTCGCAAAAACTACGTGATTTACAGAATAAAATCCAGAAACAGTTTTATTTAAACCCTATGATCGTGTTGCAAGAAATAAAAAAGACTCGGGGGTTTAAGCAATTTTTAATGAAATCGAAAATGGCTTTTAAACTTTTTTCTAAATAAATGGTAACTGCTCAGGTTCACAGTTCCAGGGTTCACGGTTTAGCGTTTGAGAACGATGCAAATTAAAAAACTACATCTGACAACAGGCGCCAGCTGTTTTCATGATGTGAGTTCGGGATAAATATGAGAGTTGCTGTTACAGGTGGGTCGGGCTGCCTTGGCCAGCCTCTGGTTGAGAAACTTGTTACAGGCGGCGCTTGTCCTAAACTTTTGACCCTTCCGAATGATCCTTCCACAACCTCCGTTGATAAGAAAGTTAAAATCATAACCGGGGATATTAATTCACCTGATGCCCTGGATAAGCTGTGCATGGATTGCGATGTTGTTTTCCACCTGGCCGGCAAGGTTCATTCGGTTCCGGGGACAAAAGAGGAAGAAGAGGAGTTCTTTCGAGTGAATGTGGAAGGGACCAGGAATTTGTTGGAGGCTGCAAAGAAAAACAGGGTTAAGAGGGTTGTATTTTACAGTACTGTAGGAGTTTATGGAAACGATTCAGATTTTCACGGAGATGAGTTTTCTCCATGCCGGCCAAGCTCGGTATATGCTGAAAGCAAATTCCAGGCAGAGCAATTAGTTTTGAACAGCTCCAATGATGATGGGCCGGAAGGGGTTGTTTTAAGGTTTCCGGTTGTTTATGGGCCGTTTGATCGGGGAAATGTGGCAGCTCTGATAAAGGCTGTGAATAAGAAGCAGTTTTTCTTTTTTGGGGAAGGCAATTGTTTGAGGAGCATGATTTCGTCGAACAATGCAGCAGAGGCTGCGGTAAGGGCAGCTGTTGACCCAAAGGCGGCAAATGAGGTGTTTTGTGTGACAGATGGGCTGGATTATACAGTAAATGAGCTGGTTGATTCTATTTGTGGGGCGTTGGGTATGAGCTGGAGACCTTGGCATGTGCCGGTGTCAGCGGTAAAGATGGGGGGAAAGGTTGGGGATCTGTTAGAGAAAGTGACACCTTTTTTGTTGCCGATTAACGCGGACAAGGTGAGGAAGTTGAGTCGTCCGCTGACGTTTTCTTGTGAAAAGGCAAAGAGAGTGCTGGGGTATGAGCCCGTGGAAACTCTTTATGAGGGGATATCAAGAGAGGTGGAGTGGCTGTATCCGCAGATGGACTCACGCAAAGGCGCAACGGCGCTAAGATAAAGAAACATTATGACTGAGAACGAAATTGCTAAAATAATTGTTGATGTGGCGTTTCAGATTCACAAGAGGCTTGGGCCAGGTTTATTGGAGACCGTCTATGAGGTTGTTTTGGCACATGCGTTAAAGAGAAAAGGGTTGAAGGTCAAGAGGCAGATGCCGGTGGCCATTGTTTTTGATGGAATAGAATTTGATGAGGGATTTAGGGCTGATCTGATCGTAGAAGATAAAGTCATTGTGGAGCTTAAGTCTGTGGAAAAGGTTATTCCTGTACATAAGAAACAGTTGTTAACGTATCTGAGGCTGGCTGACAAAAGGCTGGGGTTGTTAATCAATTTCGGGTCAGAACTTATTGGAGATGGTATATCCAGAGTCGTCAACGGCCTAAAAGAATAACTTCGCGTCTTTGCGCCTTTGCGTGAAATCATAAAATTTGTGGATAATTTGATTTTATATGTCACTTGTTCGATTCTCGGCGGAACAGGGGCGTGGCTCATTTCCCGCTTGGGAACGAGCATAGGCCTTTTGGACAGATCAAATGATCGGAGTTCCCACTGCAGAGTTGTTCCAAAAAGCGGGGGATTGGGAATTTTGTGTTCTTTTTTAATCGCCTCACCGGTTTTATCCGTTCCGAGCTAGGTCTGGATACCTGTGGTCGTTATCGCTGTGATAAGTTTCTGGGGAGACAAGGTCGCAATTTTGCCAATACTTCATAATTTTATAAAGGTTAAAAAGGAACGGTTTTAGCTTGTCCTCCGTCCTCCTTTCTCCGTCCTCTGGTCTCCCTTTTGCTAAACGTATTTTTGATCTGTCCATGGCCGGTTTTTTGTTATGTTTTTTGAGCGTGCCGATTTTGGTTATCGGATTGATGGTGAAGTTGACTTCACGAGGGCCAGTTTTATACTGGTCTGACAGAGTGGGTATTAATAATACGATTTTCAGGATGCCCAAGTTTCGGACGATGCGAATAGATACACCTGCTGTTGCAACCCATCTTATGAAAAACCCTGATGCTTACCTCACGTCCATTGGTTCTTTTCTGCGGAAGTTCAGTTTAGATGAGCTGCCTCAGTTGTACAGTATTTTAAAAGGAGACTTAAGTTTTGTGGGCCCCCGACCGGCTTTATATAATCAGGATGATCTGGTTGAACTGAGAACCGTGAACGGGATACATGGGCTTATTCCGGGGATCACAGGCTGGGCGCAGGTAAATGGTAGAGATAAACTGCCGATTCCGGTAAAGGTTGAATTTGACGCGTATTATCTGAAAAACAGATCGTTTTTTTTTGACCTCAAGATATTGTGGATGACATTTGTGAAGGTTGTGAAGAGAGAAGGGGTAACGCACTGAGGACAGGAAAAGCGCATCTCTCGCCCCGGATAAATGAAAGCAAGATCGGATTTAACTGGGCAGGCAGAGTTCTCAGAGTCACAGAGGGCAAAGGTCAGGAAGCGAGGAAGTTTGGAGGTTGGGAAGGACGGAGGGCGGAAAAACTTCCAGAGGTCAGTGGTCGGGAGTCGTAGGTCAGGGAAAGACACCCCGGTTGAACACCCTGTAAGGGAACCCGGTTCAACTGGGCAGGGAGGTCGGAGGTCAAGCATCAGCGACACTTGAAAGGAGCCAGTCCGTGAGCACACACAGCCGTCTTTTGGAAAAATGTAAAGAGATTGGTCGAATGCCCGGCAGCATGAAGCACATTCCGAGAAATTTTGCAGGCAGTATGTGGGAAAGAAAGATGAGGGAGGGCGGGGGACGAACTATCAAACAACTATTCGTTGGGCGCTGCCAGCCTTTAAAGCGCACTCTAAGATACGATTATCCGGGTCATCTGACAACAACTTTAGGCAAGGTGTGGTTTTGAAGACGGTCGCCACATTGTTGATGGAGGTAATCAACTGAACAATTTTCTGTTTTCCCCAACTGAATTTTTCGTCCAATTTCCTGGCCAATTCTGTAAGGATTGCAACGGATGTGCAAAGCTCGAAATCGCCATCAATGGCGTGAAGGTAGGCTTTTTCAGCATTGCCGCCGGGTATGACGAAGGCAGAGATGTAGATGTTGGTGTCAAAAACGATCTTCAAAATCAGCGTCCTTCGAAAACCAGTTTTTCAACATCAGACTCTGTGAAGAGGCTTCTTTTTTGGGCTAAAGCTGCGCCGTATGTTTGAAGCTCTCGAAACTCCTCTTTCAGATTCTGTCTCTTGTAAGCCAGAAACATTTCTCTGAAAAGCACGCTCCTGTTTTTTGCAAGTCTTTTAGCCAGCTTATCATATTCTTCAGCCATGTCCTGCGGCATGGAGATTGTCACGGCTGCGCGTGTTTTCTTCATTTTCAGGAATACCTCCAAAATAGTATGACAGGATTATACAGGCCTTAACGTGATTGGTCAAGAGAAATTCCTGGAATAGCTGGAAGGACCTCTCACTCCGGTTAAATAAAAGCAAAATCGGATTTAACTGGGCAGGCGGGGCACCGCGTTGCGGCATCTTCGACAGGAAGAGCTCTCAGAGCCACAGAGTCTTTAGCTGAATTTTTAAGAGGAAAATTCGACTAAAATCATCACCCCGCTACCGCAGGAAATTATAATGGATACCAACAAACTGACATCGAAGATCATCAAGGCTGCCATTAATGTCCACAAAGCGCTTTGACCGAGGTTGTTGGAATCGGTTTCTTTGGAGTGAATAAGAAATATTCCTTTTTAAGAAAATAGTAGGCTCCTTTTTTCAGCCTATTCCATTGTGCCTGTTCCTATTGTTTTTGGGCCTAGTTTTTCTAAGTTTTACACGAAAAAAGAAAACCGGGAAAAACTGCGGTCAGGTGTCAGAGGTCAGTGGTCCGAAATGGGGATTCAGGCAAAGACACGGATCGGTAGTCAGAGGTCAGGAGTAGAAGAAGGAAATGGTTGCTAAGTCGGCGAAAGATCTAAGGGTTTATAAGAAGGCATATGCGTTGGCTTTGGAGATATTCCATGCCAGCAAAAGATGGCCTTCAGATGAGAAGTATTCGTTGACAGATCAGATTAGGAGGTGTTCGCGTTCTGTATGTGCCAATTTGAGGGAAGCTTGGGCAAAGAGAAGATATCGTGCCCATTTTATAAGCAAATTGACAGATTCAGATGGCGAAAATAGTGAAACCGATACCTGGTTAGACTTTGCATTCGATTGTGGCTACTTGCCAGCTGAAGACCATAAACGTTTGGCTGCGGAATGTCGAGAAGTGGGTGCGATGATAGGGTCTATGTTGAATAATCCTGAGCACTTTGTGCTTAAAGAAAGCTGAACTCTATGACCTGACAACAGACCCGTTGCTCATAGATACTGACCACTGACTCCAGACTTCAGTCCACTTCCAACTGATATATATCGCGAGCCATGGCGCTTTTTGAAAAACATGACATGCACCCGACATCAGCCCCGACCGATTATTTGGTGATGAAGAAGGAGGGTATTTCACCGGAAGATTTTTTTCCAAATGCGGGGTCCCTGGGAAAGGCCGGGCAGGCCCTTCATGAGTACTTGGGGATTGTTTGGGCGAAGCTTCGAGATCAGATCTGAGAAGAATCTCTCGCAAAGAGTTTAATATATATCTCTCACAGAGCTCTCAGAGACGCAGAGGTTTTTTAAGAATTTGCATCCGCTACCGCAGGAAATTATGATTGATATAAACCAGTTATCATCGAAGATCATTAGGGCTGCCATTAATGTCCATAGAGAGTTGGGGCCGGGGTTGTTGGAGTCGGTTTATCAGTCCTGTTTGGCGATTGAAATAGGCGAGATGGGGTTAGCTGTAAAGGCCGAAGTTCCAATTCCGATAATATTTCGTGGGCGAAAAATAACCGACCAGGGGTTCCAGATTGATCTTCTTGTGGAAGATTTAATCGTTGTAGAGCTCAAGTCAGTTGATCAGGTCAAGGCTGTCCACAAGAAACAATTACTGACTTATCTAAGATTAACACGTAAGCCCTTGGGGCTTCTGATAAATTTTAACGAAGTGCTTTTAAAAGACGGAATTACTCGGATTATCAACAAGCCGTCAGGCTGACGAGTTTTACTGATCCTTCCTGCTCAAAGGATCAGAAAAAAACAATCCTCTCTGAGTCTCTGTGAACTCTGGGTGCTCGAGCGACTGAAGGGAGCGGGCGAGAAACAATAGAAGAATCTCTCACAAAGAGTTTAATCTATATCTCTCGCAGAGTTCGCAAAGCCGCAGAGGACAGAAACTTTTTCAGGCAGGATTTTTGGGATTATACTGCTGCTCTGCCAGCTTCAGCATGAAGCTGACAGAAAGCAATCAGCCTTCGGCTGAAGAAAAAATGGTTAGAAAACTATATTTCGGGGATTTGGATAATTAAGCTTCCAGTTCTGCTGCGTCTATCCAATCCTCTAGTGAGACATTCAGATACAGGTTCCTTGCCTTTAATTGAGCCAAAAATTCCCAGGGGCTCCATTTCAATTCGTGGCAAGCTTCTATTTGACTCAACTCTCCGCGAACATATTTCATCAGTATTCGACCTTGTTTGTCCACGGAAAAGCCTTTCCGTAAAATTTCTCGCAAATATGCCGAGCGATCAAGCTTTAGTTCTTTAGCAAATTGGTCTATCTCATTTAAAAGGTCTTCAGGTATCCTTATGGTTGTCGGTTTTGTCATCTCTTTCCTCCATCAGCGAAACCAATGCATCGGTAATGATCTCCGGTGAATATCTTCCTATCTTCCCGAGCTTTTCGAGCGATCCATGTGCTTTCTTTAATGATATCTTTTGTAATCTAAACAGTTCGGTGACGATCTTTGGCGTAATGACAAACGGAACCTTCAGGAACCTTGCAGCCTTGATCGCCTTACCGTCATCTGTCGCAAGCAATGCTCCACTTCGCTTTATCGCCAATTCTATCGCTTCTTTTTCCCTCTTGTGAAGCGATAGGGGCGGAAGAAATCCATCGCTTCCGACGTTTTGAACTGTTAAGGCTCCCTTTGAAATCAGTTCTGAAATCAGGGCGGCATCGGGATGATCTGATCAGGTCTTCTGATGCTACTTCGGCAACCACGGTCGTCGGCACAAATACCTCGAATAGGCCACACACGATCTCCAGCAAACTACATTTGGCTAATAAAATAAGAGAGCTACTATCAGCTACCATTTGAGTCATCGGTTGCAAGAACCTCCGTACACGATTTAGAGAAAATGTACACGAAATGCGCCAGATTGTCAAGTCTGAATTTTTGGGCTACGGGCAACTCTGCTGTCAAAAGAAAGGCCGGTAAATACCATTAATATTTATTTTATGAAGGATTTTGAAAAATGAGACGCGTGTTTAAATATCAAAATTTCTGGGTGATGCTGGGCATAGATACCCTGGTGGTTATTTTCTCCTACTATTTCTCCTACTTCCTTCGTTTTGAAGGCGTCATCTCCCCGAAGGAGCTGGATAATATTCTGAAATCGATTGTGTGGATCGTTCCGGTCAAACTCGGTTGCTTCTTTTTCTTTAAGCTCTACAGCGGGATGTGGCGGTATACCGGCATCCGTGAACTGCTCGATCTGGTAAGAGCATGTCTCACCTCCTCGGCAATCATTATAGCGGTCCTTCTCATCACCGTACGGTTTGAAGGTTTTCCCCGCAGTATATTTATCATCGATTTTCTCCTTACTTTTCTCTTGATCGGAAGCCTTCGTATAGCCATCCGTCTTTATCTTGCTAACGATCCAACAACAGATCTTTTCTCTTTTGGAAAAAAGGATAAAATAAAAACCACACAGCTTTTGATTATCGGAGCAGGTGATGCGGGTGAAAAAGTATTGAGAGAAATTCACGAAAACCCGAGTATTGGGTATGAAGTGGTGGGATTTCTGGATGACAATCGGGGAAAGCAGGATAGGTCGATCCATGGCGTTCCGGTTCTGGGTGATATTGATCTGCTGGAAAGCCTTAAGATCCCCTTCGATGAAATTGTGATTGCAGTGCCTTCGGCCAACAGCCGCGAAATGCGGCGGATTATCGAGGTCTGCGAAAAAACCGGAAAACGATACCGCACCCTGCCCGGAATCGGAGAACTTATCAACGGCAGCGTGAGCATCAAGACCTTGCGCGATGTGGATTACCAGGATTTGCTCAGCAGACCGCCGGTGACCCTGGATGTGGAAAAAATTGAAGATACATTGAAAGAAAAACGGATTCTGGTTACAGGCGCCGGCGGGTCGATCGGCTCTGAGCTTTGCAGACAAATCATAAAATTTCATCCTGAACAACTTATTTTGCTGGATGCATCTGAAACCAACCTTTACGAGATCCAGATGGAACTCAAACACCGATTTGGATCAAACCATAATGTGGTAATTTTGTGCGATATAAAAGATAAGGTATGTTTGGGACGCATTTTTGATCGCTATTCCCCCCAGGTGGTCTATCATGCAGCAGCCTACAAACATGTCCCCATGCTCGAATTGAACCCTTGGCAGACCATCCAAAACAACCTCTACGGCAGCCAAAATGTCATGCAGCTATGCATCCAAAGCGGGGTGGAGCAGTTTGTCCTGGTTTCAACCGACAAGGCGGTGCGGCCCACAAACGTGATGGGGGCGAGCAAAAGAATATGTGAACTTTTAATGCAGTCATTGGTTGGAAACGGCACGGTCATGATGGCCGTCAGATTTGGCAACGTGGTCGGCTCCTCCGGATCGGTGATTCCTCTTTTCCGCGATCAGATCGCTATGGGCGGACCGGTGACAGTTTGCCATCCGGAAGTCATGCGCTACTTTATGACGATTCCCGAAGCCTGCCAGCTGATCCTCCAGTCGATCACCCGGGGCCAGGACGGAGAGATATTTGTTCTCAAGATGGGTACCCCGGTGAAGATCGCGGACATGGCCCGGGATCTGATCCGCCTTTCAGGCAAGGAACCGGACCAGGATATCGAAATTGTCTATACCGGTCTCCGGCCCGGTGAAAAGTTATACGAGGAGATCGCCGGACAAGGGGAAGATCTTCTCTCGACCGATCATGATAAAATCACGGTGATCCGACCAAATGACCATTGGAACGGGCATGAAGCCCAGGGTGC
>SDBS01002965.1_pt1 | contig 16722 bp, 14 predicted proteins | sample 2277091 | NCBI WGS metagenome assembly SDBS01 (sample SAMN10404972, study PRJNA504765) | marine sediment metagenome | isolation source: marine sediment core GS10_PC15, 163 cmbsf | place: Arctic Ocean: Southern Knipovich Ridge | collected 2010 | reverse complement strand
GGTGATGAAGCTGTGCTCCCGGAGCTTGTTCCATGTACCTTCTGCCTCGATAATGACTACCAGTGTACCCTCAGAAGAAATACGACTCCAACTCTTGACGTATAGCGTGGGCAAAGCTTCGACATCAGTACCATACCCCACTGATAGGGTCATGGTCTTGCCTTGAAGGTCAGCGGATTCTAATGCCCGGTCTGAATTGGCAAGGACAAGCACACATCGACCACGGTACGGTTCAATATGGTACTCGTAGCTGATGATGCGGGATGTATAGTCTACTCCACCTATGTCAAGATTGAGAAGTGGGTTACCGAATCCCGCAGCTATGGCATCAGTGATGTCAGAGCCAACAGTTCTCACTAGAACCTCAAGGTAACTCTGACACCAAAGGACAAGACAGCTAGACTGAGTTCAAGCAATTTGGTCTTTGCACCTGCTTTACCCAGAACTCGACTCGCATTCCCTCTCCATCCTATGAAGGAGATTTTTAGTTGCAAGAATCTTCCAAGGATACCCAGTACAACAGCCCAACTCATGTCCCACCTCTACGATTAGATTTCTTCACATCCTCAATATGACCCTTGTAAAAGGGACAATGGAAATAACCTCCATCACCATTGGTAAGTCTGCCTATCCTGTAGGTATTGATTAGCACAGCTCCAAGTATTACTCCACTGAGGGCAGTCAAAAGAATATCTTGTACCGGCATCACACTTCCTTTCCGCTTGCTCTTCGGGCCATCTCCAAAGCTTGTGCTGTTGCTTGGTCTTGAGGCTTTCCCTCATCCATGAGTTTACTGATTGTGGAACTGATAGCAGCACGAATCTCTCCCATGTCGCTGGATTGGGTTAGATTCTCAACTGGAAGAGGCATCCTATACTCCGAACAGTCTTCGTTCCTGTTGGTACCTGCCTGCTATCTGTGATACTGTTAGGGCTACACCATGAACTGAGAATAGGGCTAACTGACCCATAAAGGTAGGAGTAGCCCCACCAGCAGTTTGCCTCCCATAGATAAGGTTGCCTCCTTGAGAAGCATCATAAACCTGTGCCCCAACACCCGTATTGCTAGAGACCCCATTTACAACCCATTCCATAGCCTTTGTTGCAGCTAAGAAGGTAAATGCAATGTGTGTCCAGACTATGAAAGTAGCACCTATAGTTGAAAGAGTATTAGAGTTCGCATCAATTCCGTTAAACAGTCTCATCCGTAACTGGTTAGTAGCAAAATCACATATATGCCCAAAGCGAGCCGCTGGAATAGCAAAGCGAGAAGTCCAACCTCTAGCATCGTCAGTTGCTGTTGCCTTCATCCAGCCCATAAAGGTCACTGAGGATGTATCTAGACTGGTGTCGGCTGTAACAGTAACACGGTCGTCATCACCATCAAAATCAAGAACCCGAAGCCTTTTGTCTGTTCTGGCCCAAAGAGCACCAGTGATAGCCCCATCATTCCCAAACCCACTACGGTCTCGGATTACTGCACTTTGGGGGTCATCTTGGCCGGGGAGCCATAGGACAGTATCAGTTCGACCAAAGACAAAGACATCTTGGTTTGTAGGATGGGAAATAGCCTTGGAATTAGCATAGCCGCGTTCCACATTGACTGTAACCGTAACAACGCTGGTAACCAGCATATCCTCATCTTCTATGCGAATTACATTGCCAGCTACAATCGCTGAAGAAGCATCAGCGTCCATTGTGATAGCAGTTTCGGAATTATCAAGCTCTTCATCAGTGTCAACGCCTGTATCCGACAAAGGCTGTGTTGACTGCGGACGGAAGGCTATCCCATGACCAATGCCCATTATCTCCTCTACAGTTCTATGGTTAGAGTAATCTTGTACTCATCATCAACAGTCTCATTGGTGAAGGCATCTCGTGTTACGAGGATACCATAGAGGTCTGTGTCACCATCTGCACACTTGAACTCAAATGGTACACCAGAAGTAGGGGATGATTCTACACCCAGAGTATCTGAGTTGCCTGCACCCAGAGACTCAAGAGCAGGAAAATCTATCTTACCTAAATAGAATCCTCTGTCTGCTTCAGCTGGTCCTGTATTCACTTTGTTGTCATCTAGCTCTGAGGTAGGGGTCTGACTGAATAGATACAAAGTCAATCTATGAGCTTGTGCTGTAGTCTCTACAGTAATCTGAGCCTTGGTTATCTTACCAGACCTTCCGGGTCCATTGACTACATCAGCAAAATTCCAAGGAATGCCTGTACTGGCATTGTTGCACAGAACATCATTGACCCCGTAGTTTTCAGCTGCTGCAACATCCTGCGTGGAGGTGACAGTCTTCTCTACAGAAACACCCTCAACATCTGGACGACCTATATTCGTATCTCTTCCAAAAGACATCTTACCTTTCCTCCTTGTAGAACTAGGGGGTAGGAGACCTTAGCCCCCTACCCCCAGTGTCTCTACCTAGCACCTAGTCAATCCTAGGCTTCTACAGTGGCGGATGTCAAGTCATAGGTCACGCCGCAGTGGAAGGTAGAAGCGGTGTTCACGGAGGAACCTATTGCGAGACACAGTGAGCATCCGGGCGGAATGATAAGCTTTCCATTGACCGGAATGTTAGCACCAGCCCCGGGAGTGGCGGCAGCAAGGTAGCCGGTACCAAGTCCGTAGGGCATCCAGCCATCAGCAACCACTGTAGTATCAATACCAGTGACTATTTCGCTGGTTACGGTTGGGGTAATGGCTGTTTTCCCACTCATGCTGTACAGAACCAGGGCACCAAGGGTAGGAATTGCTTTGGTGGTAACCTGAACCCACAGGTGTTCACCCACACCTACTGCGGTGCCAAGTACCCGCCAAAGGTGCAGGTCACTTACCACCGCAAGTCTGGAGCCATTGTTATGTAGTTCAAGGTGAGCAAGCGTGGTCGGCAGTACGACTAAAGCTTCCGATGCCGTAGCAAGCTGGACTGTCCAACCCTCACCCCTGCGCCGGGTCTCCAGGTACTCTGGGTTGCCCGCTGCGACGAGCAGGTTCCTCTGGGCATTAGCAGCGAGGTCTACTTCACCGCCTCCACCTGTGAAATTGGTTGTTGCTCTCAGTTTGGTCTGCATTTTCCTTTACCTCTTTGTTTTTTTTCTACCTTGGCTCAGAACTTAATCCCAACCGTGAACACTAATCAATAAGCAGACCCTCCTTAAACATTTGGCACGTAGATATTCGGTTCGGCGTATGCCTCTCCACCACCAATCTGCTCCAAAGAGTAGATGATAGAGTCAATACCTACATCCAGTCCCAAACTATCCCCAAAGGAGTCATCAAGGATATTTCTGTCAATCAGGGTACGGATAAGGATAGCCATAAGACCCGCTAGGGTGGTCACTGCGGCTACCTGTGCAAAGGTCAGGGCGGGTATGTCAGCAGCTCTCAGAATATCCGCTATAGCTATCCTCTTGGGGATATTACCCTTGCCGGTCTTGATGACAATGAACCCGGCTTCAAACCCGATGTCGGAGATAGGTTCAGTTGCCATCTCTACCCCCTTCCGTGGGTCGCCAAGGCAATGACGCAGTTGTCAAGGGAAAGACCACTACCGTCATCATCGGTTACGTCAATCTTTGCCCTGACATACCTTGCCGTAATCTTTACCAACCTCTCCTGAGTATCGGGTGCCCTAGCTCCAGTCAGGTCTATGAATCTGGCAAGCTCTACCCAGTTGGCAAGGTCGTTACTTTGCTCGATGGAGACTATAGCAGAATCTGCAGGAGCATCAAAGTCCTCAGCCTGATGCACTACTGCGTACAGACCCTTGGCCGGAGACTTTCTTAGGTCAAGCACAGCACTACCACTAGTCCGGGTAGTCGAAGTAGGAGAAAGGTCGGCAGTGATTTCCGTGCCATCATGCAGTACGTTATTCTCGTCAAGCATTGTATCTCCTCCCTCTACTGCATTCCGGCGAACTGCGGCCAGTGGTTGGTCAGACCCACAAGGACTTTGCCCCAATTAGCACCGGCAGATGGGGTATTACTGACCCTGACGTACCGCTTCTGTGTGGTAAACCGGACGGTATAGATACCGTAGGACAGGGCTTGTGTGATTGAGGAAATCACCCCATTCACGGCTCCAACACCAGTAGTACCAGCTGTTATCACCTCATCAACATCATCGAAGGCATCACCAGCGGCATCAAGCTCGATGAGGATGTCACCAATACCACCTACAGTCTCCAAGGCCCGGTCATACCAGCGAAGGGTGCCGGTATCGCCTGTGTCAGTCCCAGTGATAGACCCTGTGATGTCAGCCGCCACAAACCCTGTAGTAGAGACAATCCGAAGTCTCCGCACGAGAGCAAAGAGGGTGGGATAGCTAGCTACATCCTTGAAATCAGTGGAAACATGGTCGCTAGCTTGGATGGAGCCGGACAGCGTATCTGCAGCGGCTGTCGGAACATCAGGGCAAACCATCACTGCTACAATTCCCATGATGCCGGTCTTCCGGATATCCAGAACAACAGCACCATCACCATTTCTTGTCTCTGAGACAGCCGTGGTTTCAGCGTTATCGAGGTCAACTAGACCATCTCGAAGGATTGAATCTGCATCCAAAGGCATTTCACTTGCTCCTTGAGTTCGTTACCTACTCCAGCCTAGCTGGAGCTATCCGGCACGATGCCGTACAATCGGCCCATTGCCCGAGGGTCCACATCGGCCAAGCCATGAGGCCAGTCAATGCGGGTCCGGAAAGTAGGCTTATCCTGCAGTTCCCCGAGGTCGGTGACCTCAAGAGGGTACATCTCAAGACCCCAGAAGCTGTCGCCAACACCGAACTTGGCGGCGTAGATGCTGGTGCATTCAGTTCCGCCTGAAGGAGCACCGGCAATGGTCTCGGAATTCAGGATGATTTCAGTAAGCTGGTCGGCCCGGACACCGATGTCTACCATCCTTGCACCCATGTACATATCGACCCTGCGGTCAAACATATCGCGGGTGGTGTCGAGCAGCTTCTCACGAAGAAGAAGGGAACGCATTGCCAGAAGCATCTTCTTGTTCATCAGAAGGACATCTGGTGTATGCCCCTTGATGGCGTAGAGCAGCTTGTTGAGGTCGTCGAGGAAGTTGAATCGGGTGGCCGAACTGTTGTTGATGCCGGTATCGGTGTCATTGCTTACAATCTTCTGGTCAACAAAGCCCTCATCGAAGACATCATCGATACGAAGACGAAGACCCTTGAATTCCTCCGGGTCGGTGGATGGGTCACCAGCAACGAACTTCCAGTTGAACTGGTAGGCGGCACCCTTGAGGGCCATTGTCTGTTGAAGAGCACGAGCATCGGCAATGGTGGATTTGTTCCGGGCAATGACCTTATCGGTATCGATGTCCAACCCACCGAGGGCCAGACTTTCTACCTTCTGCTCCAGATGGCCGGTAGATTCGGCAAAGGCTTCATTGACCTTACGGTAGCCGAATGAAGGGAGGTCTTGGTAACGGACAATGGTTGTAGCGAGTCTGCCGATGGTCTCGAAAGGCACCATCTCCAGCAAATTCGTTTCCATTATCAGGGTATCGAGAACCGACTTTCTGAGTGGGTCGGTTTCAATCTTTGACTGTTCTGCGAGAGTCCAGCTCATTGTGCTATTCCTCCTTGATTACCTATTGCTTGAAGCGTAGCCTTGTACCGCTAGTTGCTGGGGACTACCAGCTGGTACAGAACCTCCGCCCCCTCCACCCATATCAGGACCGGGTGGTTTCTCTTCCTTGTTTGCCGGGTCATTGGCTTTCATTCCGAGAACCTTAATAGCTGTGTCCAATGCCTCTTCCGACATTGCATCAACCTCTTCTGAGGTCAACCCGGACTTGACAACGGTTGCCCGCCTCTCACCCAGACTCGCATCAAGCTTCTCCTTCAGTGATGCATTGGCCTTATCCAGCTCTTCCTTGACCTTGGCATGGTCTTCTGGCGTTACCGCTGCATCAAGCTTATCCTGAAGCTCCTTGCTCCTAGTTCTCTCAGCATCCAGCTTGCCACCAATTGTTTCCTTCGTGGCTACATACTGTTGCCAGGAGACCGACTCGGGGGTCTTCCCCGCTGCATCAGGCTGAACTCCAGCCTCTTCCGTGACTACCGCTTTTTCATCAGACACTTTCATGCCTCCTCATCTAATTTCCCAATATATACTGTTTTTCTCTGCTTGTCAAGGGGTAGGTAACGTCCAATCTGCCCAAGCACGGTGCATCTTCTGTGTTATGTCATACCTGTCAAACCAGAATCGCACTAAAGCCAGCACTTCCTCTCCTTCCGGTGTACCCCTTCTGAACACCGATATAGTCTCCTCTTCCCAGAAGAGTAACATTGCTTCCTCGAGAATGTGGTCCTTCCGCCAATCATTCTTTTCACCCCTAGACATACCTTCAAGGAATCTCCACTGGACTTCCGACTCCTTGTAGAACTCGATAAGGGGGTCATAGCCTTCCTGTGCGGATATGAACATAGCGGGAATATCTTTGGTTTGGTTCCGGATAGTCCTTCCCAAGTCACCTAGAGTGACATATCTGCCTTCCACGTTCATTGTGCCTAGAGTCACTAAGACATCTTGGATATTGATGCTGGCTCTTTCCAGAGCACTGGGGTCTATGGAGGGACCGCCCACAATAGCTTTCCGGTATCTTTCCCATAGCTCCATGTCCAGATTATCTAACTCTTCCGGGGTATAGTTCTTGTCAAAGATGGAAGTTATGTGCCTGACCAACTGCCGGTCAATATGCTCCTTTTGAGCTACAGCTTCCACCACATCCCAGATTCTCCGGTAGAATGGAACCAGGGTATTTGACATACTTTCAACAGCTATAGGCAGTCTGTGCATAGCCATATTCTTTCGTTCCTCGTCAGCCAGAGGATTGAACAAAGTGGCTACATCACCGACAAAGGTAGTCACATCCTGAGCTACACCGACAAACAGACCACCAAAGTTCCAGCCAAACAGGATATCCATGATGAAGTATGGGTTTCTGTCTCTACCCGATACCATCCTCCAAACCCCATCAAAGAGAAGACTGACAGCAACTAGCTTAAAGATATCCTCGAAGCCTTCTCGTGCTTCACCCCATGTGGTCTCACCTGAGAATGTGGTCTTTATCTTTTCTGCCTGGAAGTATAGACGCTGACCATACCCTCTGGTGAACACAACTAGATTCCAGAGGGTTGTACCAGTCTTGCCCTGCTCCATCAAACCACGAGTAGCCCTGCGGTATTTGAAATGGGTGATATCAGCCATTCGCTGGGCCACATAGAAAGTAGCCATATCAGCCCCGGATATTTCCCTCAGACCCTTAATGCCTGTATCGAAAGTAGTATCTGCCTGTCCCAGAAAATGGGTAATCACATGATTGCGTTCAATGATACGGAGATGTCTGGCACCTGACCTCTTTATCCACTTCTGCACATCCCCATCTTTGCGGAATTGGGCTGTAGCTTCTGAAGCCTTCATCATGGAAGCATTGAAGGATAATAGACGAGGAATGTAATCGGACCACCCGTAGAGATTGACGCTATCGGCAAACCGGTTCCACCATTCGGGGACAAGGAAACCCTGCTCACCAGTATGGAGCCAGTCTTGACGCAATCCACCAAGCTGACTTACGAAGGTATCGTAATAGAGCCTACCCTTCTCCCTTAGCTCAGGGCTTATGAACCTTCTCTTCACGAAGTATTTGATTAGCTGGGAACGGTCAGGATGGAATGTGAATGCCTGAACACTATTTCTGATAGCCATCAGCGGCTCGAGGAAGACAGAGGCCATTGCCTGTCTCCATATCCGCCGAACCACACGGTCATACCAGTTGTACCCAAGACCTATGTTCTGAACACGCTCGAGCCAGGTCTCCAAACCTTTCTCGATTTGGCCCCAATCCTGAAACTTGTTACCAGCAATGTCCCAGTAGGTGGATAGAGTATCAAGCTCGGGTTCCAGTCGCCACTGGATTTCCATCTGTTCGATATAGGCAGATAGCCTACCGAGAACATTATGAGCCATTTCACCGGCAGGGTATTCTATAGATTCCCGACGAAGGAGCCTTCCCTTCCCACGAACCTTGTGCAATCCACGTCCCTTGGTCAGCTTCAATTCGGGGAAGGAGATAAGTCGTGGGTCAAAGCCATGCTCAATCACACCCCATGTCTTGTCAGAGAGAAAATTCCATAGGTCATCAAGTCTCCCTTCCAAGCGAAGTCTCAAGGCCCACGCAAGTTCAAGCTCCTTCCCATCCTCTATAGCATCAGGAAATTCAGACTTGAAAGCCTCTGCCTCCGGAAGGATACGCATAACACGAAGGTATCTAACGACCGGTTTATACGAATCGTAGATTTCTTGGATACGGTCAACCAAAAGCAATTCTTGAGGAGTAATGCCCTCAGGACTCTCAATACCCTGTATCTCATTCCGATGGTTTAGTTCCTGAGACACCCTATCCAAAGCTACTTCATCTGTCCTGATGTTCTTGTATGTGTGGTCTTTGACAATATCCCTCAGAACAACTTCCTTAGAAGTCTGTGCTGCCGCATTGCCAGCCTCAATCCTTCGCAGAATACTGTAGAAAGGAGCACCAGTAAGCTCCTCCATAAACTGCATAAAGTATTCCATGTCGAAGATTTCCCTTGCACCCGAGAACTTGATGGACTTATCCGGAAGCAGTGATAGTGCCAGCCTTGTCCTCATCTCTGGGGGCAGGGAATCCCAATGCTTACCAAGAAGGTCTCTATGGGGAACCCCGATGTCGTTAGCTATACGTTTGAGGGTCTTCTCAACCTTCTTGATTCTATCCTTGTCTTCAGATTCACGGGCTTCTATGTACCCATCCTGCAGTCTGTCGATGGTAGCCTTGGCCTTCTCCCTGGCAGAAGCTATCTCTGGAGGGATAATGACAGCATCGGATATAGCTGGATTGCTCAAAGCTGACTCGATGCCTAGCTGCTCATCATCCCAATCCAAAGTTCGGGGACGACGGATACGCATGGCTTCAAGGTCTACCGAATCATAGTCTCCATACCCCGGAGGAAAGCCTCCTTCTGTGTTGGGAAGGATACCGGGTGTCTCCTCGTTGACAGTCTCACTAGCTACCACATCTTCAGGCGGGACTATCTCAATATCAGCCCCATCCTTTATTTTCTCATCAACAGCAAGAAACTCAGCACTCTCCCAAGCACCATGAGCATCAAACTTCAGAAGCATCAATGCAGCTTCTTCTGTGGTGTACCGATGGTCCTCGATTGGCCTAGACCCGGCAAAATGCTCCTGAGTCATTATCTGATTGGTCTGAGGTTCGTAGATTTCTACACCATCCTCAATAGGAATCTCCACCCAAGCGTGTTTTATAGCGGTGCCGTCAGCATTGTGGACCGTACCATGCACCAAGGTAGTCTCAGGATGGGCTACCTGATATCTCCATGCATCACGGTAGCAGTCCCCCCTCTTCATCACCTTGACTGTGGGAGGCACAATGGTCTGAGCTTCCACAGGTTCTACAACTTCGAGAACAGCAGCTTCAGCCGCAACATTCTCTGCTTCCGCCACCCATTCATCCACCAACCCCGGAGTATTGTCATTGATATCGTCATTGAGGTTCTTCAATGTGGTTCGCCGTACTTGGGAAGCCTTGCTGTTGTAGATGGCTATGTACAGGGCTTTAGGGACAGCAGACAGTATGTTGTCCACAACGTCCACACCGGCTATTTCCTGCTCAGAAGCAATCTTCTGCACAAAGGTAGCTTGTGCCTTGGTCAATTCCACAATGACATTAGCAGATTCTATGACAGGCTCGGCTGGAGGAAGCTCCTCCCTTACTTTGACCTTCTTTTTTGGGACTGGATTGAGTTTCTTGTACTCCCGATTGATTTTCTGGCTTAGAGCAGCTATCTCAGCTTCAACCTCAAGGACTCTGGTGTCAGCAGCTTCCAGCTTGGTCCTTCTTTCCTGTTGCTCGAAGGAGGTATCTCCGGGAGAGGTGGCCTCAATGTCATCCCTGACCTTGATAGCCTCTTCATGTTGCTGGATATACCCTGCCATTCGCTTCTCATAGGCAACAAGACGTTCAGAAGACCCTTCTGAGATAGGCTGGGGAGTAACTACCGCATTGGCAGGCTTCTTCTTGGGCTGCATGGACTTGATAGCCCTGCGAATCTTGGTAGCTTCGGCCTTCTTGTTAGTTCTGACGGCATCCTTCAAATCTTGGTTCAAGGAATCTAGGGCTATTGAGGTCACAGTGCCTTCAGACTCAGGGAAATTTTCCTTGACAGCCTCGGCTTTGCTTATGGCGTCCAAAGCTACTACATTTGTTGTTTGAGGTATAGGTTCATCACCTACAGTTATCTGCGGTAAAGATACAGGAGTTTCTGGGATTCTAAAAATACTAGAAAATCCAGCCTTCTTTACAAATACCAACCCCATCTGTTCTGCACGTTGTCTCCAACCTCCAGTGTTAATAGCAAGAAAGACTCCTTCACCCAAATCTGCTCGTCTTACGATATTCATTACAGGAGAATCACCAAAACGAGCTAAGAATGCTGGATGCACTTGCTCGGAAACAAATTCATTTGCCAACTGGAGATTCTCATCATTTCTCTTGATATTATCAAACAGTCTAGTAATGACATCTCCAGTATCTTGAGGTATAGGCTCTTCTTGCAAAATCTCCCCAGCCTCTTCAGCGGGCATTTCATTGATTTGTTCCTGGTCATATCCCCTGCTTTGAAGCTCAGTCTCCATCTCGTTGTTGATGGTGACCGGTGTGTCATCCGGAGTCACTTGGTCAACTATCTCACCGGCTTCTTCAGTAGCTTCAAATGCCTCTAATACAGCCGTTTGAGCCGTTTCATCGCTAACAACAACCGAAAAAGCAGCCTGTTCAGCATGAGTCTCATCCAGCCCTGCCTCTTCAAAGACAGCCTTCTGGGTATCAATCTCCTCCTGTAAGGCAGAAGGTAATCTCCTCTTCATATTGGAGTAACTGGCACCCCCGCCAACCACAGCTAGAGGGAATACCGCAACCGCAGCTTGAATCAAGGCATCCGGAACACTGTCAAATATCCCACGGGTTTCATCGACTGTCCTGACTACCGCATTCTGGACCATCTCCTGCAGACCCTCTTCTATGGTCTCAGTAGCCCATATCTGCAGACCTTTTACAGTAGCTTGTCTAGCTATTTGGCTCCTGGTTAGCTCAACAGCAAGCTTCGTTGTCATTTCCGCAGTGATGTTCTTCCTGAATATCCGCATGAACGCAGGAGATATAGCCTTCAACTGCATCACACCGGGAAGAACTTCGATAGCGCCAATGATACTACCACCGACTACAGCCAGAATATCGGCATCAGCGGGGTCAGCCCCCGAAGCTATCAAATCATCCTTAACACCCTGAATCTCCACAGGTGTCAGCACTGCAGCACCAGCCACTGCACCTGCCCAGACATTACCACCAGTAGCTATTGTGGTTGCAGTACCCACAGCCAAAGCCGCTACCATGATAGGGGCATTTGCGAATATCGTATAGGCATACCAGAATGGGTCTTTAAGCATCTCCGGATGCTCAGTGATACTCCGTAGATACTCTGGTCGTGGTTTGTATTGTGGATTTCTGTCAAGCCAGTCAGTATGTTCGGCCTGAACACCTTCCCCAGCTCTCCGAAGAGTATTCTTCCAGCTTTCAATCATGGCGATAGAAGCTTCTTTGGCCTTCTCATCTCCAATGACTGTATATTGTGCAGCCTTCTGGGATATTGTCAAGATGGCGTTGGGGATAGTCTCGGTAAAAGCCCTGCCTATATTGTTGAAAGCTTCCCGAGCACCCACATAGAAAGCATCCCACAAGTCCTTGAACCAAGCCTGCTCATGCTGAATGTTCAAAACAGGCTGACCCTGAAGATTGAACCCAAAGACCTGACCGCTAGGAAGCTGGTATCCAACGATGATACCATTGACATAGACGGTCTTATCGTCCCTGAGCTTGGCGGCAATCATACCACCCGTCACTTCATCCACCAAGCTGATATTGACACCTTCAATCTCGGCTATTCTTGCATGACGGGAGATGATATTGAGCTTGGTATCTGCTTCAGCCCCAGGTACAATTCCAAGTTCCTCAGACCTCAGTTGGAAGAAAGCCTCCAGCTCTTTTCTAAGACCTTCCTCGACTGGAGTATCGGGTTCCTGTGGAGCAAATCCAGCCCGGAGAGCTTGGGTAACAGCTTCAACGCTCTTGGAGAATCCGATACTAGCAAACACATCGTTGGGATTATGGACACCCTCCTTGAGCAAGTCCTGCAAGTCGGCTTCGGATACTGGAAGCTGAAGTGGACTATGAGAGAAAACTTTACCACTGAGAATATCTTCAGGTGAGGAATTCAGAATAGCTTCGGAAACACGGGCCAGATACCCTATTTCCTCAGTGGTGAAGTCATTATTCAGCTCAGGAAACGTGGCCTTGAGGTCCGCAAGGTCAGTAATCGGGTCTCCTTTGATAGCAGACAGGAGAATATCCGCCTGAATCCCAGGAAGCAGACTCGTAACCTTCTCCTTTCGAGCCAGCTCATTGAACTCAATCTCGAATTGCCTGGACTTTTCTGCAAATTGTTCTGGGGTTAGGCCAAACTCGAAACCAGGCTGGGTTCCCTCGGCTGAAAAGAAGTCTGCAACATTCGACATGAACGGGAGAGACAGTCTCCTCACACCCCGTTCCACAGGAGCTACAACTCGCCAAGCTTCTGCAGAGAATGTCTGCCCAAAAGCTTGTGTCAAAGCTTCACGCTGTACGTTTAGCTCAGTGAGTCTGACCCTATCCGCTTCCGTGAATAAAGTCGGAAACTCAGGAAACTCAGTGCTGGGAGGTTCTACTACCGGCTGTTGAGGTCTTATCTCTTGTGTCATTGTGCTATCCCTGGTACTGTCCTAAGAGAACCCCGGCCTATCGACCTACGGAGTGACTCCGGAGTAAACCCACGTTCTTCCGGTGGACTAACCGAAGGGTCTATTCTAGCTCGTTCATCAGGAGAACCTTCCTCTATTTGTCTATTGACCCTTGAGGCTTCAGCCGGATTGGGAAGACCATTGGCCGGTACACCGAATTGTGCTTCCATCCGGGCAGCCGCATTCCGGAATATCCTTGCCTGTCTCGCATCACCACGGCTAGTCAAATAATCGGCATGGGCATAGTACCCAGCCACAAGCTCAATCTGCTGCGTCATCTCATGCTTCAACACTCGGTCCAGAGACATCCGGCGCTTGATACCCTGCGGGTCAGTGAGCCTGTACACCTCAGTGATAAGAGTAGTTTCGTCAACGTGCTTCTCCATCATGTTAGCTACAGTGGCACGTTCCATCCAATCCTTCGGCGTGGCGATATCGCTCTTCACCGTAACAAGCACATCGTCCGGAATATCCTCGGCATTGATATCTTCAAGGAAATCTCCCTGAACAGTAAAAGTCTTCCCAGACTTCTTGGTCATGTTCAGCCAGAAGCTGTCACACTCGGCAAACACATAATTCTTGCCATCCATGTATGGGTACAGAATCTGATTAGCCGAGGCTGAAGCCAGTAGGGATAGGGTGTAACCGGGAGGCTTCTTGCCATCGAACATACCATATACCGAATCATTGAAGCTACCCTTCTGCATTTCCCTTCTGGTTTCCTGCAGATTAGATTGTACTTCAATTGGCAAAGCTGCTGGAGGAACTCGCACCAACCCTTGCTCACCGGGAGCATAGTGGAAGAATGCTCCCCTTTCCCGAAGCTGCTCAGGTGTAGCTTGGGGACTACCCGAGAACTCTTGAATGATGGGCTGGGCTGTATCCCGAAGAATCTGTGTCACCATGCTCTTCCACTTGTTGAAGCTTCGAGTCACAGCCTCATTCACCTCGAATATCCCACGACCCGTAAGTCTCCTCCAATCGCGGAAATTGGAAGCTGATGCGGTTGCTACCACACCAGTATTGGACAAAGAACCCCTGTCTGGGAACCCGGCCACAGGTGCAGCCATAATCTTCATGTCAGAGCGTTCAACCCAGCCAGTCACATCCTTGCTACTGATGAGAATCATGTTCCAGAGCTTCTCACCTTCCATGATGAAGAAGTCGTCGATGGTTACATTCCCGTCACCATTACTGAAACCGGGAGTATACTCCCACCCATTCTGCTTGGCCTTGAGTTCTGCTTCTTTGATAGTCACAGGGTAAGAGTGCACGACAGTATTCATTCTGCCATTGCCGTACATTGGGTAAGTGTCATAAGGAGACCAAATCTGCGGGCGAAGCAATCCTGACTCCTTATCAAATTGCATCGACATGGTATACCAGCCAAGAAGCAGAAGGTAGAAAGACATCTCATCAATGAAAGGTTGTTCTCCTCCAGCTCGTCTTGCCCGGTCTACTTGCCTCCACATAGACTCACAGCCCCTATGAAGCTTGGCCCTCTTGTCCAATGCGAGAGGGGATTCATCGGCAACCGGAGTCAAGTGTGACAGCTCACCCGTTGTCGTGAGGAAATGAGCCATATTGTAGAATGTCTGTGGCTCATTAGAGACATAGGTTTCCATCCCTCGTGTAGCTAGTTCATCAATGAGGATAAGAAGCCGGAACCAATCCTTGAATTTCAGATTCCGCTGTGTCCAGAACCTCTTGCTATGCTCAATAATCTGCTTGACTTTTACTTGTACATCATCTGAGGACAAAGCCATAGTACCCTCCTACCAGCCATACCCAGGCACTGAACCCTGATATCCTTGGGCTGTACCGGTCACATTTCTCACAGCACAAGCAATCATTAGAGCAATTGCTAAATCATCGAACGACTGAGCCGTTGGCCTCATTTTGATATATCTGTAGCTACGGAGCTGCCTTACCAGATTTGCATCCCATATCTTCAACTGTGGGAGTCTATCCCGCAAAGCTGTTCGCATGTGCCCCTTGGTCTGGTCGTTGGTCCACCAACCAAGGTTACTTGTTACTTTACCAGTAAGGAAGTCCCGCTGTCTATAGATGTTGGGATAAAGGTCTACACCAGACACGGTACCTTCCGACTCGAGGTTACTCCTACCTGACAGAATAGCTAGCACAGCATACCCCGTGAAGTTTCTTTCCGGGGCTATCTCAGCCATATTGTAGTGGATAGCCATCTTCTTCAGGATACCGGCAAAGACATTTGGCTCTACCCGTGCCATGAACGTAGCTACTACCTGCCACTTGTCATCCAACACACACGCTGCCGAGAAGGAACCCGTGGGACTACCCGAAGAAGTATCTGCCCCAATCGTGTATCTGGTCTTGCCAGTAGTATCAGGAGGTATCCATTCTGTCCAGCCTTCTGGATGAGTCTCTCCCTCATAACACTCTGAAGCCATGTTATTCAGGATGGCTGAATCAAACACAGGGTCACCAATAGTGATAAAACAGGTAATCTCATCTTCCGGAAACTCCTGCCAGAACAGACCCTGCTTCTCACCTATCTTCCACCGACGCCAACGAATTTGGTCTTCTTGCAGCTCGGGGTTATTTGCCATAAGCTCTTCTTCTTCGGAGGAATAATGAAGCTCATAGCGGTCTGGCAAAAGGGAATACTCAGACCCATAAGGTATCCGGTAATCATCGGACCACCACCAAGGGAAGAAGAATGGCTTGTAGGGAGACTTGCCTTCCCTTGCTCTTATCCAATTCTCGTGGTACACATTGCCTTCACCATTTGGTGTACACTCAATAGTCAATTCCCCGCTTAGAGGCACTGCATCCTGCACACCATTGAGAATCTTCTCCCCATCCTCATAGAAGGCAAGCTCGGAAAGAAGAGCTTTCTGAAATGTATCCCCACGACCAAAGCCTCTTGCCCCTGCAGTACCAATATATATAGAAGAGTGCATATTCGGAAAGGACTTTTCCTGTCGTGACTCGGCACCAATCAAAGGCTTGGGTTCTTCCATGCCATCGTAGTAGAACTGAACACGGTCAAGAAGTCGCTGGGTAGCCCTGCCTTCATGTGAAACTACGGCGCACTCAGTATTTGGCTTAGTAATACAATCCATGAACATATCTACCAGGATTCCAGACGACCAGCCACCCTGTCGATGCTTGAGAATGATATTGCGATTGGTCTTGTTGAGGTAGAAATATCGCTGACCACGATTGAAACGGAAGGGTACTACATTCCCTTCCTTATCATCAATCTTGACCAAGCCAGCAATAAGGTCTATCCGCTGGCTGGCGGTGAGGGTTACCTGACTGACCACAGAACCCCCTAGAGTCCCTTACGGAGCCGCCTCCGTAGCTGGTACGTTGTGTTCCTCACCGACCTCACGAACAACATCCTCCGGACGTTGGCCCTCCGGGAGACGATTTGCTTCAGGGATTGTACCATCTGTGACTCCTTGAGGGACACCACCGAAGATATTGACTAGCCTCTGTTCCCATGTCACGGCTACAGCAGGGACAGAATCCAAGTCTGTCATGAGCTTCTCATACACAGTCCTGGCCAGATTGGTCTTGATAATCGAGTACACACCAGTATCCAACTCATCCTTCATCTTCTTGATAATCATGCTCTCCAGAAGAACGGCATCAAGCTGGTTATCCCGCCGAAGCATCCGGATAGCTTCGTGTTTGTAATCAACAGTGAAATCGGCTACTCGCCTGTGAAGGACTATGAAATCAGGGTTGTGGCACCAGGAATTGTAGGTATTGGTCTTGACCTTGGCAAGCTTTCTTGCCATGTCAGTGTCTACATCGGC
>SDBS01002964.1_pt1 | contig 16729 bp, 14 predicted proteins | sample 2277091 | NCBI WGS metagenome assembly SDBS01 (sample SAMN10404972, study PRJNA504765) | marine sediment metagenome | isolation source: marine sediment core GS10_PC15, 163 cmbsf | place: Arctic Ocean: Southern Knipovich Ridge | collected 2010 | reverse complement strand
ATTATTTGCTCATTGGCTTTCAGTTAATTACCGTGAAAGTTTTGGTTTGCACGCTTCAAGTGGCATATTGTTTAATCATGAGTCTCCATTGCGTGGTATTGAATTTGTGACACGAAAAGTGACCGATGCCGTGGCGCGAATTAAGCTTGGCAAATTAAAAGAGCTTCGGTTGGGTAATATCGATGCGCAGCGTGATTGGGGTTATGCAGGAGACTATGTAGAGGCAATGTGGTTGATGTTACAAAAAGATAGTGGCGATAATTACGTCATTGCAACGGGTACAACAACTTCTGTTCGAGGGATGTGTAAAATTGCGTTTGAATTAGTTGATTTAAACTATGAAGACCATGTTGTGGTTGATCAAGCGCTTTATCGGCCTGCGGAAGTTGAAATATTGTTAGGAAATCCCAAAAAAGCTAATCAAGATCTTGGTTGGAAGGCAAAAACAAGTCTTAATGAGCTCATCACAATGATGGTTGAAGCAGATCTCGAGCGAGTCAAGCAAGAAAGATAACGACAAAATAGGGTGTTATGTCAAAAATATTTTTAGAATTTGAGCGTTTAAAAGATATCAATTCTGGTGTGGGTCAAATTTGTTTGGGTTTGGGGCAACAGATAGCAAAATTGATGCCTACTGATATGCAAGTTGATTGTTTTATGCCTGAAAAACATCATGGATTATTTGGCGATAAATTTAATTATATTTCAGTGAGTCGCTCTCGATATAAAAATTATTTCAAGCTCGGTGGACGATATGACGCGTGGTATTGTCCTCACCAAGGTTCAAAATTTTTACCGCGACATAAAAAAACACCTTTGGTGCTTGGCATTTTGGATTTAAATTTTTTAGGCGAATTTCCTGAAGAAAGAGAAGTACGACTTGCTGCGCTTCAAAAAAAGGTTGATCGGGCTTCTGTGATAACTGTTATTTCAAATTTCACCAAAAAAATGGTGGAAGAAAATTTAAATGTTGGATCAACGCCGGTAAAGGTTATTTATTGTGGTTGCACGATTCCAGTTGATGTGGCGCTTCTCAAGCCTGTTTTTACCGTTCCAGAAAACTTTATTTTGACGCTCGGCGTTGTGGCGCCAAAGAAAAATTTTCATGTTCTGCTTGAGATGTTAAAACGTATGCCAGAACATTCTTTAGTTATTGCGGGACTTTGCAATAAAAGCGATGCCTATTATCAAAAAATCATTGCTGAGATTCATCGGTTAGGCTTGCAAGATCGTGTCATTATATCTGGCATTGTTTCTGTGGCGGAAAAGCTTTGGTTGTATCAAAATTGCCAAGCTTTTGTATTGCCATCGTTACTAGAAGGTTTTGGTTTGCCGGTCATTGAAGCGATGCATTTTGGAAAGCCTGTTTTCTTGTCTGATAAAACAAGTCTGCCAGAAATCGGTGGAGCAGAGGCTTATTATTGGAAAAATTTTGATTCTGATAATATGACCGAGGTTTTTCAAGTAGGGATGAATGATTTTAATGCAGATCCAGAGAAGCCAAATAGGGTTAAAACTTGGGCTGCGAAATTCTCTTGGGAAGATGCCGCTAAAGAACTTTTGGATGTTTTTCGGACAATAAGTTAAAACCTGTTTTTAAATAATTCATGCCATTTTGGAAGTTCTGGATCAAGCCACCAGTACCGTTTAATAAAAGCATGTTTTTGTTCGGTGGTTTTTAATAAATCTCCCTTTCTGATTTTTTCCCATGTTGCCAGCAATTCTTCACTTGATGTAATTCTGTAACAATAATCATGGAAGTCCATTAAAGGAGACATCGAAAGTACGTTTGCAAAAATGGGCACAATGATTTCGCAGCCATAAGCGAGTGCCTCGATGGCAACAGTGCTCGATCCTACCATCACGGCCTGGGCTTTTGGTAAAAGATCAGACATGTTCTTTTCAGTAATTTGATAGCCACATTTTTGATAATCAATTTTAAGATTTGCAAATATTTGATGGATATTAATAGTTGGATGCGGCTTAAACCAAATTTCAAATTGATCGGTTCGTGGAAAAGCATTGTGAATCATCCAAATCATTGATTTTGCTTCATCCAATCCTGTTGTGTCGCCGGAAGATGCTATGACTAAAATAGGCTTTCCTGTACGTTTCGGAATGCTTTTTGATAAAATCTTACTAATTGAGAGATATCTCATCGATTCTAGGGGAGTGAGGGAAGGATAATAGGGTGATAGTGTTTCTTGCATTAAACTTCCATTAGTGGCGATGATGTCTGGCAACGGAAGATCAGTCAGCTTGTTTCTAGGACGCATTTCTTCTGGATGAAAAAAATAATGCAAATGATTTTTAGATATTGCAGCATGCATGAATCCTATGATTCGAATGCCTGGTTTGATTTGATTTTTTGCAGCACAAAATGCTTTTCCCCATGAATTCATTTCAAAATAGTAAAGACAGTCTTTTATATTCTTTGTTGTTTTAAAAAATGTTTTAAACATTTCTGATTGCATGATCCCGGTCGTCCCAATCGCATCGACAAAAGAAAAATGCCAAAGTGATTTAATGATGGGGTAGAAAGCAGGGCCGATTTTTTTTGTGTACAGTTTCTTTTTCTTGAGTGAATGTAGCAGAAAAATGCTCACAAAGATCTGTCGTAACCAAATTAAGATACTTCTTAGAAAGCCTTTTAGTGTGAAAAATTCTTGGATAAAAAATAGTTTTTCTCCATGGTTAATAAATTGTTTGGCCAATTCTAGCGAGTCATTAAATGAATGACCGTCTATTGAAATGGGTGTCATTAGCCATGTTACAGGTACATTCTCCTTGTTTAGAAAGTCTTGAAGTGCAGTTGTATACTTGTTTTTCAATATGCCATTTTTTGCCGCCTTTTCGTCGATGGCCGGAAACCAGCCAACAAAGCAAAGGCTGGTTTTCTCAGGTATGCGTTTGTCTTTGTTACCAAGTGATTTTTTGATTTTATGTGCTTTGTGAAACTCAGTGATGAGGTTAACAAAACCCAATAGTAGATTTCCGAAAAAACATTTTTGTCGTAAAAGTTGCCGAATTTGTGATTTGAGTGATTTGTTTTTATTGGGATGAGTGGTGTGCATCTGTCTCATCGGTATTTTGAAGTTATTCGCAGCAATCTTTAGAGATTTTGTGAGTGATTTATCTGAAAGTGCAGTAACAAATAAATCATATGAGCCTTCGGAGAATAGAGATTCAATCGCTTTAATTTGAGCCATTTGAAAGAATGCGTTTGTCGCAACAGTGTTTTTTCCTGATAGTAGGCTTAGCCACCAAGCGCTTAGGTTTGTTCCGGGAAGCAAGAGCCAGTCTTTGACCTTTTTTCTTCTGATTTCTTGTTCACCGAGTTCGTATGACCAATCAATAATGTCTTTTCTTAAGTTGGACATCGTTTGGTTAATTTTATCTGCACTGTTAACTAGCTTGATGTCATAACTTTCAGAAAGAGATTGCTCAAGCTGGTTATTGAATTTGTAATCGTTAGATAGTGGAAATAGGATAACTTCGGTCGCTTGGTGCTGACAGCACAATTTCCCAATCGTTTGTGGATTAAATCTGGCATCAAAGGCGACAAAAACTTTCATAAGTTGAAACAAAATTTAAAAGAAAAATTATATCATAGATGTGTTGTAATAAAAAACATGGCGTTTTTGGATTGAGATGAATATACCCATTGTCATTGGAGATGGGTATATATATTTAATCACATATCAATGTTGTAGATTCATTTATGCAGTTAGGATAGATTTTTACCATTTTTATTGATAGAATTTGCAACAAAATTTATTAAGGAAAATCACTCATGCTGCTAAATGAACATGCTCTGAAAAAGCTTAATGAGCTTGCAAAACATGATGAAGTATCAAAATCTTCTCATTGGACGAACTTTCTGGTGGATTTTGATTTTAGCAATGGGCAGTTTATAGGTAATTATTTGCCAGAAGGCATGGGTTCACCTGCTACTTCGCGTGTCAAATCTTTCGGGCACTACCTATTTCAATATCCCTATAGGCGTATGGGCAAACAATTTTCTGCCTTTTCGGCTATTCTTAAAAATGCTAGGGAAATACATCGTTCCCGAAATACTTTAATGAATGTGGGAACATTAAGACAGGTCCTTTCGCTGTCAATGCTTGATTTCCATCTTGATTTACATTCCATACATGATCCTATCGTTGTGATTGGTGATGGTTTTGGGCTTATGTCAACTTTGTTGCTGAAACATCTCAAAATACAACATAGTAAGATTATAATTGTGAATCTTACTTCAATGTTGCTTGCTGATAGTTTTTGTTTGAAAAATGTACTTCCTGATGAAAATATCGTTCTTGTTCAATCTGAGCAAGAGTATTGTCAAGCTATCGATAATGATAAATGCCGAGTTATTCTTGTACAGGCAGATAACAGTCACTTTCTCTTGGAAAGAGGCGTTGGCTTGGCGATTAATATTGTTTCTATGCAAGAAATGAATCCAGATATTATTGAACAATATTTTGACTATCTTAGAGGGTCGAAGTCAGACGAAACATGGTTTTATTGCAATAATCGGCTTAATAAAACACTTCCTGATGGAGTCGAGGTTAATTTCATGGATTATCCGTGGGATATTGATGATGAGATTATTGTTGATGAACTGTGTCCTTGGTCGCAATATTATTATAATATGAGGCCCTTCTTTTACCATAAATATGATGGACCTATTCAGCATAGGTTGGTAAAGCTAAAAAAATGTTAAAATTGGATACAATCTATGGAGCGAAAAAATGATTCCAGAAAACCATGATGTGCGTTTTGAAGTATCAACTTGTTGTAATTACAATTGTATTATTTGTCCTCATGATACAATGGCACGAGCAAAAGAAAATATGAGCCTTGAATTATTCAAGCAATTGTTTGATAAGGTTTTTCGAGAGACGCAGCAATATAATGTGATCACTTTTTCAGGAATGGGTGAAGCGCTGCTTGACGAAACGTTGTTGGAGAAGATAACTTACGCAAAAAAATGCAAGCCAGATTTGAAGGTTTTGATCTTAACAAATGGATCGAAATTAACGTTAGAGAAATTTAAACAATTAGAGGCGTTGGGCGTTACTTCTATTCGGGTGAGTTTTTATGGTGTCGATACAGATAGCTATTCAAAAATTCATGGTATTAACAGGGGCAATATGTTTGAAACTGTTCGTGATGCTCTTGTTGAAATTGCAAAGCATAAAACAAAAACGGAATTGCTATTAACCTATAATGTTGTTGATAAAGATGATAAAAAAACGACGCAAAAATGGATTGATTTTTGGAAAGATAAAGCGGATTTGTTAGAAGTTTGGCGTCCACATAACTGGGCGACAAATAAAGATTATCGAAGCATTCAAGGCGAAAAACTGATGACTTGTGGACGACCGCTTAAAGGTCCCTTGCAGATTCAAGTTGATGGTACTGTGAATATGTGTTGCTTTGATTTTGATGGTCAGTTATTACTGGGCGATCTTAAAACTCAATCATTAGAAGAAATTTTCTCGTCCCCCATGTTTAAAAAAATTAAAGCATGTCATCAAACCGGAAATTATGAAGATAGTAGTTTGATTTGCGAAAATTGTGATCAGCGTAATGCCGATAAATCAGATGTGATGGTTTATAATTCAAAGTTCGATCCCAATGAAAGAGTTCATATGACGTCAACGAGCTATGAAAAAATTGAGTAACCAGTATATCCGAGGATTGTAACGTGAAATATACAGCCAAAGATCTATGTGTTATTACACCGACAAAAGATCGTTCTCAGGCGCTTACAACAATGTTGAATAGTTTGGTTGACCAAGAAATTGAAGTTGGTCGTGTGCTTATCGTCGGCTCTGGGTCCTCGCTTAATGAAGTTATTGATCAATTTAAAAATAAATTACCGATTGAGTATTTTCAAAGTGATGTTTCAGGGCAAATAAGACAACGTAATTTGGGTATTTCGAAACTTGATGAGCGTTCAAAATTAGTTGCCTGTATCGACGATGATATTGTGTTTGAAGAAGGTGCAATTACTTCAATGATTGAGTTTTGGAATGATTGTGAGGATGATACTGCGGCAGTGGCGTTTAATATTATCGGTGGTAGTATGCAGTCAGATACCCCCAATTTATTAAAACGTCTTTTTTTTGTTTCATCGAAATATCCAGGTCGTGTTCTAAAGTCAGGCTTTGTTTCTTCGACATCGAATGTTCAATCAGATATTCGAGTACAGTGGGTGCCGGGAGGTGTGACTGTTTGGCGACAAGCATTACTAAAAGATAATTTTCATGAGCCCATTGATGCAAAGCGAGTTGATGGAGAAGATCTTAGGTTTAGTTATCCGCTTGGTAAAAAATACCCGCTGTATGTTTGCGCAAAAGCAGCAGTTAGACACGAACATAAGTTTGATTACAAAGTTTCTAATATCCATAAATATTATGCTGAGAACCATATTTTATGTTTGTTATTGTTCGTGAGTCAAAATAAAGAATTGTCGTTATTTTTATGTTGTTATGGTGCTTTTTTTATGGGGCTAAAAAATCTTTTAAGTGGCCTGTTGACATTTAATAATGTTTTAATACAGGAAGCTATGGGTAGATTTAGCGGTCTCTCCAAAGGAATGTTTTGTTTGGTTACAAAAAAAGATTTAAAGCGTTTGATTGTGTAAATAGGAAAGCTAACTAGAGTGAATATTGTATTTCGTGTTGATTCCTCAACAATAATTGGTGCTGGACATTTAATGCGTTGCTTAACCCTGGCAAACGCTTTAAAAGCGTCTGGACATAATTGTGTTTTTGTTTGTCGATCATTAAATGGCGATGGAATTCAATTTTTAATTCAAAGAGGGTTTGAGGTTCGAGATTTGTCTGATAATGATAGTTCTGATTTTAATCAATTGTCAGACCATCAGCCCTTTGATCCTCAAAAACAGTTATTCGATGCTGAGCAAACAATGGTTCAACTTAACAATCTCAAACAGGTTGATTTGATTGTTGTTGATCATTACGGGTTCGATAAGGTTTGGGAACAGAAATTGAGGCAATCTTGCGATAAGATTATGGTGATAGATGACTTGGCTAATCGACATCATGATTGTGATTTTTTGTTGGATCAGAATTTTTATATCGGGCTCGAAAATAGATACACAAATTTAGTACCAAAAAAATGTGTTTTAATGTTGGGTCCAAAGTATGCGTTATTGCGGCCTGAGTTTTTAGCATTAAGGCAAGAAATAAAGCCGCATAATGGCACAGTCAATCATATCTTTGTTTTCATGGGTTCTGGCGATCAGACGAATGAAACAGGAAAAGTGCTCGTGGCTCTTAAAAAAATGGAGTTTCATGGCTTAGTGGATGTGGTTGTAGGCGCTGCTAATCCTCATAAAAAAGCGATTGAGGAGATTTGTAATAAAGCTGAAAATTTTATTTTTCATCAGAATGTTGATAATATAGCCAAGTTAATGGCAAAAGCTGATTTTGCTGTTGGTGCAGCTGGTGCGACGACTTGGGAGCGATCTTGTTTAGGGTTGCCAAGCCTTGTCTTTAGTACAGCAGAAAATCAAGTTGATATAGCTAAAGGTGCTTCTGAAATTGGTTTGACTTCTTATTTGGGGTCGAGTCGTGATATAAATGAACTGGATATTCAAAATGCTTTAATTAATTTGTTTAGAAGACGGGAAAACTTGATAGATATGCAGCGAAAAAACATAAAATATGTTGATGGAAACGGTATTGAAAGAATATTGCAAAAGGTGAAATGAACTATGCATTATCAGATAGCTTTGGTGTCAGATGAACAATCTTGGTTTTGTGAGTTTGCTTCTATTCTCGCGAACAAATTAAAAGAAGCAGGCCATAACGTTACTATTCTTCATTCTGGAAAAGATGTGCAAGAAGGCAATATTGCTTTTTATTTAAGTTATGGACAAATTATATCTTCGGGGATTTTGGCAAAAAACAAACATAATATTGTTGTGCATGCGAGTGATTTGCCTGTTGGTAAAGGTTGGTCACCGATGTCATGGCAGATCCTTGAAGGAAAAGATGAAATATGTGTGACATTGTTTGAAGCGGTTGAAAAAGTTGATGCGGGTGCTATTTATTTAAAGAAAAATCTAAAGTTTTCCAGTACGGAATTGCTTGACGCGCTAAGGTTAAAGCTGGGAAATCTTATCGTATTGATGTGTTTGGAATTTATAAATACTTTCCCCGATATTTTGTTGAATAAAAAAGAGCAAAGCGGCGCCTCTACCTTTTATGATCGTCGTTTTCCAAAAGATAGTGGGCTTGATCCAGATAAAACCATTCGTGAACAGTTTAATTTGTTAAGAATAGTTGATAATGAGAAATATCCTGCTTTTTTTGAGCTCAACGGATGTAAATACAAGCTTTGCATAAAAAAAATGATAGCTGATTAGTTGTGTGACAATTGTTGGGTTTATGGTTGCGAATGCATCCTGGATAATCTACCCGTTTCTGATAAACTATCGTCAAGTTCTGCCATCGAATGCTTGGCTGATTTCTGCACATTTCTAGGCTGATTTTGAGGTTATTTGGTATGCGAATATTAATTCTGGGAGGCAATGGCATGTTGGGTCATCGCTTGTTAATAGATCTAAGCCAGAAACATTCTGTCAAAGTGACATTGCGCCAAAACCAATCTATTTACCAAAAATTCAACCTATTCAATGACAAAAATGCATTTTTCGGTGTAGATTTATTTTCTGAAGGTTCTCTCGAGTCGATATTTGATGAGTTTAAGCCTGAAGTTGTGCTGAATGCCGCTGCAATTGTTAAGCAACGCTCTGAGGCAAAGGAATATATTCCAAGCATCAAGCTCAATTCATTGTTTCCACATCAGCTTGCATCATTGTGTAGCAGTCATAATGCGAGACTAATTTGCTTTAGTACAGACTGTGTTTTTAGCGGTGAAAAAGGCTTGTATACTGAAGCAGATATGCCTGATCCGGTGGATTTATATGGGCAAACAAAACTATTGGGCGAGGTGACGAATGAGAAAAGCTGCCTAACATTAAGAACGTCAATTTTTGGCTTAGAGCTGTCAAACAAAAAAAGTTTGATCGAATGGTTTCTGGCACAGCAAGGTGAAATCAAAGGTTTTTCAAATGCTATTTATAGCGGTATATCCACATTAGAGATGGCAAGACTAATTGAATTTATTATATCAGAGAAGACGGATTTATCTGGTTTATGGCATGTTTCCTCTCAGTCAATTTCAAAGCTGCAATTATTATTAATGCTATCAGATAAATTAGATCGTAAAGATATTACCATTAAGCAGGATGATAGTTTTAAGTGCGACAGAAGTTTAGATTCATCAAGGTTCGTTCATTCAACAGGCTATCAAGCGCCTAATTGGAATGATATGCTAGATGAATTGGTTTGTTTAATTAAATTAAGAAAACAGGAAAGCAAAGATGATGTTTCAAGATAAAGTGATTGTTATTACAGGTGGAACGGGTTCGCTAGGCAAGGTGTTGACTCGACGAATTTTATCGGGAGAAATGGGTACGCCAAAGAAGGTTATTATATTTTCGAGAGATGAGGCCAAACAACATGCTATGCGTTTAGAATATTTACATAAGAAAATAACAACAGATGAAAATATTTATAATAATTTTAAACGAGTGTTAGAATTTCGTATTGGTGATGTGAGGAATTATCATGATATTTGTTATGCGCTAAAAAATGCAAATTTTGTGATTAATGCGGCTGCACTAAAACAAGTGCCAGTTTGTGAATATTTTCCTGCAGAGGCTGTGTTTACTAATTGCCAGGGTGCCGAAAATATTGTTCGGGTTTTACAAGAACATGATTACCCAGTCGAGGTTGTGATTGGTGTGAGCACTGATAAGGCTTGTAAACCCATTAATGTGATGGGTATGTCAAAAGCCATTCAGGAAAGAATATTTATTTCGTCAGGAATAAAAGTACCCAATACGCGCTTCGTCTGTGTTCGATACGGCAATGTTTTAGCTTCACGTGGTTCTGTCGTGCCATTATTTCATGATCAAATTCAAACAGGTGGACCGGTTACAATTACGACAGAAGATATGACGCGTTTTTTGTTAAGTATCAATCAAGCTGTTGATTGTATTTTTGAGGCACTTAAAGGAGGTCAGCGTGGTGAGATCTATGTGCCTGATATGCCATCGGCATCCATTGTTAATATTGCAAAAGCGCTTATTGGTGATAAAAAAATTGAAATTAAAGTTGTTGGCATTCGGCCGGGTGAGAAAAAACATGAAAGTTTGATTTCTGAAGAAGAGTATCCGTATACTTTAAAGCGCGGTAATTATTTTGTTATAACATCTATGCTTCCAGAGCTTTCAAATGCTGATGCTTTAAAAATAAAACTTCCGTTTAAAAAAGAATATAATTCTGATTTTAAAGTATTAGATTATAAAGCTACCGTTGAATTGCTAAAAGAGCATAATTTATTAGATTTAGAGAAACTTCAATATGGTGACGAAATGTTGGCGTAAATTAAAGGAATAAATTATGGCAAAACAAATCAAGGTTTTAACAATCGTAGGTACAAGGCCTGAGATTATTAAATTAAGTCGCGTGATTCCGGAGCTTGATAAATATACTCAACATGTTTTAGTTCATACTGGTCAGAATTATGATTTTGAATTAAATAAAGTTTTTTTTGATGAGTTAGAATTAAGAAAACCGGATTATTTTCTTGAAATTGCGACAGGAAATGTCGCGCAAGATTATGCAAATGTTATTGCAAAAATCGATCCAGTTTTAGAAAAAGAAAAACCAGATGCTGTTTTAATTTATGGTGACACGAATAGTGCGCTTTCAGCCATTCCTGCAAAACGTCGTCATATTCCTATTTTTCATATGGAAGCGGGCAATCGATGTTTTGATTCGCGAGTCTCCGAAGAAATTAATCGAAAAATTGTTGATCATTTAAGCGATATTAACATGACGTTGACTGAGCATGCGCGTCGGTATTTAGTCGCAGAGGGTATTAAATCAGAAACGATTTTTAAAACAGGCTCATGTTTAAAAGAAGTTTATTCATATTATCAAGCTAAAATCGACAGCTCAAAAGTATTATCTCAGTTAGAATTAAAGAAAGACGATTACTTTGTTGTTAGTCTGCATCGAGAAGATAATGTTGATAGTAAAGAAAACCTAGCGCATCTGATGGAAGCATTTGAATCAACTATTAAAACATATAATAAGACGATAGTTGTGTCGACGCATCCTCGTACTCGCAAACGTTTAGATGAGTTTGGTTTATCAGAAAAGCTAAATGACAAAATTCTTTTTCTAAAGCCATTTGGTTTGTTTGATTATGTTAAATTGCAAAGTGATGCATTCTGCGTGCTTTCAGATAGTGGCAGTATTACAGAAGAATCTTCAATCTTAAACTTCCCGGGTGTGATGTTGCGACGAATGCATGAACGGCCAGAAGGCATGGATGAGGCTTCTGTCATTATGACGGGCATAAACAAAGATCGTATTTTACAAGCTATAGAAATTGCAACTTCGCAACATGAGTCGGATGTTCGCAATATTAAAATGATTTCAGATTATGATGTTGATAATGTTTCGAAAAAAGTCGTTAGAATTATTTTAAGTTATATTGATTATATTAAACAAAACACATGGCGTGAGTTTTGATGCGAATATTGTTATTGATGGATTGTTATCTGCCAAGTACGAAATCTGTTGCCACGATGATGCATGATTTGGCGATGGAATATTGCAATCAAGGTCATGAGGTTGTGATTTTAACACCCAGCCCTGGTATTCATAAGCCGATTGAAATTTCACAAAAAGATAAATTAACTGTTGTTCGTGTAAAAGTCGGCAAGATAAAAGATGTTCATAATTTTATACGAGCATTAAATGAAAGAAGCCTGTCCTCTCAACTTTGGAAAAAAGCTAAAAGTTATTTGATTTCGAACCCCTGTGATTTAATTATTTATTATTCCCCCAGTATTTTCTTTGGAAAATTGGTTGCCAAGTTGAAGAAAACTTGGAAAGTTCCTGCTTATTTGGTGTTACGTGATATTTTTCCGCAATGGGCTCTGGATGCGAAAATTATTAAAAAAGGCTTAGTTTATAGGTATTTTCATCGCAAAGAAAAACAGTCTTACAATGCTGCCGATGTGATAGGCGTTCAATCGCCGGCAAATCTTGAATATTTTAAAGAGAAATCTTGGGCTAAAAGCTATAATTTGCAAGTGCTATATAATTGGTTTAATCCAGAAAATATTAAACGTGAAAAAACAAATTATAGAAAACAGTTTGCTTTAGAAGATAAATTTATTTTTGTTTATGGTGGAAATATTGGTTCGGCTCAAGGTGTTGATAATTTATTAAAATTTTGTGAGGGGATGAAAAGCAAACAGCAAGCGCATATTGTGATTGTGGGTAATGGTAGTGAGTTTAATTGGGTTAAAAAGCATATCCAAAATTCACAATTAACAAACGTTACTCTGATGAATGCCATTTCACAGGAAAAATTTAATGGATTATTGTTAGAGGCTAATGTTGGCATGGTTACATTAGATCGTGGGTTAACAACGCATAATGTGCCAGGGAAATTTTTGGCATATCTTCATGCGGGGTTGCCTGTTTTGGCAAGCATTAATCCGGACAATGACTTGGAAGATTTAATTGTTAAATACAATGTGGGTAAAGTATCTGTTGCTGGAGAGGATGAAAGATTTATTGGCAATGGCAAAGCGCTGCTTATAGATTGCAAGCAATATACACAAAACATTAAGCCTTTGCTTGATGAAGTATTTTCTGTCAAAATTGCAGCTAGTGATATTTTGAGAGAGTTGGCGGATGTTCAATGTGTGGATTAACTGGATTTATTTCTCAAAATCTTAAATGCCCGGAACTAGTCATCAGGAAAATGACCGATACTTTAACGCTTCGCGGTCCTGATGATAAAGGTGTTTGGCTTTCTACAAATCAACAGATTGCACTTGGTCATCGTCGTTTATCAATTCTTGATTTATCCTCTGCTGGTCATCAGCCGATGGTTTCCCATTCTGGCCAATTTGTCATCGCGTTTAATGGCGAAATTTATAATTTTATTGAGTTGCAAAAAGAGCTTGAAAAATTAGGACATCAATTTCAGGGCCATAGTGATACAGAAGTAATGCTCGCAAGTTTTGAAGAATGGGGCGTTGAAACTGCTGTTAAAAAATTTAATGGCATGTTTGCCTTTGCAGTTTTGGATCAATTTGAAGAAAAAATATATTTAGTGCGAGACCGATTAGGCATCAAGCCGCTATATTATGGGCTTTCAGCTGGTGCGTTTATATTTGGTTCTGAATTAAAGGCTTTGCGTGCATTTGATGGCTTTGATAATGATATTAATCGTAAAAGTTTGGCGCTTTATTTTCAGTATGGGCATGTGCCTACGCCTTATTCAATCTTTCATGATGTTTTTAAGTTAACTGCTGGTTCGATTCTAACAATTGATATTAAAAATCATTCTAAACTGCCTGAGCCAAAACTGTTTTGGTCGATTGATGAATTACCTCAGAAAGTATCTGATAAAATTGATTATGATGAAAAGAAAAAAGAGCTAGAATTTTTATTAAAAGATGCCGTTAAGCATCGCATGATTTCTGATGTTCCGCTTGGTGCTTTTTTATCTGGTGGTGTTGATTCAAGTGTCGTTGTTTCTCTCATGCAAGTACAATCAAAAACCCCAGTCAAAACATTTAGTATTGGCTTTTCGGAAAGTCGATATAATGAAGCAGATTTCGCACATGCAGTTGCAGAGCATTTAAAAACGGATCATACAGAGTTAATAGTTTCTCCTGAGATGGCGATGTCAGTCATCCCGGAAATGAGTTTTTTATACGATGAACCTTTTGCAGATGCATCACAAATTCCGACTTATTTAGTTTCTAAGTTGGCGCGTGAGAAGGTAACTGTCGCTTTATCTGGAGATGGCGGCGATGAGCTTTTTGGTGGATATAATCGTTATTTTTGGGGTCCAAGAATTTGGAAAGGTATTTCGTGGATACCTTTGCCATGTCGCAAATTACTTAAAAAAATGATTTTATTTTTTTCACCAACGTTTTGGAATAGGTTTTATTCGCTTTTTATGAGATTATTGCCGAAGAAATTTCAGTTTACTTTGCCGGGAGATAAAATATATAAATTTGCAAATTTGCTGGGTGCTCAACATCAAGATGAAATATTTGAGCGTCTTGTTTCAATTTATCGTGAGCCTGAAAGTTTAGTATTAGATTCTGATTTGCAAAAATTTGGCCAGAAAAATGATTGTAATGATTTTGTTCACAGTATGATGTTGTCTGATTTAAAGCATTATCTTCAAGATGATATTTTAGCAAAAGTTGATCGTGCGAGTATGGGTGTGAGCTTGGAGGCAAGAGTGCCAATATTAGATCATCGTGTGGTTGAATTTGCGTGGTCTTTGCCATTGGATACAAAAATATCAAATGGTCAGGGTAAAAAGATTTTACGAGATGTGCTGTATCAATATGTGCCAAAAAAATTAATTGAGCGCCCCAAAATGGGCTTTTCAGTGCCAATTGACGAATGGTTGCGAGGCCCGCTAAAAAAATGGGCAGAAGGTTTGTTATCGGTTAATCGATTGAAGCAAGAAGGCTATCTGGATGTAAAGCTCGTTCGGAAATTATGGCAAGAACATCTTTCAGGCAAACGAGATCGGCAGCTAATTTTATGGGCAATTTTGATGTTTGAAATGTGGTTGGATGCGAAATAAATGGGTTTGTTGTTAGAGTATCGTTTGAGCTTTGAAAAAAATGGTAGTTAAACAGTTGTCCTTGAGGCAATTGATCGTTACCGAAGCTAGTGATTATAATTTATTATAATATTTTAAATTGAGCAACAAAAAATGCATGAAACCATTTGCATGGGATTAAATTCCAAATGTGATCTACTAGTATGAGACAAGGAGAAAGAAAAGATTTAATTGATTTTGGAAGGCGAAAAATCATGCTGTTGAATATTAAGAAAAAAGCAGGCCCACCCCCATATGTAATTTTTATTTTTGATAGTGAGTCACATACCTTTTTCAGTCGTTTAGGAGAAAGTGCTTGTTCGGTGTTGTGGTCAAAATATTTGTCACGTTTATACCAGATTTTTCTTACAGGCTCTAATGCATATTCTGCGTTAGGCTCCATACAAATAAAAACACCGTCTTTTTTTAACATAGAGATAATGTTTCTTAGTGTCATTTCTAGGTTTTGTATACAGTGGTGTAATCCGCCAACAACAAAGATTGCATCAAATTTTTCGTTAACAGCCAAAGGTTTTGTTAAGTCTGCAACAATGCCTCGACATTTGGTGTGATTTTTGTAATCTGAGATTGCGGGCTCTGATATGTCAAAACCTACACAAGTTATATTATCAAATTTTTTTTTAAGTTGAAGTGTTGTTTCGCCGATTCCGCATGCTAAATCAGCAATTTTTGAATTGTTTAGTTGAAGTCCTCGGAACATCTTGTTATACATAAATTTCTGACGATATTTGTTGCTCCAATAATCAAAATAGTGGTCTGTGTAAAGTTTGTGAATGTTTTCAAATAATTTTTTTTGTGGGTTGTCTTGATTCATGTTTGAGGCCTTTTTCTGCTCGTTAACTTGTTGATGTGATTATACCTATCATTTTTAAAAACGTCATGCAAAAATAATAGAGAAAGTTAATCCTGTCAATTCTTTTGCCTCCATAAGCATTGTATTTTCGGTTGATAAGACTTTGAGCATTGCATATTTTATCTCGGTATTATATTATTCAGCTTGAATTTGCTCAAACCTGCTTTTAATTATCTGTTGGTTTGGCGGTCAATCCTTGGTTTTTAACTGATGGTGGTTACATTCAATGAAATGGCGTATTACGGAAGACACAGATTCAAGTAATGATAATAGGAGCAGCCATATCCAGCTTATTCTTATGGTTGTGTCAATATTTTTTCTCTATGAGATTGTTTCTTTATCCAAGACAAGTTTGGGGTTTGATGAAAGATTATACCTAAAATATGGGTTGCAGTTTTTTCACTCATTTCATTATTCTTCAACAAAGTTTTCCCCGTTATATGCTTTAATTTTGGCTTCTTTTTTTAAGTTTTTTCATGATCCTTTGTTGGCATCTAGAGCTTTATTCTCTGTTTTGGGCGGTATGCTTACATTTCCTGTTTATTATATTTCTAGTCTAATTAGAAAAAAGCATGCAGTTTATATCACCTTAACTACGATGCTTATGCCCGGTATGTTGGTTTTAACGTTATATGAAAATACTCATCTTCTTTTCTTGTTTTTATCATTAACATCAATCGCATTTATTTTACGTTCAGCTATTTCTGAAAAATCCTGCTGGTGTTTTATAGCAGGAATTTTTATGGCGTTAGCCTATCTGGCTAGATTGGATGGCCTGATTTATTTTTTCTTAATATTGGCTTTTTTTGTGGGATGTAGATTTTACTATCGTAGTCCAAAATATACTCAAATGCTTTTCTTCTTCTTAGTTGCCTTCTTGTTAACCATTCTGCCCTGGCAATATTATTTATTTTTAAATGGTCGACATCTTATAAGTACAGTATCTATTTATCACTCAACTGCAATAAAATTATATGGACAAGGTGTTGCTGCAATTTTACAATCACCAAACTTCATTTTAAATAGCCAAACAATTTTTCTGCTTTTCAAGGCTTTTGCAGTTGCTCTTCTTCATTACTTTTAAACATT
>SDBS01002963.1_pt1 | contig 16738 bp, 12 predicted proteins | sample 2277091 | NCBI WGS metagenome assembly SDBS01 (sample SAMN10404972, study PRJNA504765) | marine sediment metagenome | isolation source: marine sediment core GS10_PC15, 163 cmbsf | place: Arctic Ocean: Southern Knipovich Ridge | collected 2010 | reverse complement strand
TTTCTTGTCCAAGGGGTATGAGCTGTGTCGAAGAAGGTTTTTGTATAAAGAAGTTTTTAATCTTATTGGAAAAAATAACAACTGAAGTAAAAGGAGTGTCGGTATCCATAATCATACTAATGATTGCCGTAGAAATTGGTTCTATTTGATTAATACTAATTTTTTTATGCTTGGTGTTAACTTTTATACCTTTAAGTCCTCTGACATAGTCGGTAGCTTTTTTGCCGATTGCTACGAGTGTTGCGTTTTGATATTGGTCTTTTTCTACGTTATTGGTAAAATATGAAAAAAGAGCGCTGTTAAAATTGCCACATAGACCTTTTTGTGATCCAATGAGTATAAAGAGGGTTTTCTGAGGTAATTCAGGATTTGGCATTAAAATGCGATTGCGCCATGAGGGAGTACTTTTTCTAAGTTTATAGAAAAGATTTTTTATCGTTTCTGTGTAATGGTTAAGGACTTTACGCTTTGCTTGCATTTTTGTATGAGATGACATTGAAATAAGTCGCATAGCGTTAGTGACTTTTTTTATTGTTTCAATTGCCTTAATGCGTTGTCGCATTTGAACGAGTTGAGCCATACCATTGCCCCAAAAAGTTTTGTGTTTTGTACTATAAGAGCTGCTTTCTAAGTGTAATATTGATTTTTTTAGTTTGCAATCATTGAGTGGATGAAATGATGTTAATTATTATAGACGCGTACAACGTACTCAAGCAAACGTTGCCGTCACGAGATATTTCTGATCGGAAACGAACCAAGTTTATTATGCAGATGGCTGCATATGCTAAACTGCGCAAACATACCGTGGTTGTTGTGTTTGATGGCGGGCCATATCATTGGCCTTCTCGTGGACATGAACATGGCATTCTTGTTATTTATTCTGGTGCACGACAAACTGCTGACAAAGTTATTCAGGATTATGTTCAAGAAAACAAAAACAAAAAGCCGTTATTAATTTCTTCTGACAGAGAGCTATGTGCATGGGTTTCTCAAGAAGGAGTGATATCAATTGGTTCATTAGAATTTTGTAACATAGTTGAAAATCGTATGGCAGCAGTAAAAGAAAAAAAAACATCTAGACAAAAAGGTACTGTTGTTAAATTGTCATCAGACGAGAATGAGGAGGTTGATAAGCTTATGACAGAAGGTAGTATGTATGTTGATCAAAAAGATGATCTTCATGATATACAGCTAGATGAAGATACACATAAACTATCAAAAGATGAGCGTAAGATGGCAGACATTATTAGGAAATTATAAGGCATGAAGCAGACAAAGTGTGATGTGCGCCTTGTGTATAGTTTAGACGAATTGCAAAAAGCGGTTGACCATGTTTACGATCACATGAAGAATTGTAAAGTGATTACGTTGACAGGAAGTTTAGGTGCGGGCAAAACAACATTGGTACGAGCATTGCTTAGAAAGTGTGGTATAACAGAAGAAATTACGAGTCCTACGTTTGCCTGTGTTAATTCATATAAAAATGAAAAGGGAATAACCTTCAATCATTTTGATTTGTATCGTATAAAGTCACTCGATGAATTTGTAGAATCAGGATTTGATGAATATCTCTATGCACCTAAAAGTATAGCGTTAATTGAGTGGCCGGACATAATTATGCCACTTTTAGAAAAAGACGTATGTCATATTACTCTTGAATACAATGGTGCAGATGAACGTATTTTATCGTGTTCGTTAAAAGGGTGTGATGACAAATAAAAAAAGCGGCCTATTGCAACGTCCTGATTATTTAGTATGCACGTGCATGGGCGTTATGTATTCTGAGATTTGCCAGGCTATAGAGGATGGCTATACAACATTTGATCAGCTTTCTGAATTTTTACTGGTTGGAACGGGGTGCAATAGCTGTGTACCTGAAGTCAAAGATATTTTAAAAGAAAAGTTAGGTGATAAGTAGGGTTTCGTTATTGCTATTCCTAACTGCTCATGTTTTATAGGTTAAAATAAAAAGGAATGGTTATACATTAATGGGCCGATTTTACAGGGATAGGGATAGTAGTGGTCACCTCATTTTTGATAAATGTTATAAAAAAGAAAAAAATGGCTTGAAATCTTTGTAGAAAACACATATTCTATTGACTGCAAGGCAAGTTATTTTATTGAAGGCGAGATTCCCGAGTGGTCAAAGGGGGCGGACTGTAAATCCGCTGGTTAGCCTTCGCAGGTTCGAATCCTGCTCTCGCCACCAGAAAAGACCGCGGGAATAGCTCAACTGGTAGAGCGACAGCCTTCCAAGCTGTAGGTTGCGGGTTCGAGTCCCGTTTCCCGCTCCAGTTCGCTAAATATGCTGGCGTAGCTCAGTTGGTAGAGCAGCTGATTTGTAATCAGCAGGTCACGGGTTCGAATCCTGTCGCCAGCTCCATTTTTTTAACGCAGATTGAGGTTGTCTTTTTGGCTTTTTTGGTTTAGAATAAAAAGATGTGAGCGCTGGGTGATCTTGCATTGGTACAAAAATGGATGTAGGAGGCCCACGTAGCTCAGTAGGTAGAGCACTTCCTTGGTAAGGGAGAGGTCACCGGTTCAAATCCGGTCGCGGGCTCCAGGTAGAAAAGTTTATAAACTGTTCATGAAATGGTGTTTTCAGCATGGCTAAAAATAGGGTAACAACCCATCTCGCGTGCAGCGTGTGTAAAGAAAGAAACTATACGCAGGTTGTATCAAAAAAAAGATCTGTAGGCTCTTTGGTGTTAAAAAAATTCTGCTCTCGTTGCCGTAAGCATGCGGTGCATAAAGAGAGTAAATAAGGCGAGGTATTGGAGGCCAGTAGCTCGAATTGGTAGAGCGGCAGACTCCAAATCTGCGGGTTGGGGGTTCGAATCCCTCCTGGCCTGCCACGCGAAGCAAATTTTAATTTTGTGTGGTTTTCCTGATAATTGGAATAGTCGATGAAAAGTATTATTCAATTTTTGAGTGGTGTGAGAACAGAGTTTTCAAAGGTGGTATGGCCTAAAAAAGCTGAATTTATAGGTTCAATCGTTGTTGTATTGTTTTTAGTATTTGTTTTTGCTCTTTATCTATCGATGATTGATTTTGGATTCTCAAAGCTTACATCATATATTTATGGAATTTATGGTCTTTAGGGTTGGGATATAATCGAATGAAACGTTGGTATGTAGTTCAGGTATATGCTGGATCAGAACAGGTTGTACAAACCGATATCGAAAAGACTATCCAAGAACGTGGGGCTCAAGATCTATTTGGTAAAATATTGATCCCTTCTGCAAAATTGAAACCAATGTTTAATACGCAGGAATCCAAAGATGAGCAGCTTTTTCCGGGTTATATACTTATAGAGATGGCTCCTGAAGCGGAGGCGTTTCGTTTGGTGCAATCTGCTTCACGAGTTGTACGTTTTTTAGGGGGAAAACCTCCTGCACCATTATCAAAAAAAGAGATTGATCGCGTTATATCTCAAATTGAAGGTGAATTAGTCGTTTCTGTAAAGAGAAGCGATTTTGTAGTGAGTGGTGAAGTTGAAATTAAGGAGGGGCCATTCGCTGGATTCGTTGGCATTATTGAAAAAGTTGACGAAGAAAGTGAGAAGCTTACTGTTATGGTAAGCATTTTTGGTCGTATGACGCCAGTTGAGCTGGGATTTAATCAAGTGACCCAATAAGTTTAGAGTGAGTTGTTACTATGGCGAAAGAAGTCAAAGCTAAAATTAAAATGCGGATTCCTGGTGGGGGAGCAACTCCAGCACCTCCTGTGGGTTCTGCGCTAGGTCCTTTTGGTATAAAGACCATGGATTTTTGTAAGCAGTTTAATGCACAGACATCCAACAAAAAAGGGGAAACAGTTCCGGTTGAGGTTACTATTTATAAGGACAGATCATTTAGTTTTGTCACGAAAACACCTCCAACAAGTGAGCTTATTTTAAAAAAAATAAAGCTGAAAAAGGGTTCTTCTGATCCCAAGGAAAAAAAAGTCGGTAAGATTTCTTGGAAAGAAGTTGAGGAAATAGCACAAATCAAGATGCCCGATTTAAATGCTACGGATATTGAGCAGGCGAAAAAAATTGTTGCCGGAAGCGCCCGAAGTATGGGTGTTGAGGTTGTTGACTGACAGGGGGTAAAATATTATCATGCCTAAACATGGAAAAAAATATACAAAGGCTAGTGAAGCTGTCTCTAAGCAAGCGATGCCTGCAGAACAAGCGGTTAAATCAATTAAAGATTTAGCTTATGTGGGTTTTGATGAGTCTGTTGATGCGAGTGTGAACTTGAGCATTGATCCTACTAAAGGTGATCAAGTAGTTCGTGGTTCGGTATTTCTGCCTCACGGTCGCGGAGAGGACGTTAAAATTTTGGTTTTTGCTAAGGGTGAGTATGCCGATCAGGCAAATGAAGCGGGTGCTGACTATGTTGGCGCTGACGATTTGGTTGAAAAAATCAAAGATGGTTGGATGGACTTTGACTATGCCGTTGCAACTCCTGATGTGATGGGGCTGGTTGGTAAGCTCGCAAAGCTTCTTGGGCCACGTGGTCTTTTGCCAAATAAAAAAGTTGGTACTGTTACATTTGATGTTGGCAAAATTGTTTCTGAGTTAAAAAAGGGACGAGCTTTTTTTAAAAATGATAAAGGCGGAGCGGTTCATTTTTCTTTTGGTAAGGTTTCTTTTGATAAAGAAAAATTGCTTGATAATCTCAAGGCATTTTTGAAGGCATTGGTTTCGGCAAAGCCAGCTTCTGCGAAGGGTAAATATCTTAAAAAATTGACCATTTCTTCTACGATGGGCGTTGGTCTTCAGGTAAATCCTGAAGAGCTATTGCGTCAATAATTTGCTGAAGGGTATTTATAATGAAACGTCATCAAAAAGAATTGGTGGTTGAGTTGTTGAAAGACGGCTTGTCTAAAAGTGAATCATCATTTTTAGTTGGTTACAGAGGTTTGTCTGTTGCTCAAATGCAAAATCTCAGAAGAGGTTTGAAAGATAAGGGTGCTTCTTTGCAGGTCGCAAAGTGGCGTTTAATGAAATTGGCTGCTGATGGTACTCAATCAGGTGAGATTTTACAGCCATTTTTTAGGGATCAAATTGCGATCGTTTTTGCATCAAAAGAAACTCCGGCTGTAGCAAAGGTTTTGTCTACATTTTCAAAGGAAAATGAAGCGTTATTGTTAGTTGCGGGTTCATTGGAGAATGCTCTTTTAGATGCGGATGCTATAAAACGTCTCGCGTTGTTACCTTCTAAAGAAGTTCTTCTTGGGCAGGTCTGTGGTACACTTAAAGCTCCTATCACCAGATTTGTTAATGTTATGAACGTTCTCGTTTTGAGACTTTTGTGGACATTGAAGGCTGTTGCAGATAAAAAACAGGGGTAGTGATCGAGCGTGTTATTTGAGATACGTTTATAATAATTTATGTGGTGATTCTTAATTTTAATGTCCATGGAGATAACTGATGGCATCAAAATCATTTGATAAGTTGATTCAAGAAATTGGTAATATGTCTGTTTTTGAGTTGTCTGATTTGGTCAAACAACTCGAAGACAAGTTTGATGTGTCTGCTGCTATGCCAGTTGCTGCGCCAGCGGGTGGAGCTGCGGTAGCAGGTGGAGAGCAAGCGGTTGCACAAGAAGAAAAATCTGAGTATAAAGTTACTTTAGAAGTGGCTGGTCCTAAAAAAATAGACAACATCAAAGCGTTACGTAAAGTAACAACTTTGAGCTTGACTGATGCGAAAAAAGCGGTGGAAGAAGCACCGACAGTAATCGCTGATGCAGCATCTAAAGATGATGCTCAAAAAATGAAGCAAGTATTAGAAGAAGTAGGTGCTAAAGTTAAACTTTCATAGTTTTTCTTCGTTTTGTTTATAGCGAAATAAATGCGCTGGTGAAAATTATTTGCAATTAGTGGGGAGCGACTGAATGTCTCAATTGCACATGGGCAAAGGTGGTATTAGAAAATCTTTTGGAAAGATTAAAGATATTGTTCCTATACCCAATCTGATCGAAATACAATCGTCATCTTTTAATGATTTTGTGCAATTGGATTATCTGCCTGGTGAACGTAAACCAATTGGTCTTCATAAGGTTTTACAAGATGTATTTCCAATTGAACACGGCGATAAAATGTCGTTGGGATATGTGAGTTATGAGTTAGGTAGTTGGGCTTGTACTTGTGGAAAGTTAAGCGGAATTGAAAATCGTTATCAGTGGCATTGTACTGCTTGTAAAGCAACAGGATGTTCACGTTTAAATGAAGATTTGCAATGTTCTCATTGTAAAAAACTGACCGCTCGTTATAAAGTATGCTCTAACTGCTTGTCTCGGGTTGTTATCAAGATGCCTATGACGCTCAGTGAGTGTCGTTCGAGTGGCCAATCTTTTTCAATGCCTCTTAAAGTAAGAATTCAACTTATTAGTTGGGTTCTTGATGATAAGGGTAAACGAACTGTTCATGACATTAAGGAGCAAGATATCTTTTTTGCTGACGTTCCTGTTATGGCAGATTTGTATGAAGAGAATGATCAGTTCAAACTTGGTAATGCGGGGACGTTCCTAATTAATGGTGTTGATCGTGTGATCGTTAGTCAGCTTCACCGTTCTCCAGGGGTTGTTTTTTCCCAAAGCAAAAAAACAAAAGATTTTCGCGGTCGTCCGTATTATCTAGCTCGTATCATTCCAATGCGAGGTTCTTGGATGGATTTTGAGTTTGACAGTAATGATGTTTTATACGTTCGAATCGACAAAAAGAAAAAATTATTAGTAACGACCTTTTTACAAGCACTTGGTTTTGATCGAGATCGTATTATATCTCTTTTTTATGATGTGGAATCAATTTCTGCTGAAGACGGACTTTTTTTCCGGGATGTCGGTGATCATTTAATTGGATTACGTATTGAAAAAGATATGCTTCCGTCTGGAAAAGAAGAAGATGCACTGCTTGGTAAGCGGCTTACAACTGACAGTATAAAATTTTTGAAAAAGTTTGGCATTGCACGTCTGTCTATTCGTCCATCCACATTAGTCAATCGAGTTTTAGGAAAGGACTTGGTTGATGGTGATACAGGTGAAATTATAGTTGAACAAGGGCAGACTCTCAATGAAAATCATCTTGATTTAATCAGCAAGATGAAGAAAATCAAGTTAGAGGTTATCAAATCGGCGGGTTACTCATTGCAGCCGTCTATTCCGCTTACATTAAATCAAGATCAGTGTTTCAATCGAGATGAAGCATTCAGAGAAATTCAGGGTAAAGTATGGCCTGGAGATAGTGCTTCTTTAGCAGAAATTAAAGAACGTTTTCATAATCTTTTCTTTAATAATCGTACGTATGATTTGACGCGTGTTGGTCGCGTTCGTATGAATCGCAAACTTGACCTCAATATTCCTGAAAATAAAGTTGTCTTGACACCAGAAGATATTTTGGCGACCGTGCGTTATCTTGTAGATTTACGTGAGCGTGGAGAAGGTGAACTTGATGATATTGATCATCTAGGAAACAGACGCGTACGCCTTGTTGGCGAATTACTGACCAATCAAATACATATGGGGCTGTTGCGTATTGAGCGAATTGTTCGTGAGCGATTCAGAATGCAAGAACCGCATGGTGCCTTGATGCCGCAAGATTTTCTCAATGTTAAACCGATTAGTGCTGTATTAAGAGAGTTTTTTGGTCTTGGGCAGTTGTCTCAATTTATGGACCAAACAAATCCGTTGGCTGAACTAGCTCACAAAAGAAGGTTATCTGCGCTTGGGCCCGGTGGTGTCATGAAAGATCGTGCTACATACGAAATTCGTGACGTTCACATGTCTCATTATGGACGTATTTGTCCTATTGAAACTCCCGAGGGTCAGACAGTTGGTTTGATTTCTTCTTTGGCTACGTATGCATTGGTTAATGATCTTGGTTTTATTGAAACCGGGTATCGTCCTGTTAAAAACGGCAAGGCGCAAGATGAAGTTGTGTTTCTCGATGCATTTGAAGAATTTAATCAATATATTGGGCAATCAGATGTTTCAAACCAACACAAGATGACCGAGTCAGATAAAATTTTTGCTCGTCATCAAGGGAACTATTCTTATGTGTCGGGTGACAAGATCAGTTATGTTGACTTGTCTCCAAAACAACTTGTGTCAGTTTCTTCTGCACTGATTCCATTTCTAGAGCACGATGATGCGAGTCGTGCATTGATGGGAGCGAACATGCAACGTCAAGCTGTTCCGCTTATTCTACCGGAGTCTCCACTTGTTGGTACGGGAATGGAAGCTGAAATTGGTAAGTCAGCAGGGGCTGTCATTATTGCCAAAAGAAGTGGTGTAATTGAATATGCTTCTTCAGAAAAAATTATTGTTCGTGCCGATGAGGATGAATTTGCAAATATTGATTCGTGGATTTCTTCGGGTATTGATACCTACTATTTAAGAAAGTTTCAACGATCAAGTTATAGTACATGGATTCATCAATCTCCCATTGTTAAGCGTGGAGACAAGGTTAATGCCGGTGATATTTTAACTGACGGCACTGCCACTGAATCGGGAGAATTAGCACTCGGATCTAATTTACTTGTAGCATTCATGCCTTGGCATGGTTATAACTTTGAAGATGCGATTGTGTTAAATCAGCGTCTTGTTGCAGATGATACATTGACGTCAGTACATATTGACGAATATGTATCAGACGCCCGTGACACTAAACTTGGACCAGAAGAAATTACAAAAGACATACCAAACGTTGCTGAATCTGCCTTGGCTGGTTTAGATGACGATGGTGTTGTACGTATTGGTACTCGAGTTAAACCTGGTGACATTTTGGTTGGAAAAGTAACACTTAAGGGTGATATTCAATTTTCTCCTGAAGAAAAATTATTGCGTGCGATTTTTGGTGAAAAATCACGTGAAGTGCGCGATACTTCATTGCGAGTTCCACCAGGGGTTGAAGGTACTATTGTTGACGTGAAAATATTTTCACGTAGTGGTATTAGAAAAGATAAACGTTATAAAGAAGAAGTTACTAAACAAACTCTTAAGATAGAATCTGATTTTAATGATCATGTAGCTTTTTTACAGGCGATGGTTTGTGGTAAAATAGTTGAAGATTTAGTAGGAAAAAAACCTGCTAAGGATGTTGCTAAGAAGGTGATTTTAAAAGCGGTTTTCGATCGAGAGAAAATGAAAAATCTTGAGCTATCATATCTAAGTTCATTGAAAACCACTAAAGCAGATCTTAATAAAAGAATTAAGCACTTAGGTGAAAGTTTTGAAAACCAAGTTCGAATTCTCACTGGCTTAAAAGAAGAGCGTATTGCAAAACTAAAAAAAGGTGATCCGCTTCCGTCTGGTGTTATTAAAATGGTTAAAGTCTACATCGCCATGAAACGTGCAATTTCTGTTGGTGATAAATTAGCTGGACGACATGGTAACAAAGGTGTTGTTTCAACGCTTGTGCCGCGTGAAGATATGCCATACACAGAAGATGGTACGCCGGTTGATATCGTGTTGAGTCCGTTAGGAGTTCCATCGCGTATGAACGTTGGTCAGCTTCTTGAAACGGTCTTAGGATTAGCCGGTAAAGAACTTGGGCAGAGGTTGACTGAAGTTTTAGAAACTGAAGGATACAAATCTGTTAAGTCGTTTTTACAAAAAACTTACGGAGCTGATCTTGTAGATGCCTATGAAAAAGAATATGGCAAAGAAGGTATCACTGAATTAGCACAAAAGAGTGCAAAGTCAGGAATTAGGTTTAAAACCCCGATATTTGATAGTGCTCAACTTGATAGTGATATTAAGCCACTATTGAAATCACTTGATTTACCGGAATCAGGTGCCTTTAGGTTGCGTGATGGGCGTACGGGTGAGTATTTTGATCAACCGATTACTACTGGTATCATGTATATCATGAAATTAAATCATATGGTTGATGATAAATTGCATGCTCGTTCAGTTGGTCCGTATTCACTTGTTACTCAGCAGCCATTAGGTGGTAAAGCTCAGTTGGGTGGACAGCGTCTTGGTGAAATGGAAGTGTGGGCACTTGAGGCTTACGGTGCGGCATATACCCTGCAAGAGATGTTGACCTATAAATCAGATGATGTTACCGGTCGACATAAAGTGTATGAAGCTATTGTTCGTGGAGAAAACCTCCCAGAACCGGGAGTTCCAGAGTCGTTTAACGTATTAATTAAAGAACTTCAAAGCCTTGGTTTACAGGTTGATTTGTTCAGGAGTGGCAAGGAGACGGTTGGTGAGTAATAAAATGTTAGATCGTTTTAGAGAATATATTAATGTTACTCGTTTCAACGCAGTTAAAATTGGTTTAGCTGCGCCGGACAAGGTTTTATCTCTCTCTTATGGAGAAGTTAAAAAAATTGAAACGATAAACTACAGGACACTTAAACCTGAGCGCGATGGGCTTTTTTGTGCACGCATATTCGGCCCGGTAAAAGACTGGGAATGTAATTGCGGTAAATATAAGCGCATGAAACATCGCGGTGTAACGTGTGAAAAGTGTGGTGTTGAAGTTATTCAGTCTCGTGTAAGACGCGAACGAATGGGGCATGTTGCTCTTGTTTCGCCGGTGTGTCATATTTGGTACCTCAAAGGAATACCAAGTTATTTAGGTTTGCTGTTAGATTTGCCAGTTAAAGATCTTGAGCGTGTTATTTATTTTGATGCGTATATGGTTATTGATCAAGGTAAATCACCGTATTCACGTAGGACATTATTAGGTAATTTAGAATATGATGATTATGTTGAAAATCATCCTGAAGACAAGGAATTTAAGGCTAATATTGGTGCGCAAGCATTACATTCAATATTAAGTTTAATGGATTTAAAAGCTGAGATTGTGCATCTTGAACAAGAGTACGAAAAAACCTCTTCTATTGTGGTACGACATAAAATCATGCGTCGTATTTCAGTATTTTCTAATTTAGACCAAGCGAATTTGCGTCCGGAGTGGATGATTATGAAAACACTCCCTGTTTTACCGCCCGATTTGCGACCATTAGTGCCGTTAGAAGGGGGACGCTTTGCAAGTTCTGACCTTAACGAATTATACCGACGTGTTTTAAATAGAAACATTCGTTTACGACGCCTTATAGAAATTGATGCTCCGTCTGTGATCATCAAAAATGAAAAACGAATGTTGCAAGAGGCAGTCGATGCGTTAATTGACAATGGACGTAGAGGGCAACCTGTTCGTGGTTCTAATCGTCGTCCACTTAAGTCATTAAGTGAAATGTTACGTGGTAAACAAGGACGATTCAGACAAAACTTATTGGGTCGTCGGGTCGACTACTCTGGTCGTTCAGTAATTGTTGTAGATCCTGAACTTTCTATGGATCAATGTGGCATTCCTAAGGCGATGGCGTTAGAGCTTTTCAAATCTTATGTGTACGCTGGATTGTTAGATCGAGAAATTGCGCCAAACTTGCGTGTTGCTAAAAGAATGGTTGAAAATTTTGAACCAGAGGTTTGGGATATTCTTGAAGATGTTGTTAAAAATCGACCGATCTTATTAAACCGTGCGCCAACATTGCATAGATTAGGTATTCAAGCGTTCTATCCGATTTTGGTTGACGGTAAAGCTATTAAGATTCATCCACTTGTTTGTTCTGCGTTTAACGCTGACTTTGATGGTGACCAGATGGCGGTTCATTTACCGTTGAGTAAAAAAGCGCAAGAAGAATGTAAAGAATTAATTCTTTCCACTAAAAATATTCTTTCGCCTTCTAGTGGTCGTCCAGTTACTGTGCCATCAATGGATATGGTTCTTGGTATTCACTATATGACTAAATTGCGATCTGGTGACAAGGGTGAAGGCACAGTTTTTGCAGACAAATTTGAAGTTGTTACTGCATTCCAATGTGGTATGATCGGATTGCAGGCAAAAATTGGTTTACGAGTTGAAAGTGGCGAAATAATTAAAACGACTGCTGGTCGTGTACTTGTATTTGAAGCGTTGCCTGAAGGTTCAGATTTTAAGTGGATTAATAAAATTCTTAAAGGTTCTGATCTTACAGTAATCGTGGAAAAAGTTTATTATCGTTTTGGTCGTAAAGCTACCGTTATTTGTCTTGATAAATTAAAGAAACTTGGCTTTTACCATGCGACTGTAGGTGGTATTTCTATTTCAATGACAGATCTTTTAGTTCCAACTAAAAAAAATACTATCGTTGAAGAAGCCGAAAAAGAAGTTAATCGTATTGAAAAACTTTACATGGATGGTGTTATTACCAACGGTGAGCGTAGCAACAAAGTGGTTGGTATTTGGTTTAATGCAACTTCGGATGTAGCGAGCCAGATGGTAAGTGATTTGGAAAAACAAGATGAGGAAGCGTTCCTCAACAAAAAAAATGATTTTGCTCCATTTAATCCGGTCTTTATGATGCTTGATTCAGGTGCTCGTGGATCTAAGGATCAGATTAAACAGATTCTTGGTATGCGTGGTCCCATGGCAAAACCGTCTGGTGAAGTTATGGAAACACCGGTTAAGGCGAACTTTAAAAACGGTTTGAACGTTTTTGAGTATTTCATTTCTACTCACGGCGCACGAAAAGGTCAGGCAGACACTGCACTTAAAACTGCAAACTCTGGATACTTGACTCGTCGTCTTGTTGATGTTGCACAAGATCTTGTTGTAACGACTGAAGACTGCGGGACGCTTGGTTATATTGAATTGGAATCCTTGAAAGAATCGGGTGATATCATTGTGCCATTGTCTAACCGGGTTTATGGGCGTGTTTTAGCTGGAGATGTAAAAAATAGCATAACCGGTGAAATTATCTTTAAGCAAGGTCATGTGATCACAAGAGAAGATGTTAAGGTACTTGAAGATGCTCCAGTTTCTAAAGTTGCCGTTAGATCTGGACTAACATGTCAAGCTAAACGTGGCGTTTGCGCGATGTGCTATGGCTATGATCTTTCTCATGGTCGTATGGTTGATATTGGTACCACTGTTGGTATTATTGCAGCTCAGTCGATTGGTGAGCCTGGTACGCAGTTAACTATGAGAACTTTCCACATTGGTGGTACAGCAAGTGGTATGGTTGAGCAAAAGAACTATACTGCTAAGCATACCGGCATTGTTAAGTTGGAAGGTATTAAAGTAGTTGAAAACCGTGAAGGTAAGATGGTTGTGTTGAGTCGTAAAGCAAAATTGCTTATCGTCTCAAAAGATGGTCGAGAGCTTCAAGGTCATGATATTGAATATGGCTCAAATCTATTGGTTAAAGATGGACAAGAAGTTAAAAAGGGGGGCACATTAGTTGAGTGGGATCCTCATAACAAGGTTCTTCTTACTGAACATGCTGGTCAGGTTAATTATGAAAACTTGATCGAAGACGTGACTATGCAAGAGCAAATTAATGAAGATACGGGTAAATCAAGTTTTGTTGTGTTGGAACATCAGGATGCTCGCTATCAACCTGCATTGAATATCGTTACAAAAGGCGGTCAAGAAGTTCACTACTACCTCCCTGCTGGTTCACATTTAAATGTTACTCAGGATAAACAGGTACAAGCCGGAGATATTTTAGTAAAAACTCCGCGTGAAATTTCTAAGACTAAAGATATTACCGGTGGTCTACCTCGTATTTCAGAACTCTTTGAAGCGCGTGTTCCAAATATTCCTGCAATTATTTCAGACATTGATGGTGAAGTGGTGTTTGGTGGTTTACATCGTGGGCTTCGTAAAATAACGGTTGTATCTGGCGATCGTTCATTTGATTATTTCATTCCTCGTGGTCAACAATCGAATGTGATTGAAGGTGAACATCTAAAAGCGGGTGATCTAATCACGGTTGGTTCTCCATTGTTGCATGATGTCTTACGTATTTTAGGACCTGAAGTAGTTCAACGTTATTTAGTTGATCAAATTCAGCAAATTTATAGACTACAAGGCGTTCGTATCAATGACAGACACATTGAGCTTATTGTACGCCAAATGATGCGTAAGGTTCGTGTTGTTGAGACTGGCGATACTGATTTCTTAATTGGTGACAAAGTAGATAGAGTGCACTTCCAAACCGTTAATAAATTGCTTGTAGAAGAGGAAAAAAAACCTGCTAAGGCTAAGCCAGTGTTACTTGGTATAACACAATCGTCCTTAGGAACAGAAAGTTGGATTTCTGCAGCATCATTCCAAGAAACTACACGTATTTTGGCAGGGGCAGCGGTGTCTGGTGAAGTTGACCACTTATATGGATTGAAAGAAAATGTTATAGTAGGTCGACTTATTCCAGCCGGTACAGGAATCGCTTCATTTAGAGAAAAATATTTAAAGGATGGTACTTCTGTAATTGAGCGGCAAGCGCAAGAAGAAGAAGTACGAGAGCGTGAACTTATAGCGCGTCAAGGAAAAGAGGCAGGCGCGTAGCTCAGTGGTAGAGCACTGCTTTGACGTAGCAGTGGTCAGCGGTTCGATCCCGCTCGTGCCTACCAATAGTGTTGTAGTGATGCGGTTTGATAGATAATGAGATTATTATCATAGAGTATATATATAACGAGGTTTATAAATGCCCTTGAATGCAGAAGAAAAGAAGAAAATTTTTGGTGATTTTGGACAAAGTGCTCAAGATACTGGCTCAGCTGCAGTGCAAGTTGCGATGTTGACTGAACGTATCAAACAATTGACTGGGCATTTGAAAAACAATTATCACGATTTTGCTTCAAAAAGAGGTTTGTTAAAGATGGTTGCTAAGCGGCGTAAATTTTTACGTTATTTAGAAGAAAAAGATAATGCTACGTATAAAAAGACTATAGAACGTCTTGGTCTTAAAAAATAGTAGCAGTAACATTACATAGGTTGATATGGTGAAAACGTTTCGGTTACCCGAGTTTAATTATGAAGTAGAAATTGGCAAAGTCGCACGCCAAGCGGACGGTTCTGTGTGGCTGCAAAAAGGAGCAACAACGGTTCTTGCAACGGCAGTTGGATCTCCGTCAAAAGATTTTCCTGGTTTCTTGCCATTGACTGTTGAGTACCGTGAGCAATTTGCGGCTGCGGGAAAAATACCTGGAGGTTATTATAAACGTGAGGGTAAACCGAGTGATCGAGAAGTTCTTACCGCACGATTGATAGATCGTGCTATTCGACCTCTATTTCCAGAAAATTATTTTGATCAAACTCAGGTAATTATTACGGTTTATTCTGTCGATAAAGAGCATTCTCCTCAAACTATGGGGCTGATTGCAGCTTCATTAGCTCTTAGTATCTCACCTTTGCCATTTATGGGTCCAGTAGGTGTTGTGGAAGTTGGACGTTTGGATGGAAAATGGGTTATCGATCCTCGTTACTCAGAAAGTAAAAAATCTGAGGTTCGTCTTATTGTTGCAGGTACTCATGACGGTATTTGCATGGTGGAAGGTTCGTCAAAGGGACTTGCCGAACACGATTTTGTGGATGCGTTATTTCTTGCTCATGACAAGGTTAGAGATCTTGTTAAATGGCAAACAACTATTACTCAAGAAGTGGGAAAGCCTAAAGAAGAAATTGATGATCCATATAATTGGTCTTCTTGGCAACAAAAGATAGAGGAGTTCATTACCGCTGATCATGTAAAAAATTCTTATATTGCTGACAAGGCTGAGCGTAATGCTTACCTTAAAGGAATCCGTGAAGAGTTTGTTACTCAACATGAAGAAGAATTGACTAAACAAGAAATTCCAACCAAAGTTATTAATTATATTTTTGATTTAGTGCTTAAGAGTAAAGTTACCGAATTAATTTTTGAAGCTAAAAAACGTGTAGACGGACGTGCATTCGATCAAGTTCGTGATATATCAATTGAAGTTGGTTTACTAGAAAGCACACATGGTTCTGCTTTGTTTACTCGAGGTCAAACTCAAGCGTTAGTAAGTTTAACGTTGGGTGGCGGACAAGATGAGCAACGTCTTGAAAGCATCATGGAAGACGAAACTAATAGCAACTTTATGTTGCATTATAATTTCCCGCCATTTTCTGTTGGTGAAGCACGACCGATGCGCGGGCCGGGTAGACGTGAAGTTGGCCATGGTCATTTAGCTGCATCTGCTATCCGCCCTGTTTTACCAGAAAAAAAAGATTTTCCGTATACTATTCGATTAGTGTCTGACATTTTAGAATCGAACGGTTCAAGTTCGATGGCTACCGTATGTGGTTCAATTATGGCATTGATGGATGGTGGTGTTCCGATTGAAAAAATGGTAAGTGGTATCGCCATGGGTCTTTTACAAAATAAAGATGGTGATTTGATTATTTTATCTGACATCACTGGTTTTGAAGATGCATTTGGTTTGATGGATTTTAAAGTAGCTGGTACCCAAGATGGGGTAACTGCTATCCAAATGGATGTCAAACTCAAAGGTGGCTTATCTCGAAATATTTTTGAGTCAGCTATGAAACAAGCGCTTGAGGGACGGCAGCATATTTTAGGTGAAATGAAAAAAACAATGGAAAGTCCAAGAAAAGAATTGTCTGATCTTGTACCGAAATTGATTAGCTTCACTATCGACACTGACAAAATTGGTGCAGTTATTGGAGGCGGCGGTAAAATAATTCGTGAAATTATCGAAAAAACTGGCACTACTATTGATATCGAATCAGATGGCATGGTAAAAATATTTGGTGGTACTGGTTCTGAACTTGATAAAGCAGTTAGGTGGGTCAAAACACTTGCTGGGGAAATTGAAGTTGGTTCTATTTACGATGGTACTATCAGACGAATTGTAGAGTTCGGTATTTTTGTTGAACTTGTACCGGGTCTAGATGGATTGCTTCACGTTTCTAACATCCCACG
>SDBS01002962.1_pt1 | contig 16742 bp, 16 predicted proteins | sample 2277091 | NCBI WGS metagenome assembly SDBS01 (sample SAMN10404972, study PRJNA504765) | marine sediment metagenome | isolation source: marine sediment core GS10_PC15, 163 cmbsf | place: Arctic Ocean: Southern Knipovich Ridge | collected 2010 | reverse complement strand
TATGGGGATTGGTAAATTTAGGATGCATTTCCTTGATTTCCTTTACCTTATCCCTTATTACGGTATCTATCTTATTCCAGGGCTCTCCTGATTTAGTATGAATTAGAGAGCTCAGGGAATAGTCTCCCTTATATTGTTCTTTAGGGATTCCAGGTTGTATAAAAGAGCTTTTCTGGCAAACTCTTCATTGGTATCTTTTCTCAGCTCTAAGTATGATTGATGCTGGACAGTCATAGCAGGAGGCCTCCTTTTTGAGAGTTAAGAACATCTTCTTTGAATTTACTCTCATTCTAGAGTGCCTCCTGCTTACTGTCCAGATCCCTTTCACTTTATTGAAGTGATAACTTCTGTTATTGTTCTTCTTAAAAAAGTGTGCAGTATCATTATAGCCAAGAGAAAAAAGTACTTGACATTTACAATGGTGCTGGGTACCCTTAGAGTCACCCTGTGTTTTTGAGCGAAAAGGCCTTTATTACCTCTTTTGGAATATGTATGAGGTAAATCATCTTTGCGTTTTCTGGAAAATTTCCAAGAACCCGCTTCGTTTCGACGGAGATGTAAACTTTTTTGGCGAATATTTCTGTAGCTTTGAAATAATGGATTATACGGAAAAGAGTAGTCACTTTGCGGCTTTCACTAGAGAGTACTACGGAGTTCTAAGAATCTTCAAGCTTGACTGGGATGGAAGTGTTCCGCGACTTCACCTATCCTTGCCAAAGCATACAGGATAGTAACTAACTCCATATATGCAGTTGAAAAACAGACAAATAGGTGAAGAATTACTTAGGCTTATGGTTACAACAGAATGGATGTATACGAATTCTTAGAGCTGCCTCCTTCGCGGTTTTTCATGATTTGATAGACGGGATTCTGACGCTAAGAATTTGATGTACCATAATCTAGGAAAATATGAGGGATGATTCTGTTTCGGTATTGATTCTGCTAATAATAGCAACATAGAAGCCCGAAGACGGAATTATACAGAATTTCCCCGAGGTTAACCTATAAGTATGTTTCTGTTGAGATTTCAGGAAAATTTGGAGGATATTAGAACATTTAAATAGGGGGTGCAAGATATGAAGATTCAACTTGCCCTAGACATTCCGTCCATAGGGAAGGCCCTGAATCTTGGCATGGTGGTTCAAGACTATGTAGATCTTATAGAGGTGGGAACTCCTTTGATAAAAACAGAAGGAGAGAAGGCCATCCGGGCGATGCGAGAATGTTTTCCCAAGAAAACTATTCTTGCCGATATGAAGACCATGGATGGAGGAGAATACGAAGCCGAACTCGCCTTTGAGGCAGGTGCGGATATGACCGTTGTCATGGGTTCAGCTGACGATGCCACCATTGAGTCTGTCTTGCGAGTGGCTTCAAGAAGAAACAAAGAGGTAATGATAGATCTACTGGGAATTAGAGACTTAGCAGAAAGAATAAAGGCGTTCAACGGCTTGTCCGGCGAGATAATTCTTTTAGTCCATACATCCTACGACAGATGTCAACGGGAGGAGGCTAATCCTTTTAAGGATCTGGAAGTCGCTCGGAAACTCAGCCATATTCCCTTGGCTGTAGGTGGTGGAATTAGCCTTAGTATGGTCAAGAAAATAAAAGAGTACGATTTATCAATAGTCGCTATTGGGAGTGCAATTTCGTTGGCGAAGGATCCAAGTTCGGTAGCAAAAGAGTTCAAGCGAATAGTCGGTGGTGCTTCGTAATAAAACAAGAAAGCCTGGAAAGACACAGTTCTGATGGCGGCATATGAAAGAAGCGCACCAAAGAGAACGCTAGAGTTTCTGTTGGTGAAAGTGCGACTTGGGTAGAGGTTAGCTATTAGTTTAACACCAAATATCCATATTAGGAAGGTGACAATCTCAATGAAGTTTGGAGATGGGAAGCCATCAGGAGATAACTCGTGGAAGCGATTTGAGCGACATTGCGAGGATCCGGGGGGATCTGGAGTGTTGTTAAGATATCAAAGAAGCAGGATAGACCTGAGAAGCTAACATATTTCCTGAGAGAATCGAGTACCGAACCTATGAATAACAAGATATTATACATTAGTACTATCGCCTGCTCCGTGGGTAGATCAAAGATAATTCAGTTTGAGAGATGTGTTCTGGAGTAGAGTTCAGATAGAAGGTAAGAAAAGCGAATGAACTCAACGTTTCGGGATGTACGTGCTGTTGCGATAATAACTGAAACGGTAAATTTAAGCAAGAGTAAGAGGCGGTAAGTAGGAAATTCGGGCAAAAGATGAAAGTAATGAATGCATGGATGAAGATAATCCGAAATTCTATAGAATTGAAAAACATTGGTGCCAGATGCTGAGGTCAAAACCAATAGAAGATTACAGTTACTCGGTAATAGCTGATAATTATAGAGAAATAAAGAATTTCTACATACCTACGTTCGAATTAGTCTGCAAGTTGGATATGCAGCTGAAGCCGGAAGGCAAGCTTCAATTGTCAGGGGTGTTCTCACCAAAATTGCCGCTGGAAGCCCCACCCCTTGCGGGTGGGGAGGAAAGCGGCGTCCAGCGAGCGTTAGCGAGCTGGACAAGAGTATTCCCTTAGTTATATAATGGGACATGACCGAATTAAGAAGAACAAGACATGCTATATATGAGCTCAAGTACCATTTTGTGTGGGTACCAAAGTATCGAAGAAAAGTACTAAATAAGGAGATAAAAGAAAAGCTGAAAGAAATCTTTCTCCAGATTGCTGAGGAATACGACTTTGAGATCATTGAGCAACAGGTGATGAGCGATCATGTACATCTTTTCCTTTCGGCTCCACCAAGGTACTCTCCATCAAAACTGGTGAATATAATAAAGAGCATCTCAAGGAATGAGATCTTCCGTGAATTCCCAGGTTTTGCCAGAAGATGCTGGAATAAAAAACTCTGGGCTGATGGATATTTCGTCAGAGCTGTGGGAGACAAAGTAACAGCGGATGAAATACAGAAGTACGTGAGATATCAGACGAAAGAGAAACAAAGTATTCAGCTTGAGCTCTTCCCAGAAAGAACAGCTAAGTAGTGAAACACAGAGCAGGGAAGCCCCACCCCTTGCGGGTGGGGAGGATGTCACTTTAATAGGTACAGTGGTTTTCCTGAACCGACGATATATCGTCGAAGACGTATTCTAGTTCCACTTGAGAGATTTATTTGTTGAAGAGCCGTGTTTGGGAAATGCACGAGTGCAGTTCTGTAAGGGGCTTGGAGACCAAAAGGAGATTACAAATGTCTACTCGACGTAAATATGAGGTTATCACCATGATTCTTTCGGAAATTAGAGACACCCTTGAATATCTTCAGGATAAAGAGATCGATGAATTCCTGAAGAGAATACTCTCCTCAAAGAGGATTTTTGTGGCAGCAGGTGGAAGGTCGGGTATTCTTATACGAGCTTTTGCTATGAGATTAATACACATGGGATTCACTGCCTATGTAGTGGGTGAAACTATCACTCCATCTATTAGGGCTGATGATCTCCTTGTGGTGATGTCAGGATCTGGAGAAACACAGTCTTCGTATCTCATTCTGGATAATGCCAAAAGAGCGGGAGCGTATACCTATCTTATTACTGCGCATCAGACTTCTCGAATGTGGCAGGTTGCCCAAGGGAAAATAAGAATTCCTGGACCAACTAAACTGTCCTTACTTGATAAAGAAAGAAGTGAGCAGTTTATTGGTTCCTTATTTGAGCAAGCCTCTTTCATTTTCCTGGAGTCCATAATTCAAGAACTACGTACCAAAACAAAGATGGATTCCGAGGGTATAATGAAGAGGCATGCCAATCTAGAATAGGTGACAAAGACTATTGTCCTGCAAGATTCATCCACTCCACCTTGTGGTCTTACCTGTCTACATTCTGAGTTCGATGGAAACACTCAATTTTCTAATTGTTCAGAGTCTACTTGCGTCAGACTGATGCAGAAACCGCTCAATTGGGGGAGGAGTTTTATCCGATGGTCGAGGTTATCTGTTTTGGTATGGGTCTCGTAGACATGACCGTTTTAAAACATGAAATTTCGGTAGACAAAGCAATAGTCTACCTCGCCACAGGTGGCGGAGCGGTAGCCAATGTAGCTGTTGGCCTTAGAAAAATGGACGTTGCCTCTGGTTTTATGGGGAGATTAGGCAGCGATCCCTTCGGAAAGCTCCTTGAAGAGACTCTTATCCAATATGGAGTAGATACAAGGGGACTCAGTTTCACTCAGGAAGCTCGCACCACCCTGGCGTTTGTTTCCAATAGGGAAGAAGGATATTTTTTCTACTGGCATCCAGGGGCGGGTATGACGATGCGGCCGGAAGACGTAGATGAGTTATTAATTAAGGAAGCAATGATATTCCATCTCGGCTCAGATAGTATGACCAACGAGCCATGTCGATCTGCTACCATACTGGCCCTTGAATATGCGCGAAAACATCATCTTCTGGTCTCTTTTGATCCGAACTATCGTCCTCAGGTTTGGTCAAACGAAGAACAAGCCAGGAGAACAATACGAGAGATCATGACTAAGGTGGATATAGTCAAGCTTAGTTTGGAGGAACTGGAATTCTTAGTGGGTACGGATGATCTGGGTAAGGGAAGCAAGAGTATTTTAAGTCTATCACCTAGTACGGTGATAATCACTTTGGGGAAAGAGGGGAGTTTCATAAGCACAGGTCAGCTTTCTAGGTTCGTAGAAGCCCCCAGGGTTTCTGCTATTGACACGGCGGGATGTGGAGATGCCTTCATGGCAGCATTCCTGGCGGAAGTTACTAGCTGGAGACGCCAGGATAAGGACATTACGGACTTAAGCGTTAGCGACATTGACCGCACTTTACTATTTGCCAATGTATCTGGAGCGCTGGCTGCCACACGAAAAGGAGCAATGCCTTCTTTGCCTACCTATGCCGAAGTGGCGAGATTCGTTGGAAAAATGGGTACGGACTAAACTCTACTTCCATCGTCAAAATGCTACAGAAGTCCAAGAAGAAAATAGCGTGGTATGTCAGAGAATTTCATTTAAGAGGACAAAAAATGAAAAAGATCTACCGGGTTGACATGACTAATTTGAGAATCAGAGAGGAACCAGTGGGTAAAGAATATGAGTGTGCCGAGCAAGCGTATTAGTTCTTGCCAGTGCAAGTCTGGCCTGGGCAAAGGTTAGCCACCAGCCCAGCACTTAATTCCCCGTTGAATTCAGTAATGAATTAGGCGGTGCGGGAAGCGGGAGGTATCGAGCTGCAGCGAAAGCGAAGGGATTGAGCCTCGAAACATTTATGGTGTCGGTGGCCGATACTGTTCATATAGTCGCAGGCGAAATTCTTGTAGTTGGTATGGCGAGATTGCAAGAGCCCGACGGGGTCTGAGACCGTGGCGAGATACTAAAGGGAGCTAATAGGAACTCGGGAGAGCCAGAGCATTTACCAGATATGCAGCCCCTTGCAATAATATCTGGGTATATACTTTGACAAGCTTATAGACGGCAAGGAGAAGTAGAAGATGTTCTGGCAGTCGGACTAACCCATATTATCGATGAAACAGAGTAATGTCTGTAGAGAAAAGGGGTTAGCAGTGGTGCATCGGGGAGTAAGGGACACTTCCTCCGCACTCAGAGGCGGGCAAAGGAAGATAACAAAACTTGCTTTTCTAACTCTGCGAGCCAGAGAAAATCCGAAGTGTAGGTTTACGTCGTTAGTGCATCTACTCACGGAGGATTTTCTTATGGAGTGCTTCTGGGAACTGAAGAGGGGTAAGTCCCCAGGTATTGATAGGATGACGGTTGAGGAATACGGAGCTAACCTAAAAGAGAACCTTGGGAATTTGGTCAGAAAGATGAAGGTAAAGCAATACAGGCCAAGACCTGTTAAGCGAGCCTACATTCCAAAGTCTGATGGAACGAGAAGGCCACTGGGGATTCCCACAGTGGAAGATAAAATCGTTCAAATGGGGATGAAGAAAGTTCTTGAGGCAATCTTTGAGGCTGACTTCGTGGATGAATCCTATGGATTTCGCCCGAAGCGTAGTTGGCACGATGCCTTGGATGCGGTGAATGAGGCCATCATGATTAAACCCATTAACTACGTTGTGGATATGGATATTAAAAAGTTCTTTGATACCGTAAACCACAAGTGGTTGATGAGGTGTCTTCGGCAAAGAATTGTCGATCCAAATTTCCTTCGTCTGGTTGCTAGGTTTCTAAAAGCAGGAGTGATGGAAGAAGGTAAATATATTGAAGTGGATAAAGGGACGCCACAAGGTGGTATAATAAGTCCAGTGCTGGCTAATATTTACCTTCACTATATCTTAGACCTGTGGTTTAAGAAAGTGTTTACCAATCAGCTAAAGGGATATGCTGAGCTAGTTCGCTATGCCGTTATACGAAATTATCGAAATGTATAAAATAAATATATACAGAATTTTGTTCTTTGTCAAATTACCGAATTAATCATGTTAATTAAAGTTTAAAAGTGCACTGTTTTTTGGTGATTTAAAGTTTAAAAGTGCACTGGTTGAGTCCTTGTCGAAAGAGAAGCTGTCTAATATTATCCGCCTTGAAATAGGATGTAAGATAGGACATAAAGCCCCCTAAGAAAAGGGGTAAGGTCCACATTATCCGTAATGAAATGATAAGCATAGCAAAAAGTAGAACTTGGCACGACGATCACTTATCAATATTCATCAAGCCAGGAATTACGATCTTGATTTAGTGCACTTTTAAAGCTTAAATAGTGCACTTTTAAACTTTAGCTAACATTACCGAATTAATCATCTATAATCTAACTGAAAGGGTATTGGTTTCATATAAATCTAACCCAAATCTGATATAATGTTCCCTGGCCAGATTAAAAAGGCAGGGAGGAAAGGATAATGAACGACCTTTCGGGTTACCCAGATCACTTAGATAGCTCAAAGAACTTCCCCTAGCCTACACAATACTAGGACTATATTTTATCAGGTGAAGTTTTAGAGAAAAGAAAGAACAATTTTTACTGAATTTACCTAACTCTTCAGAGAAAAAGGAACTCATAAGAGGCTCATAGAAGAGGATTCTTTGCTCTAGTCAATGTTTTGCCTACTTTGAAAATTAAAAGACTAAAATAGACCTCTGTGAGGTTTCCTATAACATAGGTTAATAAAGCATTTTAGAGATTTTAGCTCCTCAAAGAAAATTGTTGAATCCTCAATAAGGAGAAAATCTTACTCATACATTAGTGATCTTTGAAAATTTTACACTTAATCAAGGCCCATAGAGTCAGAAATTATATGCTTCAACGATCTCCTTTGGTTAGAGATTCAAATGATTTAGGCGATTAAATAAGGAATCATCTTTTTACGATTATTAATGATTTCCGGCAATTCGAGTCTATTGTCTCGCAGGGGATGACATAAAGCGAATACTTTTTGTACATGCTCTTTGGATAAATGAGTATACATACTCAGAGTAATTCTTACAGAGGAATGACCAAGTATTTGTGATACAGCTTTGGGATTAGCACCCTTTTCAATACTGATAGTAGCATAAGAATGACGTAGAGAATGCGGGGTAATACGAAGATCAAGTTCTGATTGAAGAAGATACTTTTTTAAGAGTATTTGAATTTCTCTCACAGTAATTCTATTGAAATTTGTGCTGCTGAGGAAGAGTGCTGGTGAAGTTAAAGAGGGCAGTGAGCCTCGTTTCTTAAGATATTTCCTGAGAGGCAAGGACATTTCCGGGACATTGAAGAAAATAGTGCGTTGCCTGTTACCTTTACCAAAGATAAGAATTTCCTGATCTTTGATATTAATATGGGATAAGTCGATGTTACATAATTCTGCTATTCTGATTCCTGAGCCACAAAACAGAGCGAAGATAGCATGGTCACGATAGTTATTGAAAAGTTGTTTTTGAAGGCGTTTCTTTTTACCGCTAGTGTTATTTAACTGATATTCAATTTCATCTCGCTGATTTTGTATTGTATTTAGTAGAATACGAATTTGTGTTTGGTTTAGAGTGTGAATTTCTTTTTTATCAGTTTTGTACCTGTTTTTAATTTCCGGGACAGACACCTCTGGAGAATCCTCATTGAGATAGGAAATCAGAGATTTAATGGAGGCAATTTTTTGTTTGATAGACTTAGGACTATAGTTTTTATTCCGCAGGTAAGAGATGAATTGTTGAAAGTTTGAAGTTTCTAAAGCCTGAGAAAAGGATGAAAAGCCAAGAGAGGTAGCCCAGTTGTAAAATTGGTCCAGATTTCTCCGATAGGCTTTGTGAGTATGCTGAGAGCAGTTTTTGAAGAGCAAAACAGAGTTGAGGAATTGCTTGATGATATCTTGCATATTAGTCTCCATTATTTAATTTTAGGTTAGTTAAGGGATTGAACTTTCTCCATATTTCTTTGACAGTATCTTGATCTAATTTAGCATATAGGTTTAAGGTGGTAGCAAAGTCCCGGTGCCCCATAAGAGCTTTAAGAGAAAGAGGGTCAATACCATTTTTCACTAAAAGAGAGGCGAAAGTTGCCCTGAGAGAATGAGGAGTAACATTTTTATTGATACCGGCAAGGCGAGCATAACGTTTGAGAAAAGATTGAACAAGATTAGGTTCCAGGGGTTTGTTTTTAGTGCTGATAAAAAGGAGTTTTCCCTGATAAGGTTTTCTTAAGGTTAGATAGTTATGAACCATATCAATGATTTGAGTATCATAGAGAAAAACAATCCGTTCTTTAAAATAGAGTTTTCGTGAACCTTTTCCTGAGATGAGAATATTGTTATCTGCCAGATCGAGATGATCGATAGAGATACTTAAGAGTTCTCCCAGACGGATACCCGTTTGGATGAGAATTCCCAGAATAGCAGCATTGCGATGGGCAACAAACTGGTGAATTTTTTGTGGTTTCTTTTCTTCTGATTGAATTATGAGGTTTTGAGCAATCTGAAGCATTCTTTGAGTCTCTGGATAAGTCAAAATGTCCTTCAAATTACAGACTTTGGGTCTTTTCGCTTTGAAGATAGAAGAAGGATTGCATCTGATAAGAGACTGGCTATAGAGCAGGCCAAAGAAAGTCTTTATGGTGTAGAGGTAATGATTAATTTGAGCCTGAGAATTATGTTTCACATTAGATTGAAACTTGAGGAAATTTTCTATTGTTTTGGCATCGACATTGACTACATTACAACTGGTATTTTGCCTGAGCCAATTAAGGAAATAGCGTAAATAAAAGTATTGTTGCCTTAAGCTCATGGGAGTCATCTGGATAACATTTCTGCAATGACTTAGATAAAAGGACACAAGACTGTCCACCGAATCAATAGATGGCTGTGGATACTCATCGATGAGTTTATAGATTTTGGTCAGAACTTTTGCCATAGAGGGCGAATAGATATTTTCAAACATAGACCTTCTCCTTAGCTAAATGGATTAGATTGCAGCCAATCATCTTTGATTTCATCGTGGGTGAAGTGGGTATAGAAGTGCAAGGTTGTTTCTGCTTTTCTATGACCCATGAGTGTTTGAGCAGAATAGGGGTCTACTCCCCTCTGCGCTAATATAGAACAGTAAGTATGACGCAGCAAATGAGGATAAACTCGAAAATTGATTTTAGCAATGCGAGCATATTTTTTTACAATTCTAGTGATACTAGGGGGCCTAAGAGAAATATTATATGGGTTAGTATAGAGGGAATTGTTTGGACCCCGAGGGCGAATTTCAAGATACCTTTTTAAAGGAATAAATATTGCAGGGGTGTCAATAAAAATAAGTCTTTGGGGCTTGATATAGAACTGATTACCCTTAGAGTGAACAGTAATGCTCTTAGCCTCAAGGTCTAAATCATTCAAAGAAATTGAGGTAACTTCAGAGGAGCGAATGCCAGTGCCGATGAGAAGTCTGAGAATACTTAAGTCTCTGGTGATGAAGAAATTATAGAGATTCTTCCATGGACCGCAGTAATATTTCATAGCCACAAAAGGAGCGTTAGCTAGTTTTTCCAGGTCAGAGGAAGAAAGAGGTATGTATTCTTTAGTTTGCATTTTGGTAGGTATTTTAAGTTCATTAGCCAAGTTTTCTTTCAGTAGACCTTTAGAAAACAAAAGTTGTAGAAGTTTTCTAATGCAAACTTTGAGTTCTTTGAAAAAATAGGAGCTATATTTTTTCTTGTTTTTGGCCTGTTCAAAAAAGTCTAGAAGTAGATTTTTTGACAATTGAGACACAAGGTTTATTTTAAATTCTCTACACCAGGAACTGAATACTTTCAAGGTGTAATAGTAATCGCGGCCGGTAGTAAATTTTTGGAATCCTTGCTTAATGAGAGAATCTATAAGAAGGCATATAGCTTCATTGATAGAGACAATGTGAGTGTTTGTCTCAATTGCCTCTAAAGTAGAGGTAAGATGCTTATACCATTTAAGTTGTTCATTGGGAAGTTTTGTCATATTATTAACCTAACGATATTGTATATTACAATAGTTTATTTAAATCAAGTGAAAAATTGCTCTTTCGATAATTTCGCATAATATGCCGATGATTTCATTGTTGCCTTTCAAAGTGAGAGAGAGGCTAAAGTATTCAGTGAGGCACTGAGGCAAAGACTAGCCAAGTTTGGACTGAGGATTGCCGATGACAAATCAAGAATAGTTGAGTTTGGTCGTTATGTATGGTATAAGTCACAGCGGCAAGGCAAAAGGGTAGCGACATTCGACTTTCTAGGATTTACCCACTACTGTGCTAAATCCAGGAGTGGCAAGTTCAAGCTGGGTCGAAAAACGGCAAAGGCGAAATATAGGCAGAAGACAAAAGCGATGAACCAGTGGCTAAAGGCTGTCCGTAACGCTGTGAAGCTTAAAGAATGGTGGAAAATGTTAAGGCCGAAATTGGTAGGACATTACCGCTATTATGGAATAGGCGGAAATAGTCCATCAATTCAGGCATTCTACGATGAGACAATGAAGCTTGCCTATAAATGGGTAAACAGGCGCAGCCAGAAGCAAAGTTATAACTGGACACGATTTTGTCGCTTTCGAGAATATAATCCTCTGCCTAAACCAAGGATATATCATCCCTATCCTGTTATCGCTAAGAGGACGCATTACTGAAGAGCCCAGTCTGGGAAATCTGGACGCTGGGTTCTGTGAGGGGCATCAAACAGCCTTTTATGGTAGAATATTGTGACACTCCTCATATCGAAAGAGAGGAGAAACAGGGAATACAAAGCATACCTAAAGAAGGACGTTAAGATGTCTACTCGACAGGATTAGGGGGAAGGGGATTGACCTCTGCTATTGTAGCAAGAGAAGTACCACCTACCTCTCATGCTCTGGGGAGAGAAAACAAGTTAGTTTTTTCTCCTGGACTCCTAGCGGGAACCTCTGCTCCTTGTTCAGGAAGATTATCTGTGGGAGCGAAGAGTCCTCTGACCGGCGCCATCAAAGAGGCTAATGCTGGTGGAACAGCCGGCCACAAACTGGGGAGACTAGGTATTGCAGCAATCGTGATAGAAGGAAAGCCTCCTACCGATACACTGTATATTCTCAAAGTATCTTCCCAGAGAGCCGAGCTAATGCCTGCTAATGAATTCAAAGGTCTTGGTAACTATGATCTAGTTCAAAGACTTACGAAAGAATATGGAAAGGATATCTCCTCCATCTCCTGCGGTCCAGCAGGAGAAATGCTTATGTCAGCCGCCAGTGTAGCAGTAACTGATAGGGAAAATCGGGCTACTCGTCATGCTGGTCGAGGGGGAATGGGAGCAGTCATGGGTTGCAAGCACCCTTAAAGCCATAGTGTTAGATGATAGCGGCAGGAGTAGGGTTACACCGACCAACAAAGAAGCTTTTGACTCCGCTGCAAGAAGACTCACCAAGGCCCTGAAGGAGCATGAAGCAACGGGGACCAACCTACCTACTTACGGCACCAATATTATGGCCAATATCATTAATGAAGCTGGAGCCTATCCTACTCGTAATTTTCAAAGCGGGCAATTCGAATATGTAGACAAGATCAGCGGAGAAACACAGCGTCAAATTATTCTGGAAAGAGGTGGCATTACAAAGCACGCGTGCCTTCCTGGCTGTGCCATATCCTGTTCTAGGATATGGGTAGATAAGGATGGCAATTACGTTACTAAGGGTCCAGAATATGAGACTATCTGGGCCAACGGGGCCAATTGTGGGATAAACGATCTAGATGCTATAGCCATGATGGATCGTTTATATGATGACTACGGCCTTGATACTATCGAGATGGGAGTTACTATCGCTGTAGCTATGGAGGCTAGGGTTGGAGAATTCGGAGATGCTCAAGCAGCAATTGAGCTAATTAAAGAAGTGGGAAAAGGAACACCCCTGGGAAGGATTCTCGGAAACGGAGCGGCAGTAGCTGGTCAGGTATTTGGAGTGGCGCGGGTGCCCGTGGTAAAAAGACAAGGTCTGCCTGCGTATGATCCTCGTTCCATAAAAGGAATAGGGGTTACCTTTGCTACCAGCACTATGGGAGCTGACCATACTGCCGGGTACACAATATCTCCCAATATTTTGAAAATCGGAGGATATGTTAATCCTTTAAAACCAGAAAAACAGGCAGAAATCTCGAGGAAATGGCAGATAAATGCTGCTATTATTGACACTCTCGGTCTTTGTCTTTTTGTTACCTTTGCTACTGACGACAAGCCAGAAGCATGGAAAGCAGTACGAAAAATGGTAAACGCCTTATATCAATGGAATATGAGCGAGGAAGATTTTCAGAAATTGGGGAAAAATATCCTTTCTACCGAAGTAGATTTTAACAGAAAAGCAGGATTTTCAGCCAGGGATGACCGTTTACCACATTTCTTTAGAACAGAAAAAGTTCTACCTCATAATACTATCTTTGATGTAAGTGAGAGGGATCTAGATGAAGTCCTAAAGTTTTAACTTGGGGGTATAAATGCAAGTTGAAGTGAGGCTCTTTGGGGACTTACAAAAATATCTTCCTGAAAACAGCAGTAGTAGTTCCTGCCGGATAGAGATTGGCCAGGGTGAGAGTGTGAAAGACATTCTCCGTAAACTAAGAATTCCTTCTAAGAGGTTTTCCACGCTGATAATACTGGCAAACGGAACTCATGCTAATCTTGATTATGTGCTGAGAGATGAGGATGTGCTTAGTGTCTTCACTGCCATCGCTGGGGGGTAATCTACTCAGTTAACTGAAAAATGGCGGTGGAAAGGAACAGTCATGAAACAAGCGAGATTTTTCCGGATTCCTTCTGTAGTGTTGATGGGAGAAAATGTCCAAAGTCATGTGGGTAAAGAGGCCAAGAAGCTGGATGGCAAGAAAGCCCTTGTGGCTACGGATAGAAACTTAACAAGACTTGGATTTTTCTCCAGGATTGAGGCCTCGCTCAAATTGGAGAATATTGGTTATGAGATATTTGACCAAGTCACTACAGAACCTATCGTGGATTACGTAGAGAGTGGTCTAGATGTCTATCAGAAATCAAAGTGTGACTTCATTATCGCTCTTGGTGGCGGGAGTCCAATTGATACAGCTAAAACCATTTCCATTATGACTTCTAATTCTGGTTCCATCCAGGATTATATGGGATTAGACAAAATCCCTAACCCGGGAGCTCCTCTTATAGTCATACCCACTACAGCGGGGACAGGGAGCGAAGCTACCATATTTGCTGTCATCACTAACACCGAAACAAATGTAAAAATGCTCATAGGTAGCCCTTTTCTCTTACCTAAGGTAGCTCTTATAGATCCATTACTCGCAGTTTCATCGCCTCCGGAACTCACTGCAGCCACAGGTTTAGATGCCCTAACCCATGCTGTTGAGGCTTATGTTTCAGTGAAAGCTCAGCCTATGTCTGATATATTTGCTCTTTCTGCGATTAGACTTCTGTCAGAGAATCTAAGGGAGACATGGGTAAATGGCAATAACCTGGGGGCTCGAGGTCTCACTATGCTGGGAGCCTTTCAGGCTGGCGTAGCCTTTGGTAATTCCTCGGTTGCTCTTGTCCACGGCATGTCTCGTCCATTGGGAGCTTACTTTCATATCCCCCACGGTCTTTCCAATGCTGTATTACTGACACGGGTCATGGAATTCAGTATTTCAAGCAATCCCCAAAGATATACTAATATAGCAAGGGCAATGGGAGAAGAAGTAGGGGAATCTACCGCTATTGAAGCTGCCTTTAGAGCAGTGAAAGCTGTGCATAAGCTTATTGGGGATGTAAAAATCCCTACTCTCTCTGCCCTGGGTGTAACCAGGGCAAAATTAGAGAAGGTTATCAATAAAATGGCAGATGCTGCTATTGCCAGTGGTAGTCCAGAAAATAATCCTCGAAAAGCCTGCAGACAAGAAATCATTGAATTGTACCGTAGGACTTTCCAGCAAAGCTCATAAGTTGTAATTTTTCAAAAACACTTATTCAGGAGGGACAAAGAGAAAATAAAAGGTATTAAGGTATATCCAAATAAAGGATAATGGGCAAGAAAAGGAAGCGGATAAATTGTCTTTCAAAAATGCCTATCATATGGAGGTGAATTATGGCGGTCTTAGAAGAACCAATAAAAGAACCAATGGTGTTGAAGAATTTTCTTGGTGGAAAATGGATCGAGTCCAAAGGTGAACTTCAAGATGTTGTCAACCCGGCAACCTGTAAAACTATAGCGAGGGTTCCTTTTTCAACCAATGAAGAAGTAAAGAAAGCTGTGGAAGTAGCCAAACAGGCATTTCCTGAATGGAGAAGAACCACTCCCCTTGCTAGCCCAACTTCCGCATCTTAAAAAAGAAATGTGGTGTTTATGGGGTTTTGCGAGTTCGTTCAGTCACTATTTCCTGTCGTCACTATTTTGGCGTTTTTCAAGGAACCAAAAAAGGAAATCCGATAAATAAAGGGTTTCAGTCGTTAGGCTATTCAAAAATACCCTAATTTTCCTACTCGGTTGCGGAAGTTGGGCTAGGGCAAGGTGTCTTTTTCGGTTAAAAGAAATCCTGTTCCTCGTAATTGTTGCATTGTGGATGAACATCTGGCAATGGTCGAGCCACTTTCCTGTGTCATCAACGGTCGAAGTTGCCCTAAAATCTTGGGACTACAGAAAGTCGAATAACAATCTTCACTCACAGTGAGGATTATATCAGGAGAAAGCTATGACTTCAAGGGAAAGAGTAAGAAAAGCTATAAATCATGAAGAAGTAGACCGTATTCCTGTGGATATGGGAGGCACTGAGGTAACTAGCATTGCTGTCAGTACTTATGCCAGGTTAAGAAAAGCTCTGGGGTTACCGGATAAAGCAGTTAAGGTAATCGAGCCCTACCAGATGTTGGCTGAAGTTGAAGCAGAAGTAAGGCAAAAGCTTGGTATAGATACCATAGGCCTTCAGTTTCCCACCACTTGTTTTGGATTTAGAAATGAGAACTGGAAGCCCTGGCGATTGTTTGATGGGACGGAAGTGCTTGTTCCAGGGCTTTTTATTACTAGAGAAGATAAAAAAGGAAATCTACTCCTTTATCCCCAGGGAGATACTTCAGCCTCTCCCAGTGCTAAAATGCCCAAGGAGGGCTATTATTTTGACCCAATTGTTCGTCAACAAGCTATTGAGAAAAGTAGGTTAAATCCTGAAGAATGGGTAGAAGACCAGTATTCTCTGTTTAGAGATGAGGATTTACAGTATCTTGAAGAGACAGTAGGAAATCTTTATAAAAACAGTGCTCTTTCTGTAATAGGCTGTTTCTGGCAGGGAGGGTTCGGAGACATGGGTCAGATTACCGCACCAAGCGTTAAAAATCCCCGAGGAATACGCGACCCTCAGGAGTGGATTATGGCTCATGCTCTCTATCCTGAATACATCACGGGAATTTTTAGTCTTCAGTGTGAAATAGTCCTGGAAAACCTCGAGCTTTATCATCAGGCAGTAGGAGATAAAATTGATGTAATTGGCGTGAGTGGCACCGACTTCGGGGCTCAAAATGCATCTTATATTTCTCCTGATATGTATAGAGAGCTATATAAACCATTCCATAAGAGAGTCAATGAATGGATTCACAAGAATACCCCTTGGAAAATACTCTACCACAGTTGTGGGTCAGTGATCTCTCTTTTAGATGATTTCGTGGAAGCCGGATTTGACATTTTGACTCCCGTTCAATGTTCTGCTAAGGGAATGGAGCCGGCCTTTTTGAAAGATAAGTACGGGGAAAAGCTTGTTTTTTGGGGTGGTGGAGTAAATAATCAAGAAACTCTTCCTTTTGGTACGCCAGATGAGGTGAGAAAAGAAGTGACTGAACGCTGCCAGATATTTGGAAAAAATGGCGGTTATGTTTTCAATGCTATACACAATATCCAACCGAATATCCCGACAGAGAACATCATTGCTATGTTCGAAACGGTGAAAAACTTCAAGTTCTAGTAAGATATTGTGAGAATATCGACAAGCTTTGACCATGGTTTTGTACTCCCAGAGGTAGACCTCCTCATCCTTTAGTGCTTTGATAAAGCTCTCACAAACAGCATTTTCATAGGGATTACCCCGTCGAGCCATACTGATTTCAAAGCCATGCTCCCCAAGTTCTTTAACATAATCCGAGGAGGCATACTGCACTCCCTGGTCGGAATGGTGAATACAGCCGGAGGCAGGATCTCTTTCGCTTATCGCTCTACGTAGAGCTCCCAGAGTAAGGGAAGTATCCAGATGTCGAGAGAGATAATATCCAATCACCCGTCGGGAGTAGAGATCCAGAATCACAGCCAGATACACAAATACTGTGGGAAGGCGAATGTAGGT
>SDBS01002961.1_pt1 | contig 16742 bp, 21 predicted proteins | sample 2277091 | NCBI WGS metagenome assembly SDBS01 (sample SAMN10404972, study PRJNA504765) | marine sediment metagenome | isolation source: marine sediment core GS10_PC15, 163 cmbsf | place: Arctic Ocean: Southern Knipovich Ridge | collected 2010 | reverse complement strand
AGGATTATCCAGCTTTAAGCCATCTGTACAAATGCTACTTATTCTGTGTAGCAAGGGAATTCTCGCGAATCTTACAGTTATTGCAAGAGCAGCTATAGCTGATGTTATCAAAGTAAAAGCGTTGAAGAAGTTTGGAAAGGCATGAACAAAGGAATGGGTGTTTATGATTCAAAAAAGTATGCCAAGGGAAAATCTCGTCTTTGAAAAAACTCTCAGACTAGGGAACCTCTCAACCAAAAAGATGTGATTTTGGAAAATAAAAAGGGCAGTCATGTATTACCTGATACGAACCAATCTTTTTGGCAACTATCAGTGATCCAATTGACAGGTGTTACAAGCTTACCTGTTTTGTTTGCCAGTGTATTAATAATACAAAAAAATAGTTTTTCAAACTCTGTATACATACTAATAATAGTTAACTTATTTTTTATGGCTAATACGTTTTGGACTAATTGCTTTGAGCCATCACGGAAGAAAAAACGTAATTGATATTTCTAGGGATTATTTTAACAGGTCTTGGCTTTTCTCAGATTCATTGAATCAGCGCGGGCTAATTTAGTACAAGATTCTTCTTGAACCTCTTCCTTAAGGGATTTTATAAAACCATCGTAATTACAGAATTTATCAAGATATGTAAAAATACTTAGTTTTTCAAATTCATTCCATGTTGATATATCGGCTTCATTTTGTTGGATCTGAGCTTCAAGCTTGTCCAAGGCGCGCACGAATTTTGCTTCTTCACTTTCTCCAGCATGATACTCCTCCCACAGCAGATGCACCCTTTGCCCTATATCGCCACCAAGAAGTTTGCGAATCGATTCCATAGATGCTTGCTCTCGAATATGTTTTTGTTCCTTCTCTACAGAGCCTTCTAAAGCATTAAAAAATGGAACATCTCCTGTAATAGTTTCACATAGATCGTGAATAACAGCCATTTGCAGTGCTTTTTCTAAACTTACAGGTTTTTCTAAATACGAATGAAACAGAATGACCATAAGAGATACTCTCCACGAATGTTCAGCTGTACTCTCCTGCCGCCCGCTGGAAGTCCATCCATGACGCAAGACATCTTTTAACTTTTCTGCAAGATGAAGAAATTCCAAGGATTTAGACATTTTGCCCCCAAACTCGCCATTCATGATTCAGTTTTTTCCGCTTCGATAATGTAATAATCAAGAAGCCCTTGTTGATAGGCCTGAATCCAATACCTATCCCAAGTAGCTTTGTATTCAGTCTGTGATACCCACCTGTCAAATCCAGACCAAACGTGCTTCCCAATACTTCGAGTTCTGATATTTTTAAATCCGTATTTCTCAAGTTTTGAACAAAAAGTTTGCAATTTGACGACTTTGTCAACACCGTTGGAAAAATTAGGGAATGAATCAAAGAAGGAGATGGGAGGATCTGATCGAAAAAAGAATGTGGAAATAACGAGCTTCCCATTAGTCTTCAAAATTTTAAAAAGGGATTTGAGGAATCGATCAGGAGAAGAAAAATGTTGCAGAGCTTCTAATGAGAAAGCCTTCGTTATGCTATTCTCAGCGATCTGAAGGTTTTCAGCTTTTGAAACACCAAACTTAATGGTATCTTCTGATCCGAGAAGGCTAGCTTTGTGATACTCATTAGCACGTCGAATTTGTGCCTTAGAAGCATCTATCCCGATTATATAGCTAGGAGCACATGTTTTATTTAACAAGATACACCCGTTCCCGAGACCACAACCAATTTCTAGCACAGTGTCTTCCTTATTGACAGCAAGTAAGTCAAAAATTTTCTCATATAACCGCTGAGAGCTCAACGCTCTTGTTTTTTTAGAGATTTTTGATCCAATACGTAAACCTTTCCAATATCCAAAATTTATAAAGCCACCAGAAAACAAAGAAGTGGCGGCAAGATCTTGCTCTCCGTATAAGGTTTCAACGTCCATAGGATTGGTTACGAGAGTTGATTCAAAATTTTCTCTATGACCATTCATTCGCTTTTCCTATTTTTAAACGGATAAGATCTGAGTATAACGTATGAAATTAAAAAACCAAAACCGATTATCAAAAAAACTACGCTAGACCGACATTGAGCAGACCAAAATTCCATTTTTCAGATTTATCTCCCATCCCGCGGATTGCTAGCGATGATGTATACAAGATTACTCATCATTTTCTATTAGCCTTACAGCTCTAAGATACAAGCCCTTCAAATTCTTCTCATCATACAAACAAATAGTGAGCTCCTTTTGGTAGTCATCGCTTGATAGATGGATATGTTGTAGTTTAGGGTCATCTAGCAACTGCTCTAAATGACTTCGGAGCTGCAAAGCTTCCTCTTTAGTAAGAAATATACTCGCGGTATCTAGCTTTTCATCAGCCTCATCATTCAAAACTCTCAAAAGGTTACTTCCTATTTGTGTATGACATCTCTCTTCTGAAGTTGGTCATCCCTTCTTTTTTTGGATATTTGATTCATCGCTTCCCCTCTGAGATATGAAATAGTTGTTTCAGCAAAGTCTTTCCCTTTGTAGAGCTGAATAATCCTGCTTTTTTCATGGAGATATTTCTCAACAAATTCATCGGTGGGCTGGTAGATAACGAACTGAGGAATAGCTAGGTTTTTAACCTTCCCATATCTTGCAAAACTTTTTTTCCCAACAAATGGAAGATCGCCTGATGAAATCCTAAAGGGAAATGAGATGCTTCGATCCATTTCCCATTGAAAAAATTTAGCATTTTTTTCTCCAAATCCGAATAGCAATCCCATAAGATAGTGGTCTTTTTTAATAGTGTTCCAGAAATTGGAGTTGGTTTGACCGATTTCCCAAGCTGAGGCATATGGATCAAATTCAGCATTAAGAACCTCTGAAAAATCTGAATAATGTTCTCGAAGAATATAAATCACAAGCGGTATGTTGACGAGAAAGCCTACGCTCATTTTTTCATCAAGAATGACATTGAAATGCTTTCCAATGTATTTAGCTTGAATTTTGATCCATTTTTCCCAAAGGGTCCGAATCTCTGTATCATTGTTGAAATTCAGGAACAGTATTTTGTCACGAAACTCTTCTGGCATTGCGTTGTATAACGTCCTCCGTTCATGCTCAGATTGCACTTGTGGTACGCGGAATTCGGTTATCGGTTTCGACCCTAATATTGTATAAAGTCCTTCTTCATCGATGGTTATATACCTTAGAAATCTGTCGACTATTTCACGATCTTCCTTATCAATGAGGAGTTGTTGATTACGAGAGTCACAGGAAAAATTTGCCAGAAAAAAGACAAAGGCGATACAGTAATGACTTAATCTTTTCAACAAGGGAGAGCGACATGAGAACATTTGGATTTTTTTTAGTTTTTGCATTTGCAGCTCATTTTATACCAGCAGGAGCCCAAAATCAACAAAAGCCATTACTGAAAAAAAATGAGAGAAAAGTTTACGTTAGCGCTGAAAATCTGTATTTCGGAAATGAAGGTATTTTTTGGCAAGCAAATCAAAATCAATGGATACCCATAAGCGGTGTTGATTGCGATTCAGATGGAATATATTTGACCGGTTCCAGAATCTCAAGCTGTAGATTAATTTGCAAAAACTGCAGACGAGTTTATACAGAGCCTTTCCCCTCTGAATGTGAAACCTGCGGTAATACTGACTTTAATTTCGAATACGAAGATGTTTGGGATAGAGCTTAGCATCAACCTGGATAGGCTTTACGTTTACGTATTTATGGAATACTGCGTTATTAATTTAGTGTGTTTTTTTTCGTTCAAAAAAATAAAATTGAAACTGTTCAAATTATTTACATCAATGCCACTAATTCGTATTAACGATGAGCCCTCGATTTGGAAAACTGAATAACCAAGAGGACTCAAAAAATCGATGATGTCAGAAACTTCGTATCCAAATTCGTTACACCAATTTTGGACTATCTCGAGAAAAATAATTGGAAGAAATCTGCTTATAGAAACTGCTCCGCCCTGGAGTACTAAAAATTCAGCACCTTCAACATCGCATTTAAGAAAATCAATTTTATTTATTTTGTTAGATAGAACAAATTTGTCGATAGTAGTTAATTTACATTGAACAGTCTCTAATATATTCATACCAAAAATATCCTTTTCGGATGCAACTGCAGAACCGGCTTCAGTATAGAAAAAATCTGCAATTCGCTCTTTATTAGAAAGGCCAACATCGTAAGCGCTAATGTTCTGAATATTATTAAGCTCAATGTTTTGTCTCAGCAACTTGAAGGTATTTTCCATCGGCTCAAACGCATAGAACTTTGCCTTAGGGTGTTGGTTAGCTAGCGAGATTGAAAACCACCCAAGATGAGATCCTACATCGAAAATTACCTGATCAATTCCTATCATGTTAGCTACCATATTAAGCTCTGCTTGTTCGTATGACCCGAAGTTTAACACTTCTAAAGCAGCCGACCGACAAGAGCAATCAATTGCAAGTCGAATATTGCCTTCTTCAAAATTAACAATGATATTATCTTTTTCGATCATTATTGAATCCACAGGTCTCTTTTTCATAAATTCTTTTATTTCAAATAAAACCAAGTATTTCTGGTGCATTTTACGAATAAAAGCATATTTATCAATAATTCCATGTTCGTATTTAGAAAATAAGTCTGTAATTGTTTCTGTAACACGCTTTTCATACAAACATCTTGAATCTCTAATCTCGTTTGATAACTTAGAGTGCTTATTCATCTATCCCCTTCCTCCATTCACGAATTCCTAATATAAGAGACCCCACAACAAGAAGTATTGCTATATACATGTCCTTCATATCTAATGTCTTCTTAACTATCAGAAAGCTAAACGCAATTGTTCCCAAACCCAGCGAATTTCCCAGCATTGAAATAAAGACAGGTTCAATATATTTGTATGCCTGAAAAAAACAGAGCAATGCTATCGGGTATGCAAGTCCTATTATTCCAGACGCAACGAAATTGATAGAGTGTAAAGTATCCCGTATAGAAGAAAAACCTTCCGAGTTTATGGCGCTAATTAAATAAAAAGTTCCAAGTAAACCCATAACAACAAAACCAAAAAGACAATTGTGGAATGCCACACGAATAACTGAATCATGATATAAGACTATACTGGAAAGTAAAATTACCGTTGCAAGAGCTATCGATGAAACAAAACCAGACAAAACACCTTCAATCGAAGAAATATAGTTTCCACTATGGACCTCATATAATACGGCGAGTATCACAGCAAAAAATGAAATAATCATACCAGCCCACTGCCATGTATCATATACTCTGCCTCGGGCCTTCTTTTTTCCAATCCACCAACCATAAAGAAGAGCGAAAGCGAGTGCATCTGCACCATGCAGTACCGAATTGTCGATTATGTTTACCTTTGATCCAGCAATCTCAAATAGAAAATATCCGAATGTGGCAACGAATGCTCTCAGATAAATTGCTCCTACCCTCCACCAATAAGAAAGATGACTTGATGTCCCTCCAAAGAGAACCTCATTTTCTCTTGTAATTTTAAGTGTCTGGTAGCCCCTCATCCCATTGCCTGTGAATAAACCCAGGAAAATTGCTAGGATAATTAAAAAGCATGTAGATATGAGCATCTGAAAAGAGTAATCAACAGTTAGACCTAATCCAGACTTTTCAGAAAGGTCGTGAACAGAAATACAGAAAGCAATTAATTGCCACCCCGAAAGCATTAAAAGAATACCCAAAGCAAATTTCTTTCGGCTAAGAGAAATTCTATGCTCATATGCTTTTTTGATAAATTCTTTAATGTTCATTGGGATCCGATTGAGTAATTGATAGTCCTTTTTTGAATAAGTTTCCTATTGGCTTCTGCCTGAATTGTTTTTTAAGTTTGTTCAGAAATTCTTCATTGGAAACTAAGTCACCAAAACATCCATTAATTCCGCAAATTTCAGCTTCTATCCATGTACTAATTTCAGTTTCATTATGGCGCATACCGACCTCCAACTTATCCAAAAAATCAACTACTTTGGGATCCACTATACTCCGCCATTAAATATTTGCAGTATCAGACCTTTTTTTAACCTTTTCAATCTTTGCAAAACTTTCTTCTTGAACAGCATATTTCAATGCGGAGAGAAAAGGATCTTTAATCGCAAGGTCGTCATAATAGTTTTTAATGGTATCAATTTCCCTATCTGTCCAGGTTGAAATATCAGCTTCATTATGTTGGATACAAACTTCGAGTTTATCTAGAAAATAAACAATCTTTGCTTCATAGCTGTTTTTTGTTTCAAATTCTTTCCACAATTCGAAAAGTAAAACTTCTCCATCTTCGAGTAATGCTGATAATTCATAAACTGCCTGTGCTTCTAAATAAGATCTTTCTCGTCTTACTTTTTCAGTGGTGGTAACATTTAAATAGTGCTCATCTCCGACTTTGACTTCACCAATGTCATGAAAAACAGCTAATTTCAAAGCTTTTAACAGATCAATTTTTTTCTCAAGGTGTGGTGCACATATAATTAGCATTGCGCATAAACGCCAAGAATGCTCGGCAACACTTTCTTGTCTGCCTTTTGAGGTCCAACTATGACGCAGTTCATGCTTAAGTTGTTCAATAACGTGAAGAAAGTTTAAGGTAGTTGTATTAATTCCCGGCATTTCTTATTTTCTCGCCTCAATTATATAGTAATCTATCCATCCATTCTTAAAAGCTTGGTACCACGGATGAGCATTATTACCACCTCCTGTATAATAATCCCTCCATTTTATCCTCTCATTTGAAAGAGATGAAAGTGAGGTGTCTCCCAATTGTTGTTTTTGCCAACTTGCATAAAAGTGGAAAATCTCCGAACCAATCGACTCCTGGGGATTATCAATTTTAAATCCATTGTTTTCTAACAAAGTTATTGCATCTGAAATGACCAAGGCGTTATGAAAACCCTCTAGATTATCCGGGATGATTTTTTTTAGCTCCGTTATGCAATCAGTGGATTTAATAAAAAAAGTGGAAATAAATAATTTTCCATTTGGTTTTAGTGCTCTAGAAGACTCTTTACAAAATTCATCAAAAGACAAAAAATGTTGGGCTGCTTCTATTGAATAAATGCAGTCAAAACTAGAATTCCTAAAGGGAAGCTTCTCTGCCTTCCCTATGCTAAAATAGGGAGTTAAATGAAAATACTGCTCTTTCGCTCTTTCAACCTGACTTTTCAAAATATCTATCCCAAAGGCATTGTATCCTATTTCTCTTAACCAAAATACTCCGTGCCCCCGACCACATCCCACTTCAAGCACAGATCGACAATTCGGGTCAAATTTCTTGAAAACTTTAAAGTATAAGTTTTTTTGTGAAATCAACCTTTTTTTAATTGTCAAAGGCGGTTTTATATCTTTCCAATATCCAAAATTAATACACCCCTGCCCTATTACTGGAAACAATTTTTCCATCCATTCATTCAGAATATCTGCTGAATGACTATACATTTTTTTAACTTGGCTCATTTTAACCTCGGAATAAGATTTCACATTCAAAAGAGTCGTACATATAACTAAATGGTAAGAAGATAAATTCTGTTATCAAATTCTTTGTCCGAATTTATTATTTTCCATAATTCCCACTGAAATGCACTCTCATCAAATATTCCTTCTAATCCTTTGATATCTCCTTTATTAGAAAACGCAATGAGTATTTTTGTGCTTTCATTTGAATATTGTTCAGCTTGATGGAGAAACTTTTTTATTGAATCAAAATTTGGATCATAAAAGGCTCGTTGAAGAGGATCTTGAATTTCAATATCATCATTGTGATAGGGCATGTTAAAAACAATGAGGTCAAATTTCTGTTGGGGAACATTTTCAAAACAATCGCTCATATAACTTCTAATTTGCGATTTCTTAAATCCATTTATTTTGTTGTTTTCCTTTGCGTTTTCTATCGCATAAGGATTGATATCAGCTTGTACAACTTTTTTTGCCCCGTTTTTTAAAGCGTAAAGCCCGACAACACCTGGGCCACATCCCATATCACAGACAATCTTCCCTGATACTAAATTCTTTAAATTCTTTAAAACAAATCCTGTAGTGCGGAATTTATGAGAAGGGTAGACCTGAGGGAACACAACAAAATTAGTATGTTCAACGGAATGTCTTTTTTTGTCTTTGTGAGATGATTTTACATCTTCAAAAATTTCATCTGCTGAGAGCTGATAGTAACTCCTTATTGTTGACATAGAAACCCCTTAAATTTTTCAAAATCTCTTAAAAAACAATTAACCTGCTAGTCTTAGGAATTTCCTTTATATCAAATCGCAGTGCAAACTCATTCGATTAATTGGTTGGTCTATATTTTACCTTCTTCAAGGCAATTTTTTCTACAAAAATACTACCAGTAATCAAAATTTAACTTTACTCTTCCATCAGCCGGGTAAATATTCGCCATAAATTTTTGATCTGCTTCCTTCTTATGCTTTTTTCTACTTTAGGAGGTTTTTATTTGCCTTTTGTATAATGACATGGTTTTTTCTTCAGTTTCTTCAAATTACAGGGGTACAGCTTGCGGTCTTCTTGAAGTTGTGACATCATTAAGTTCGTTCATTGGATTGGGAATAGTTTTAGCTTTCCATCCCGATGAAAGAACTATTTTAGCCTTAATGACTATTTTATTTTTATCAGCTAAGTTAATTCAACAAAGAGGTGATGTTCATGTCTAGCAATACTTCTTTAGTATCTGAAGCCGAAAAGAAATGCATGGAAATAGTTTCTATAGAGAAATTATACGACGAACATGATTTAAGTAAATGGCCTCTTTTTAGTGGTGGTTTTATTAATTTTGGTTATTGGGAGGGGATTAATACTCATAATAAAATCTCTACAGAAGAAAGGCTCGAAAGTGAAAGAAATCTCTATCGCTGTGTTTTAAAAAAACTAGATATTTCCTCAAGAGACAATATTTTAGAAGTTGCTTGTGGATTAGGATTAGGGTGTTCCCTTCTCATGAAAGAATTCCCTGTCCAAAAAATCACGGGCATAGATATTTCGCTCGCTCAAATAAAAAGAGCCAAAAAACATAACAAAAAATTACTATCGAGTTCTCAAAAACTCAAATTTCAAATAGGAAAAGCCGAAAATATTCCATTTAAAGATGCATGTTTTTCTAAATTATTTTCAATAGAAGCAATTCAGCATTTTTTGTCCGTTTATAACTTTGCAAATGAAGCTTTTCGAGTTATAAAACCCAAAGGGAGACTAGCCATAGCCAGCTTTTTTGCAACGACACTCATTCTACTCCAGAAATTAAAAAAATGATAAAAACTGTACAAGATGGGATTGACAATTTGATCCCAATTACAAGCATAAAACAGATCCTCGAAGAAGCTGGTTTTATAGATATTCATGTTGAAAAAATAGGTAGGTTTGTTTGGGATGCATTTGATAAATGGATTTCTCAAGGAGAGTTTGCAGATACTTGGAATCGCAATTGGCTAAAAGCTTATCATAGAAATTTACTAGATTATTATATCATAACTGCTGAGAAACCCGATTTAGAATAGCTCCAGGGAATACGCAATGAAGCCTCACCCGCAGCTTGCTGCGGGGTATCCTCATAGCCTCCCCCCCTCCAAAAAAAAATCTAGTCGCTGATGCAAAGGCTGACGAGCCTTCCAGAAAATATACCGGCTTGCCTTTTTTACGCAGCAAGCTGCGGGGAATTAGACCCTGAGAGATTAAAATTTCTCTATGATGCTTAGGTTTTTAGAGCTTGATTTTTGTGCCCGGTGGCACATTTTTTGCCTTTGCAAATATCGACAATTGATAGTTGCTCTCTATGATGAAGCCATTAAAAAATGAAAAATTTTAATGCGTATTCCCTGAGAAAAGCTCTTTTTCAGAGTAAATATTGTCAAATTTTTCAAGTTGCTTAGATTGTCCCCTCTCCATCTTTAAATTTCGCACCTTCGATATTGCTTATGAAGTTCTGAAGTCTTCATCTCTATTATTTTTTTCTGCTTGATCATATTTAAGATCGGGGGCTTCAATTTGGTTGAGTACATTTACGACATCGGAAATATTATTTTTGGTGATCCGATTATGGAAAAAAGATTTTTAGAAATAATTTTATTTTAGCAATACCACGCACGCTTAAAATTACTTAAAAAAAATTTATTTGCAATAAACCATCCAAAATAATATAATGCTTTTAAAAAATGAGGATAATTCAATATGAGTCTAGGAGAAACTGTTCCGCTTATATCAAATATCCAAATCCCTAATAGCGGATTAGGTAATTGCGTGTTAGCTATCTGTGAAAGAAAAGAAGCTATTGATACTCAATGTAATAAGTCTGCAAGAGTAGGGTTAAACGCCGTTGCTGGAATATTTTCTGCATTGGCTAAAGTTTTCTATATCCCTATTGCCCTTAAAGCTGGCAACCGAATTGGTGAATCGAGACTTGGTATTGTTTCGGCCATATGCAACTGTAAAGCTTTTTTCATATTAGAAATGTGGGCTGCGAGAGGAATTATTCAAGATTTATTAGGTCCTAGAATAGTTGAAAGAACTGCCATAGAACACCAAAAGATTAATACTTGTGTAAAAGCCTCTTTAATTATAGCTGCGATAACAATTACAATTTTCACTCAAATACCCTATGCCCTACCAGCTGCTGATTATGCACATGAATATAAAGCTCTTGCAGGAACATTCAGCCTTGTTGCAAGCATATTCATTCCAACTCGTTCGATACAATTATCTCTTAGCAAGTTATATGAAAAATCCTCATCCATCAAAAAATCTTCTACTTTTTCAAAACTTCAGAAGGGTATAGTTCAATTAATAAGAGAAAAACAATCAGCCTTTGTAAATTCTAGTATGGAAGTAAAAAATCAATGGATCGAGGATTTATCTTTAATCAAGAATTTAAATTCCCCCCAAGAGAAAATGTTTTCTTATCTTAAATGGAACTTTTCAAGACCATTAGAAATCTCCCCTCAATTAGGAACCTGCTCTCAAAAATGTTCGAAATATACCAGCATAGCCATCGGGCTTTTCATTACAGGGGTTTTTGAGTATGCGATAGCTAAATATTCGTTTGAAAAAACAAAAGAGTTGATTTGGAATAATGACATATTTAGCGGATGTACAGCTGCTTTAACTACAGCTACTTGCCTATATCTTTACGGCAATGCGATCCTTGGAACTTCAGAAAGAGTTTTTAATGGAATGCGAGAATGGATTGGATGTAAAAGGATGCCAACTTTAGGAGAACGATTATGGCCAAAACTCAATATCTCTCTAAAAATTGAAGAATCAATAACTAATCTTTTTGCTCTTGGCCCCACATTTGTAATTTGGGGGGATTTTTTTAAAACTCCAACTTGGAAACATTGGTTTTTTGTTACAACTATTTCAACAGCAATATATTTTATTATTTCTACATCTTCATTCGATACAATCAATGATATTACACAAACCCTCCCCTTAGACAAAAAAAAGAAGAAAGTTGTTAATCAAAATAAGGAATTTGAAAGTTTAATATCAACTTTCGAAAACTGCCCTCAAAGAGATTTAGCCCTATTCGTACGTGATCTCCCCGAGGGTTTAAAATCACTCCTTTGTGAAAGAATTAAAATACCTCAGGAAGAATTAAGCAGTTGCATTAGAGAAATATTAAATAATGATTGCGAGATTTTACTAAAAGTCGTGTAAGGTTGAAAGGTATAGAAAACCTATTGGTCAATCTTTTAGATCATAAAAATCTTGACATAAGCAATGACCTTGCCCCCTTTGTTGGTCCACCAGCAATTAGAGGTTCCGGTTTCCATTTCCTCATCAGCTGTTGACGAGGTTTTTTCCTTGAGCTGGCTAGCCAGCTCATTCGGTGTTAATCCTCCAAGACTACTGTGAGGCCTCTGGGTATTGTAATGGTTTCTCCATTTCTCGATGATTCTTTTTGCTTCTTCGAGGTTGAGGAACCAGTTCTCATTCAGGCATTCATCCCTTAGTTTCCCATTGAAGCTCTCTATGCTCCCATTCTGATAAGGTTTGCCGGGTTCGATGTACTCCCAGCATATTTCAGCTTCTTTTTGCCATCGAGTCACCTTATTTGAGGTGAACTCGGTTCCATTATCACTCAGGATTACCTCGGGCTTCCCCCGTTCGCTAATGATCTCCTCGAACATATCTAGGACTGATTGGCCATTCAATGAGTGCTCAACTCCGATCTTTAGGCTTTCTCTGGTATAGGTGTCGACTATTGTTAGTAGCCGGATTCTTCTTCCATTGGCCAAGGCATCGCTCTCAAAATCTAGTGCCCAACATTGGTTGGCTTTAGTGATAAGCCGGTACACTTTTCTCTCTCCGATCGCCCGTTTCCTTCCTCCTCGCTTCAGAACCTTCAACCCTAGCTCCCTGTAGAGACGGTAGACTTTTTTGTGGTTAGTCTTTTTACCGGCTCTTTTCAGCAGCTGGTAAATCCGTCTGTAGCCATAACGACGGTTTTTCATCGCTAACTCTCTGATCTCTTGCTTCAGCCCTTCTTCAGAGCTCTTTTTTGCAACGTAGCGAACTGTTGTTCTATGCGCCCCAGCAAGCTGGCATGCCCGACGCTCGCTTAATTTATGTTCTTTTACAAACATTTTCGAGCATGCCCGTCTAGCCTGAGGGTCTACCACTTTCGGGAGACAGCATCCTTCAGAGCGACAATATCTAGGGATAGATCAGCAACAAGCTTTTTCAGCTGTTGGTTTTCCTTTTCAAGGGACCTTAATCTTTTAGCTTCTGCGATGGTCATCCCACCAAACTTGGCCCTCCAGTTGTAGTAAGTGGGTTGGGAGATGCCATGTTTCCTGCAGACTTCCTCGACTTTGAGGCCTATTTTGGCCTCTTCGAGGACTTTGATGATTTGTTCTTCTGTGAAGCGTTTTTTCATTGTTCGTACTCCTTGAGCTACAAGTTTATACGAACCTCTATTTCTAGCTGGACCAGTTTATGGGGAGCAGGTCATAACATTTCGAATGTGTTAGCGACCTCCTACATTAATTTATTCCATAAATAAAAAGAGGTCTTTTATGGTGCAGGAAAATTTGAATTGTTAACTTTTCCCCGAGGCTAAATAAAATAGCTAATCTTCAAAAATCTTGCTCTTCGTCCGTGCCAAACCTGGACAAAGATTTTTTTTCTTTTCTTATTGTCGATTACAGTGCAGAAAAAAGGACGGTTGAAGAAATTATCAAACCCAAACCAGCAAACCCAGGTATCAATGTTCCCATAGTGGAGCGTGGTTTTTCACCTCGTACACAAAAGAAATAACAAGTACCTACTAAATTAACAGTACTAAGAGCAACAGCCAAAACATTAGTGCTTATTACAATCGCTTCTGAATGAATATTGTGGGAGACAATCATGAATTGACCTGTACATATTGCTGTAGGAATTACAAGGGGAACAATGAGCTTGATACAGCCTAAGCAAGTATCAGAACAACAACCCTTCCACGCATTGCAATCAAAACAATCAGGAGTTGAATTATATGTAGGGAGCCATTTATTTGTCGGAGTCAGAATGGGGACGGACTCCATGCGACCGATAATGCGATGATAATAATTATCATACCGATAAACTGTCGAATATGTGGATGCCATTTTTCCTCCGATTTTAAAATATTAAATTATAGATTTTTGTTCATAACTAAGCAACTATTTTTTATGAAAATGTAGGCGTCAAATAGAAATGTCCCCTTCCCGACCAGGGAAAACGCATTAAAATTTAGTCTTGAGAGATAATGCTCTCCTGATAGAGAGTAGATACCTTTATTCCCTAAGAAGTATCACATGATGACGCAAGCTTTGATCAGCCTCTTCAGAGATATGGCCGACCCCAGACTGGATCAAAAAAACCTCACTCAGCTGAGATCAATTTAAAAAAAGCATCGTGATTAGAATTTGACCTAAATCTCTTCTTCCCTGCGGAGGCCAAATGGATTTGGCTTTGAAGTGAGATAGATCGTTCCCAATGCTGCAGGAAATGCCACAACAAGGGAATAGTTCGATATCCCCAGAAATGGCGAAAGTGCGACATTGCCTCCCCCTACTGCCATTCCAAGGCAGCTGCTGGAGGTTTTAATTAGGACATTTTTATGAGTTACCAAAATGGGTTCTAAAGTACCTTTGGGCAACTTTCCTTTTTCAAAGGCGAATATTTTATTGACAGAATCTTTAAAGTTTTTCTAAGATCTGATTTTTCTGCAGATCAAAAAGGGGGACTTTATGAGATATGCATTTTTCTTTCTAGTTGCTGTTGTTTCATTTCTTGGCAAAGGTATTGCTGACGAAAAATTGGATAATGAATTTCGAGTGAATTTGAATCCAGAAAAGCTGTCTATTCGCGAAGATGGTATTTTCCTCATAACAGAAAGTTATGGGGAAGTTGCTCTTAGCAATTTACAGATCGATGAGAGGGGATATTATACCATATGCCAAATTGCTTACATCTGTACAAATTGCCAAAATCAATACGAACAACATCCCGATACATGTGATTGTTGTGGATCACAGGAAATGGATTTTGTCGGAATAGGAAAAGAAAATGCAGATGAGTATCTGACTATTCAGGCCATGCTTGCGACATTTTTAAACAATTATTCTATCTGGGAAGGTAAAATATTGCTGTGCGGAACAGCGGTACTACAAGGTGATGTCGATAGTGACGGAAACAAGTCAATTTCTCTAAGAATAGAAGATACAAATGATGATAAGGATATAACCTATGGAGCAGGGGGTTCTATCAAGCAAGATGAAGATGGAGAAGTATCAGCAAAAGCTGAATTTACCCTCAAGATTGGTTTTTGATTAAATGTTTAAGTATTTAAAAAATCGTTTGCTTTGGATAGCTTTACTTACAACTTGTATAGTTGCTCTTTGGAAACATTATGAGAATTGGTCTTCTTTCGAAATTCCTATAACGTTTTCAAAAAATATAATCCCCTTAGTACAAGTAGATATTGAAGGAAAACAATACCCACTAGAGTTTTCTTTGGCATTTAAATACCCTCTATATATTTCTGAAGAAAATTTAAATGGAATTCAAAAATCTAGAAAAGGATTAGCTCAATGGAAAAATATTAAAGGTGAACAACAACAAGCGCCTCTTTTTGAAATCAAAAAAGTTCAATTAGGAGCATTGAAACTAAAAAACATCCTCACCACATCAAAGGGAAAAAACGAAGAATCAGGTTTAATTACTTGGCCATTTGATAAAATGAACCTCTTGTTAGATTTTCCTCATCGCAGGATTTGTGGAATCAAAAATGAAAAAGATTTGAAATCATTTGGGTTTAATTTAAAAAAAATGCATAAAATTAAATGCAAAATAGACAAAAAAGGGATTTGCTTTAACTCAGAAACCTCAATTGGAGAATTAAAACTTTATTTAAGCACAAATTGCAATTGTAATGCAATTAACAATTCTATTTACAAGGGGAATACGCAAGATGAAAATTACTTCAAAACGAATTTAAAAATTGCAGGAAAAAATTACGGCATAAATAGATTCTTTCCATTTGAAATAACACCCGAATTAGAAGCTAATGCGATATTAGGAGTAGAATTTTTAAACAAACATGTCGTCTATATTGATGCACGTAATGAATATCTTTATTTTGGAGAAAAGCACGGGAACACACTTTCAAAAAATTTCACTTCAAAAATCCCGGTAGACTTTACAGTTGACGGTCTACCAGTCATTGATGTTGAAGTCGCGAAGAAACAATACCAAGCAATAGTTGACCTTGGCTCAAGTTGTGAATTAATTTTACCTACAAAAAATTTTCAGACAGATGGGTTGCGTCATGTTTCTACATCCTCAATTATAAATGCTCTCGGCGAGGAACAAGAAAGGGATTCTTACGTTCTTCCCAAATGCTGTATTGGAAACTTCATTCTGAAAAATCTTTTGGTTAGTAGAGAAGATGACATAGGTGTTTGTTTAGAGTTAAAAAGCGAAGATCTCGGTACGATAAAAAATGAACATTTGGGCAATATTGGGCATCCCCTTTTACATAGGACAAATATCTATTTTGATTTCGCAAATTCTTCTCTTTGGTTCGTCAATCGGGATCAAGATCTCAATAAAATCGAAGCTCGATTAGAAGAATATGTGAAAATTCCATTCGATTTAGAGAATTGTGGAATTGTCCTAAAAATTAAAAATGACCTAGGTACTTTGAGATTTTTGATTGATACAGGAGCCACAATATCAATAATTAAGACTGATTTTTTGAGAGAAAGAGCTCTCGATAAGGATTCTTACAACAATTCCTGTTTTAAAAGCAGCACATTTGTCTTAGGCAATTACGACTATGGAAAGAAGAATCTTTACCCATTTGACATCACCCCTAAACTTAGGGGTTTTGATGGAGTTTTGGGGATGGATTTCTTAAGGGAACATGCTTTTTATATCGATTTCCAGAACCGATTTGTATACTTTCAAAAACCTCATTCAGCTGAGATCCACTTAAAAAAAGCATCGTGATTAGAATTTGACCTAAATCTCTTCTTCCTTGCGGAGGCGAAATGGACTTGGCTTTGAAGTGAGATAAATCGCTGTCAATGCTGCAGGGAACGCTATGACAAGGGAATAGTTTGCAAACCCAAGAAATGGCGAAAGGGCAACTATGCCTCCTCTATTCGATTAAAGCAGTTTTCTCTGGCTATGCAAGGAGACAGGGGTCTTTTAATTTGGCTTGGGAAACAACACCTTGGGCAGAAGGATCGGCCTGAAGAGCTTTTAA
>SDBS01002960.1_pt1 | contig 16746 bp, 13 predicted proteins | sample 2277091 | NCBI WGS metagenome assembly SDBS01 (sample SAMN10404972, study PRJNA504765) | marine sediment metagenome | isolation source: marine sediment core GS10_PC15, 163 cmbsf | place: Arctic Ocean: Southern Knipovich Ridge | collected 2010 | reverse complement strand
ACATGCTTTCGTTGCCGGCGGCGACCGAGCGTATGGTGTTTTATGTCCTTGTCAGTGGTCTGATTATTGCGTTTGCAGGCTTTTTATTATTCAAGCTCTACGAGACGCGCCTTACCAGGATACGGCTGGATCTGACTTCGGAATCCATGATGATTACCCGTGTGCTGCCGTCCGGCACCAGCATCGTCATCGGGCGCATCGCCATTGCCAACGTCGAAGAAATCTATATTGATGAGCACAAGGGCATCTGGCTGAGCGGCAAAATACCTGACCCCATGTTCGAAAAGTGGTTTGGCGCCGGTCTCAAGAACAGCGATCTCTATTACCTTGCGCTGCTTATTGGCCAGGTGGCTGCGTATCCCAACGCTAGTCAGTCAGCGTTTCTGTCCCAGTTCTAAAGGCGTCTGGTCACAAACGGCGAAGTGGTTAGTTGCCGGTGGCGAAGGGAAAAATCACGTGGATTCGAATACCAGCTCACCACCGACAATGGTGTGGGTTGCCCGGCCCTTCAGTTCCCAGCCGATGAAAGGACTGTTGTGCCCACGACTGACCATATCTGCCTCGGTCAGGGTCCAATGTCGTTCCGGGTCAAAGATACAGATGTCGGCGGTGGCACCCAAGGACAGATTGCCGGTATCGACACCGATGATGTCGGCGGGTTCCGATGTCATGGCGGCAATGGCACGGGTCATATCGATGACTCCCTCGTCGACGAGACGCAGGGTAAGTGGCAACAGGGTTTCCAGTCCGGAAATGCCGGGTTCGGACACGCTGAATGGCGCCAGCTTGGCATCGGCTTCGTGTGGTTGATGATCCGAACAGACGACACTAACGACTCCGTCTTTCAGCCCCTGGCGTAAGCCGTCGCGATCACGCTGACTGCGCAAAGGCGGCAACACATGGCACTGGCTGTCGAAGAATCCAATATCGTGTTCGGTCAGGTGCAGGTGGTGCGCTGTCACATCGGCCGTAACCGGTAAACCGCGTTCCTGCGCCTCGGCCACCATGGCAACTGCGCGTGCCGTCGACAACTGACAGAAATGCGCGCGTACGCCAGTTTGTTCAATCAGGGCAAGATCGCGTGCTACAGCCACGGTCTCAGCCGATTCCGGGATTCCTGGCAGACCAAGGCGGGTGCTGACTTCACCTTCGTGGACCGTTCCGGTGCCATGTAGCCACGGGTCTTCCGAGTGCAGGAATACCGTGAGATCGAAACTGGCGGCGTATTCCATGGCACGTCGCAGCACCAGGGTATCTTTGACAGGCTCTAGTGCGTTACTGATGCCGACACAACCGGCCTCATCCAGTGACTCCATGTCCGACAGCTGTACACCCTTGAGGCCCGAGGTCAGGGCGCCCAGTGGATGAATAAATGCCAGACCATATCGCCAGGCGCGCTGCTGAATCATTTGTGCCATGGCCGGTGTATCGATAACGGGATTGGTGTCCGGCGGTGTTACCAGCGTGGTAATGCCGGCCGATACCGCCGCCTGGACCTCGCTTTCAATTGTTGCTTTGTACTCTAATCCTGGTTCACGCACTCGCGCGCGCAAATCCACCAGCCCGGGGCAGACAATCCTGTCCCTGGCATCGATGGTCGAGGTGGCCTTGAAGCCATCAGGTTTCCTGCTGATGGCGCAGATGAAACCGTCATCGTCGACAAATACATCGGCTTTTTTGTTGATGTCATTGATGGGGTCAATCACATGACCGTTTTTGATATGCAGGCTCATTCTGTTTCACCGAACTCACGTTGCGGGCTGCCACCCATGACCAGTGCCATGACCGCCATGCGTATGGCAATGCCATTGGTGACCTGTGGCAGAATGACGCTGCGTGGGCCATCGGCTACCGTGGAATCGATTTCCAGGCCGCGGTTCATCGGGCCGGGGTGCATGACAATGGCATCGTCTTTTGCCACTGACAGTTTTTCTTCGGTGAGGCCGTAAACGCGGAAGTACTCCTGTTCGCTCGGAACCAGCGCGCCCTGCATGCGTTCATTTTGTAACCGCAGCATCACTACCACGTCGACGTCTTCGAGACCTTCATACATATTATGGAATACCTTGACGCCCAGTTTCTCAACAGCTATGGGCAGCAGGGTTTTTGGTGCTATCACCCGCACCTCGGCGGTGCCGAGAATATTAAGTGCATGAATAAGTGATCGCGCGACGCGCGAGTGCAGAATGTCGCCGACAATCGCGACCTTGAGTTTGGAAAATCCCTTTTTATAGCGACGAATGGTAAACACATCGAGCATGGCCTGGGTCGGATGGGCGTGACGACCGTCGCCGGCATTGATCAAGTGCACATGGGGTGGCAAATGGTTGGCGATCAAATACGCGGCGCCGCTGTTGTTGTGGCGCACCACGAACAGGTCGGTATGCATGGCTTCGAGGTTGTCGATGGTGTCCAGCACAGTCTCGCCCTTGCTGGCCGAGGACACGCCCGGGTTGAGATTGATAACGTCGGCGGAAAGACGTTTGGCGGCGATTTCAAATGTGGTGCGCGTGCGCGTGCTGGACTCAAAGAACAGATTGACGACGGTTTTGCCTCGCAGCAGCGGCACCTTTTTGATTTCGCGTTCGCCAACCGAGATAAATGATTCGGCGGTATCGAGAATTTCAATTATGGTCTCTCGCTTGAGACCCTCGATGGTCAGGAAGTGGTGCAGCCGACCGTCGTTGTCGAGTTGCAAATCTTCGGTCACGTAGTGACCTCCTGAATCTCCAGCGCCAGTTTATCCGGCCCCGTGAGTTTGATTTGCTGGTTGGGTTTGAGGTTCACCGTTTCACCAACCACATCGGCCTGGATCGGCACTTCGCGCCCGTCCCGACAAATCAACACCGTTAATTGAATCGATGCCGGGCGACCGTAATCAAAAATCTCGTTCATGGCCGCACGGATGGTGCGGCCGGTGTGTAATACATCGTCTACCAGGATGACGTGACGATCCTCGATATTGAACGGCAGGTCCGAGGCTTTCACCTGCGGATTCAGACCGATGCGCGTAAAGTCGTCACGATAAAATGAAATATCCAGTGTGCCGATTGGTTCAGAAAGACCCAGTTGCGCATGCAGGCGCTGGGCAATCCAGGCGCCCCCGGAGTGAATGCCAATCATAACGGGATTCTTATCAAGCAGGGGCCGCAGCCGGTCGGCGATGGCGCTCAAGGTCGCATCGACATTAAACTGGCTCAATCCCTGATTCAATATCAGTCTCCGCTTGTTCGCTCAGGTAGGTTTGTAAAATGCTTTGCGCCGCCAGTTTGTCCAGCACCGGCTTGTGACGTTTCTCCACGACGCCGGCGTTATATAGTTGTGTTCGGGCGTCACGGGTTGTGAGGCGTTCATCCACCATATGCACGGGCAGATTGTAACGGCCATTGAGGCGATTACCAAACTTTCTTGCCTTCGGTGTGACCGGATTGTCGCTGCCATCCATGTTCAGCGGCAGTCCCACCACCAGCGCCACCGGATTCCATTCCGCAATCAGCTTTGTGATGTCATCCCATTCGACCCGACCGCGGATCACGCGCACCGTTGTTAAAGGGTGTGCCTGGCCGGTGCTGGTATTGCCCACGGCAACACCGATGGTTTTGTCGCCGTAGTCAAAACTCAAAAGGTTGGTCGATGCCATTGTCAGGCGTGGCCCGCATCCCCCGACAGGGTGCTTAGATCCACCCCCAGTTTGGTCGCCGCCGCTTGCCAGCGCTGCTCTTCCGGCACGCCGAAAACGATATTATTGTCGGCAGGCCCATTCAGCCAGGCATTGCCGGTTATCTCCTGCTCCAGCTGCCCGGGACCCCAGCCAGCATAACCCAGTGCCACCAGCCAGTTGTCCGGACCGCGGTCTTCGGCAATGGCACGGAGGATGTCCCGCGAGGTGGACAATCCCAGTGTGTCGCTTACCGGAAGCGTCGATTCCCAGTTGCCCAGAGGCGCGTGCAGCACAAACCCCTGATCGTTTTGCACCGGCCCGCCCTGATATACAGGTGAACCACTGTTGCGTGCCTGTCGCGGGTCAATGTCGAGTTGCTCGAAGATGTCACCCAGAGTCATGCCCAGGGTGCGGTTAATAACCACGCCCAAGGCGCCATCAGCGGTGTGTTCACACAGCAGGGTGACAGTACGAGAGAAGTTGGGATCCGCCAGCGATGGCATGGCGATCAGAAACTGGTTGGCAAGCGAGGTGTACGTGCCCATTGGGGTCTACTTTAACACGCAGTTGTGGTCGTGTGTGATTGGATTGATTGGATCAGATAAACAGGCGTTAACGCGATTTTGGCAGATTGAGCTGCCAGGTTCTTGTCATGTGCAGCAAGTCGGTTTCGTCGCGAATCTCCGGTGGAAACGGTGCGAAGGGGGCGGCCAGTTTTGCCGATCGGATGGCGACGTCATCCAGTAACTTACGGCCCGATGACTGAATCACGGTGATATCGTGGATGGTGCCATTGGGTTTGATGATAACTTCCAGGGTGACTTCGCCCGACAGGCCCAGACGACGCACTTTATCGGGATAGGTCAGGTTGCCCACGCGTTGCACCTTGGCTTCCCATTCGGCCACGTACCTGGCGTACTTGTATTCGCGCGTGCGTGCATTGAGAAATTTATGGCGTGGTTTGTTCTGGTGTTCCTGCCAATGGCGATTGATTTCAGCCCATTTGCGGGCGCGGTCCTGCTCCGGTTCGGCCTGTTGCAGGAAACCGGCATCGCGGGGACGACGTTGTTGCTGCGTTTTTTCCGGTTTGGGTTTATGAACGCGTACCTTGCGGGGGTCGATCTCGCGGCTCATGAGATCGGTAATTTCGCGATTGGGCAACGCACGATGTTGCGGCGTTTGCGGTTGTGTCGGCAGGTCCATATTCTGTTCGCTGATTTCACGCACCGGCAGGGGGTTGCGTGCAATGGAGTGTTCGTCGATGTCACCGCCACCAAGCTGGTTGAACTGGGCCAGAAAGTCTGCTTCGTCTGGCGTGGTCTCGGACCGCGTCTGAACCAGGGTGACTTCCAGCGTTGGTAGCCCTTGCATTTCACGCAGTTGCGGTGCAATAAAGGTAACGCCGAGAATAATAACCATATGTGCCAGCAGGGCAAGAAAGGTGCTCATGCCCATGCGATCGCTAGTGGAAAAAGACAGGTTTGATTGTGCCGCATTCACACTCTAATATTAATCGGTTTTTTCTTTCTTTTCCTGCCTTTATAACCTCAGGGTCCATTGAGTCGCGAGCGCATCGCCGCGGTAATCAGTTCGAGATCGCCGCGACGCCACCAGACATAGGTTAGCCCCAGATTTTGCACCAGCGAATCCCACTCGTCTTCGCTAGCAATAGACAGGGCGGCACAGGCGACACTGGCCGTGCGCGCGCTACGGTGAATGACCACAATTGTGGGTACGGGTTTTACCGGCCAGGCGCTGCGCGGATCAAGACGGCCCAACTTCGGAAAGCGGCTATCCCGGGCTGAGAAACGGCAAATGGCCTCCCCGGGCTTCAGTGCAATGTTGTGACGGTCGTCGATGGTGAATGTTTGCGATACCGTACCCAGCGTACCGGTGACCGGTCCAATGCGCAGGGCCGCCTGCCTGATACCTAACTCCCCCAGGTGTTGGAGTTGGTTATCGATGGCATAACCAACAGCCAATAAATCGAAATCCAGTTTTAGTTCCGCTTTCCGGCCCCGCACCCGTATCCCTTTGATTTCGATGTCGTTCATGGTCAGGTCCTGTTTCAACAGGTGGTTTATTATTTTCAGATCAGGTGTCGGCGTCTGTTGATAAAAACCCCAGGCTTGTCGCAACGCACCCAGGACGACGGGATTAAAGGCACCCCCGGTTTTCTGAAAATACTCATGGGACAGTTGTATCAGTTCATACAGTGACGGGTTGAGCGAAAACCACTCGCCGCTTTGCAGTAGTGAATTGACGCGGGACAGCGGTTTGGCCTTTATTGCATCAGTGAAGCCGTCAATGAGTTTGAGGTCATGTGTCACTGCCTCGATTGCGCGATTGGCCAGATCGCGATCCGGGGTATAAAGGTTTATTTCTACCTCAACTCCAAATAGATGTTGATTGACGGTGTGTTTATGATTCTGGTTGCACGATAGCAGCGCGATTGCTGTAATCAGTAGAAATATCAGACGTTTTACCGGACTCAGGATGGTAGTCGCTCGCTGATGGCATCCAGGAGTATTGACGAGATATTCATGCCGTATATTTTGTCGAGCTCGCGAATACAGGTCGGGCTGGTAACATTGATCTCGGTGAGATAATCGCCAATCACATCAAGCCCGACAAACAACAATCCCTTCTCCCGCAGAGTCGGCCCCACTTGTTGGCAAATCCAGCGATCGCGTTTACTCAGATCCACACCCACACCTTCACCACCGGCGGCGAGGTTGCCGCGGGTCTCACCCTTCATGGGGATACGGGCCAGCGCATAGGGGACCGGTTCCCCGTTGATCAGTAAAATGCGTTTGTCGCCTTCCCGGATTTCCGGGATAAAGCGCTGTGCCATGGCATAACGGTTGCCATGTTCCGTCAGCGTCTCAATGACAACACCGACATTGGGGTCGTCACGCCGCAACCGGAAGACCATGGCGCCGCCCATACCCCAGAGTGGTTTTACGACGATGTCATTCTGCTCTTCAAGAAAGTCGCGCATCTGCGATTCCTTGCGCGTTACCAGGGTTGGCGGGGTGCACTGCGGAAACCAGGCGGTATACATTTTTTCATTAGCATCACGCAGGCTCTGGCAACGGTTTACGACCAGCACACCAGCTGCCTCGGCCTGTTCGAGGATGTAAGTGGTATAGATATATTCGGTGTCGAACGGCGGGTCCTTGCGCATGAGAATAGTATCGAGCTCAGCCAGCGACATTACGCTGGCGTCTCCCAGTTCAAACCAGTTATCCGCATCGTAAGAGACTTTCAGTTTACGTGTGCACGCGTAGGCTTTACCGTCCCGCAGATAGAGATCGCCTTGCTCCATGTAGTAGATCGACCAGCCACGCGCCTGGGCTTCCACCAGCATGGCGAGCGTGCTGTCTTTTTTGACATTGATGGACCCGATTGGGTCCATGACGACTCCAAGCTTAGTCATAATGGAAAGTTGTTGCTGCGATTTCTGGTTATTGCAGAGCCGCCAGTTCGCGTGCCGCCGCCAGCAGAGCCAGCCGCGCGATAACGCCATAGGCATAAAAGCGGTTAGGATAAGAATCGGGGGCCATGCTTTGATCCGGCATGTTACAGGAATCGACAAAGGCCAGCGGCTCAAAATGCATTCCCGGCGCATTGAGATTCTCGTTGGCACCGCGCTCGGTATGCACACGATAAAAGCCACCGACTACAAAGTGATCGATCATGTATACCACTGGCTCGGCCACCGAGCGGGCGTCGCCCCAAGTCTCATAAGTGTACACCCCTTCCTGCACGATGACGTCGGTCACCGCTTGCCCTTCTTTGATCTTTGCCATCTTGGTACGCTGTTTTCGATTGAGGCCGCGTACCTCATCGGCCGAGCGTACGGTCATAATACCCATACCATAGGTTCCGGCATCGGCCTTGACGATGGCGTAGGGTTCGTCTTCAATGCCGTACTGGTCATATTTTTTCTGAATGTTCGTTAGCAGTTCGTCCACGTTCCTGGCAACGCAATCTTCACCGTCGCGTTTCTGAAAATTGATCTTGCCGCATTTGCGGAACATGGGATCAATCAACCATGGATCGATTTCAACGAGTTCGGCAAATTCATTTACGCAGCGTGAATAATGGGCAAAGTGGTCCGACTTGCGTCTGAGGTTCCAGCCGATATCCAGTGGTGGCACCACTGGCTGCTCCAGATTGGACAGCAGTTCCGGTGGCCCGCCGGAAAGATCGTTATTGAGCAGAATTAAGCAGGGGTCAAATCCCTTGAGACCCAGGCGGTCACCTTTTTTTACAACTGGCTCCAGTGTGACCGACCGACCTGAAGGCAAATCAATGGACTGTGGTTCGGTTAAATCCGGAATCAGCGAGCCGATACGGACGTCGTAACCGGCAAGGCTCAGAATCTCGGTAAGAGAGACCAGGCTTTCGAGGTAAAACAGGTTGCGCGTATGGCTTTCCGGTACGATAAGGATACGTACGGCCTCGGGATCGATGCGCTCGATGGCCGATTGCGCAGCCTGGATACCGAGGGGCAGAAAGGCAGGGTTGAGATTGTTGAATCCCGCTGGAAACAGGTTGGTGTCCACCGGCGCCAGCTTGAAGCCGGCGTTGCGCAGATCTACCGATGCATACAGGGGGGCCCGCGTCTGTCGCCACTGGGCGCGGAACCACTGTTCGATCACGGCCTGGTGGTCCAGCAGGTGTTTTTCGATTTCATGCAGCGGGCCGGTGAGGGCAGTCGTCAGGTTGGGTACGGCCTGCAGGTGATCGTATTGCGTCATAAGCTGTAACTAAATTTGGATGATTTGCCTGGCGACATAGCAAAAGTGTACATTGATAATTGCATCAGGAAAGCGTTAATTTAGGGTTATTCTGGACTATGGTAGGAGTAGAGTGTGAAACGTGGAGCCATCAGTGGTTAACGGTATGGATCATGCTATATACACCTATATACAATGGTAATGACTCCCTGAAAGCCGATGGGGTCGGGTTCGAAATGCTCCGAAAGTATATGAATTTGGCGCACGATTCGACAGCCAGCCAGGCAGAGCTCACATTACGTTTTACTCATAAAAAATGGATTTTTAGAGGGATTTATGCTAACAAATCATTATGATAGACGGGAAATTGAACAAATTACCTTCAGTTTTCCTGTTGATGGATTACTTACAGTAGCCGTGGTGCCAGCCAGCTAACCGGGCGACGCTAACATGTGCGTTTGTAGGATGGGGTCGGAGTGACAATAAAAGTAATGATAATTGACGACAGTAATACTATCCGTCGTACAGCGGAGGCGTTACTCAAAAAGGCCGGCTATGAGGTGCACACAGCCACCGACGGTTTTGAGGCGATGGCCATCATAGCGGATACCGAGCCGGATATTGTGTTTGTTGACATCATGATGCCGCGGCTGGATGGGTACCAGACCTGTCAGTTGATCAAGAACAACAAGAAATTCAAGGACACACCGGTGGTGATGTTATCCAGCAAGGACGGATTGTTCGACCGTGCCCGTGGTCGCATTGCCGGTTCGGAAGAACATATTAATAAACCGTTTACGCAGGAAGAATTAATTGACGTGATCGACAAATATGTGAATAAGGCAGCCTGAGCGATGGCATCGTTCTAGTGCAGGCACGCCAGCAAATGCAATCAGATAAAATTGAATACGGAGTTGCTTTATGGCCATACAAACTGTACTTGTCGTTGATGACTCGCCCACCGACACACATGTCCTGAGCGAAATGCTGCAAAAGAATGGATTCAGCGTGATTACGGCGTCAAGTGGCGAAGAAGGCATAGAGATGGCAAGAGCGCAGAGACCGGATCTGGTGCTTATGGATGTGGTGATGCCAGGCATGAGCGGTTTTGAAGCTACACGCGCCATTGCCAAGGACAAGGAAACCGGCGGCATTCCAGTCATCATCTGCACGACCAAGAATCAGGAGACCGACAAGGCCTGGGGTCTGCGGCAGGGCGCATCGGATTATGTCGTCAAGCCGGTGCAGGAAGCGGATCTGATATCGAAAATCAGAGCGATCTAGTCTGGTAACGATTTCGAAAGATGAAACAGGGCGAGCTTAAATAGATGTCTGATCCACTCGACTTGCTGCAAAAGATGCAGCAGCAAAGCATTGCCGGCATGCCGGCAATGCCGGAAGAGGAAAGGCTTGCCGAACTGTGGTCCGGTGTGGGTTTTCGTGTCGGTGATATGCACCTCGTTGCGCCTCTGGACCAGGTGACGGAAGTACTGCCTTGCCCGCTGTATACGCCGGTACCGGGTACCAGAAATTGGCTCAAGGGTGTGGCCAATGTACGAGGCAACCTGGTGACGATTGTTGATTTGGCAGAATTTTATGGCAAGAAAGCAGTGCAGATTGACCAAGGTTCACGCCTGCTGGTAATGAATGTAGAAGGCTTGCACACAGCATTGCTGGTCGATGAGGTTTTTGGTTTGCGTCATTTTGACGAAGAACAGGAAAAACAGGAATTGGCCGGCATGGATGATCCGGCAAGCGCTTATTTAAGCGGCGCATTTTTGAAAGATAATGTGTTGTGGGGTGTGTTCAACATGAAGGCACTGGCAGAAAGCGCCAGTTTTCTGCATGTCGCCGCCTGATGACGTGAACGCAGGGTAAGGATTCCGGTGTGAACGGCCCGCAGGGTGCGGGTTGGTTGACACCGGGATTCGACGATTGGCCTGGCTACCGAGGTATCGATTATGGCTTTAGCAGGATTGTTCAAACGCAAAGAGCAGACGCTGGATCTCCCGTCTGAAGACATTATAGATCTGTCCGCCGGGGAGATCACTGAGATTGCACCTTCAGTAGGTGGGCAAGCCTCATTGGGTGGCGCGCAGAACTTATTCGGTTTTCTGAACCGTTTGCCGTTTCTATTGGGTGGCATGGTGATTTCCTTTATCACAGTGGTATGGATTTTCGGTGTCAACGCCCAGTTGGCTGACCGCGATGCGAAATTCATTGAGCAATCCTCGCAATTGCTTATGTTATCGCAACGACTGGCGAAGGACTCGCGTGAGGCGGTGCGCGGAGAAACCCTGGCATTTGCGGGTTTGAAAAAATCGCGTGACTCCTTCGAGCGCATTATCACCTCGCTGCGCATTGGTAACCCGTCCATAGGCGTCGCAGTCAGCCCCAATGAGATCCTGAGCAATGAACTGGCCAGGGTAGTTAAGATCTGGGCGCCAAAACGTGGCGAAGGCATTCGCGGTGACGTTGACCAGATTCTCGGTCAGCGCAAACCCATGTTGGCCATGAGTGAGCACGTGCTGAAAATTAACCAACTGGCGCCGTTGCTGCTGGCGATCTCGGACGAGGTGGTGGAGCGTGGAGCGGAAACGGGTATGCGTTCCGATCATCTTTACATTGCTTCGCGCCAGGGCATGTTGAGTCAGCGTATTGCCAAGGACGTGAACCTGTTTGCCAAGGGCGGTAACGAGGCGGCGGTGGCAGCAGCTCAGTTCGGTAAGGATTCCAAACTGTTCAAAGATACCCAAAACCGTCTGTTTCGTGTGGCGCCACGCGCAGTACGCCCGAAACTGAAAGAAACAGGCGAAGTGTTTGATGAAATGAACGCCCACATAGAAGGCATTCTGGGTAAAGCGGCGGAACTGTTTATCTCCCAGCGTGCATCGCAATCGGTGTTCCAGAAATCGGATCCGCTGTTGTCCGCTTCCGAGAAACTGGTGGAAAGTTATGCCGATCTGGCTTCTGGTCGCGACTGGCTGGCACAAATGACGTGGTTGATGGGCGCCATTGCCATCGCTTTCCTGCTGTTGCTGGGCAGAAAGCTGGTGGGCGACGAACGTGCCCGTGCCCGTGAACAGGAGATGCAGAACAGGCAAACCCAGGACGCTATTCTGAAACTGCTGGATGAAATGGGTGACCTCGCGGATGGTGATCTCACCATTGAGCCGGAGGTGACTGAGCAGATCACCGGTGCGATCGCGGACTCCATCAACTTCGCGGTGAAAGAGATGCGTGGCCTGGTATCTCGAATCAAGAACGCGGCGCAAGAAGTGGCGATGGCGTCAGAACGTTCACGCCAGACTGCGACGGAGCTGACGGAAGCGACCTTGCGACAGGCGGCACAGATTACGGAAACCACCGACCGCGTGATGGAAATGGCCAAGTCCCTGGAGCACATGTCGCAGTCAGCGGAACAAAGCGCCGAGGTGGCACAGGGCTCGGTGTCGACCGCGAAACGAGGCGCCACCGCCGTGCACGATACCATCACCGGTATGGATGACATGCGTGAACAGATTCAGGAAACAGCGAAACGAATTAAACGACTGGGTGAGTCGTCGCAACAGATTGGTGAAATCGTTGAGCTCATCACCGACATCGCCGAGCAAACCAACATCCTGTCATTAAACGCGGCGATCCAGGCGGCCATGGCCGGCGAGGCAGGTCGAGGCTTCGCGGTGGTGGCGGACGAAGTGCAGCGCCTCGCGGAACGCTCCGGTGAGGCGACCAAGCAGATTGCGGAACTGGTTAAAACCATTCAGGCGGATACCAACGGGGCGGTGGCCTCCATGGAACAAGCCACCAACGGTGTGGTCCAGGCTACGCGACTGGCAGATGCAGCCGGTCAGGCGCTGGGTGAGATCGAGTCGGTTAACGAGCAGTTGTCGTCCCTGATTGTAGACATTGCCAACGATGCCCGCACCAGCTCCGAGTCGGCGACAGTGGTTTCCGGCAGCATGGCGCAAATTCAGGAAACAACGACGTTGACATCCAGTGGTACACGGCAGACGGCAGAGAGTATTGGTCGGCTGTCAGATCTTGCGCGCGAACTGCAGGCATCCGTCGCCGGCTTCAAGCTGCCCGCCGAAATATAATCGGATACACCCTGCCCCGCAAACGGGGCAGGATGACGCAGAGCAAACGAACGAATGAGTACGTATAGCCAGGTCGATACCAGCACGCTCGGGTGGGTAAAGGCCGAAATCGATGAGACGTTAAAACAGGCGAGGTTGTCGCTGGAAACCTTCGTTGATGATACGTCAGATGATTCACGGCTACGTTACTGCATTACCCACCTGCATCAGGTGGTGGGTACCCTGCTCATGGTGGAGCTGGACGGCGCCGCCAAACTCGCCAAGGAAACCGAGGCCCTGGCAGACTCGCTATATAAGGGAGAAACCAAACCCAGCGAGGCGGTATTCGAGGCGCTAACCCGCGGTATTCTTTCCATTCCTGATCACCTGGCACGTCTGCAATTTGGACAGGCCGACTCTCCTTTGCGCCTGGTACCGCTAATTAATGATTTGCGTGCCGCCCATGGTGTGGAACCGATTAACGATCTGGATCTGTTTGCCCCCGACCTGTCTGTACGGCCACCGGAAAACAAGGACACGGAAAAACTTCGCGATCCGGAATTTGTCGAACTGGCAAAAAAACTGCGCCACCCTTTCCAGCAAGCCCTGTTGAGCTGGTTGCGTAACGGTGAGGATCATGTCTCGCTGGAAAAAATGGAAAAGGTAGTTGACGAATTACGCGACAAGGCACGCATAGCCTCGATTGAACAGTTGTTCTGGGCGGCGGGCGCTATGGTAGAGGCGTTCCATGATAACGGTCTTGACGCCACCAATGAACGCAAGCGATTGATATCGAGACTCGATCAGAACATGAAGATACTGATCGATGGCGTGGACAAATCCACGCTGCGGGCGGCATCTGAAAACTTGTTGAAATCGGTGTTGCTTGAGGTCGGTCGCGCGACATCGCGTGGCACCCGTGTGAGCCAGGTGAAACAGGCCTTTGCGCTGGACGTGCTGGTTCCACAGGAAATGGATGCCGACGCAGATATCGAGGATTTGCCCACACCCGAAGCGCTGAAGTCGGTGGCCGAGGCCCTGGGACAGGAGATTATTGACGCGCAGCAGATTCTTTCCGATTTCTTCGACGAGGAGCAGGATGAAGTTGATTCGCTGGAACCGGCACTGCCGCTGTTCCACAGGATGTCGAACACACTGGAGATGTTGGGAATCAAACCGTTGAAAGCGCTGACCGATGTGTTAACCGCGGCGTCGCAGGCCGTGATTGATGGCACTATTAGCGATATCGAAGTGGCGTCCATGCCCATGGCGCGCGCATTGTTGATTATCGAGCAAAGCACCAAGGAGATGCACGGCTCCCCATTGGTGTGGAAGCAGCAGGTTGATGATGCCATCTGGGTTGTGAAGAGCCTTTACAGTGACAACGTAGAGGCGCCGACCACAGAAGGCCTGGAAGTCTCCGATGACGCCTTGAGTGACATCGAATTCCGGCAACTGGCGGCAGTGGTTGGCGAGGAAGTCCGCGTCAATCTCAACAAGATCGAAGTGATGCTCGAAACTTTCGCCGCTAATCCTGCCAATGTGGAAGTGCTAAAGGATGTACCACAAAACCTGATACAGATTCAGGGTGCGCTGCAAATTCTGGGTCAGGATCGCGCCGCAGACTTTACGGTTCGAACCAGCGAGTATGTTGAACAGGTGGCCGAAGGCGGGCTGACACCGACACCCGCCGTACTTGATGGACTTGCGGTCTCTGTTGGCACAATTGGTGCGTATGTTGAAGGCCTGCAGTTCAACCGCGCTGGCCTGGATTCGCTGATCGACACGGCGGAACAGGACATGGAACAAGCTGTTGCCGACGGCGGCGAAGTGGTTGCCATGTCCACCAGGCCGACCAAGAGCCTCAAAAAACTGGCGGTCGCTTTTCAGACAGCAGTCAATCAGTGGACCAACGACAGCAGCAGTGCCGCTGCCCGGGCCAGTGTTGATGACGGATTACGCGACATTATTTCAGTTGCTGGCCGCCTGCAGAATGAAGTTGTAAGCCAGATCGGTGAACAAATGAACACCTTGCTCGAGATCGTTGATGATGATCCGTCACAAATAAGCGAAGACATCATTACCACACTGCGCCAATCAGCCGCCAAGCTGGTTGACCTTGCCAGCCAGGAAGTCGAGCCCGCCATTATCGAAACTGTAGCTGCAGCGCCGCCGCCTCCATTTTCAGATGACATTGATGAAGAGATTATGGAAATCTTCATCGAGGATGCACAGGATTGTATCCGGAATATAAACAGGGAATTACCGCGCTGGCGCCAAAAACCGGACGACATGGAGCGCCTGAAAGAACTGCGGCGAAACTACCACACACTCAAGGGCAGTGGCCGTATGGTGGGTGCGTCGGATATCTCTGAGCTGGCCTGGGCCGTGGAGAGCATGTTGAACAGGGTACGTGACAACAAAATCACCTATTCCGACAACATGTGGCTCTTGCTCGAGCAGGTAGCCGCAGCATTGCCGGAGATGGTGACACATCTGCAAGGCGGACCTGCCGCCGCCGTTGATTTCGGAGCCCTGCGTCTATTGGCAGATGACTTTGCCGCAGGGAATCAGCCGAATGTGCCAGTCGATTCTACGATACCGACACCGGCAGCAGCCGTTGGAGGAACAAAGCCTGCCTTTGAACCGGTCTCCACGGAACCAGCCATAGAACCTTTTGTTGATACGCCGGCTATGGACGCAGGCATCCTGCCGCAACTGGACGAAACCCTGCTGCAGATATTTACCACCGAAGCGCGTGGTCATCTGGCAACACTGGAAGAAGAAATTAGCGCCTGCCGTGCCGCTGGCGGTTGCATGGTATCTGCCAATCTCATGCGGGCAACCCACACGCTGCGAGGCAGTGGGCGATCGGTTGGCCTTCAGTTTATGTCCGATGCCTGTGGCAATATGGAAAAACTACTGCAGGAGATTGAGACGCTGCAGCAGACTCTCAATGAAACGCACCTGGATTTTTTGAACAGCATTTATCGTAATGTATCGCAACTTGTCGATGCGCTTTGTGATAATGGAATAGACCCCATACCCATGCGCGATAACCTGGTGGTACTGGCCAAAGAAATCCAGGTTGAGCTGGATGTGATGGAGGGGCAGGGAGGTCGTGGGATCACGGCGCCTGTAGCGGAAACGACTGCATCAGCTGTTGAGCCTGTGGCGCCCGCCGCCGCAGACGCCACGCAGGAAATCGATCATATTGATCCTGAACTGCTGGATATCTTTCAGGAAGAAGCCTTTGATCTCTTGCAAGCCATTGAGGCATCATTGGTTCGCTGGCGCGAAGACGAAGGTGACCATGTTGCGGTGTCTGACCTCAAACGTGCACTGCATACCTTGAAGGGTGGCGCGCGCATGGCCGGTGCCATTACTGTGGGTAACATCAGCCATATTACCGAGAGCTTGCTGCAGGAAGTGGAGAGCGGATCAGTCCAGGTAAATTCAGATTTACTGGATTTGCTTGATGAAGTGCATGACACCGTGGCGGCTATGCTTGATCAGTTGCAGGCCGGTCAGCCTGTCGATGATGGAAGCACGCTGCAGACAAGAATCAATGCCATGATTTCCGGTGACATGGTGGCGGCAGATACATCAAGGCCCGCGCCCGTTATGCCGGTGACTGCCGTTAGCCCGACTGCGACGGCGCTGGCCTCTGACCGACGTAGCGAAGACCGTGTTACCGAGGACCGGCGTCACGAAAAAACCGAGCGCCGCGATGTTACACGTACCTCCGGAGATCGCCGTGGCCAGAACCAGATTCGGGTGCGCACCGAACTGCTTAATGAGTTGGTAAATTACGCCGGTGAGGTGAGTATTTCGCGCTCGCGCATGGAGCAACAGATTTTTGGATTCCGCGAGAACTTACATGAGTTACACGGCAACGTATCGCGCTTTCGTGAACAATTGCGCGATCTTGAAATCCAGTCCGAATCACAAATTCTGTTCCGAACTGAACGTGCGACGTCAGAATCAGATGCCGGTTTTGATCCACTGGAGTTTGACCGCTTTACGCATTTGCAGCAGCTATCCCGTGGTTTGACGGAGAGTCTGCACGATTTATCGACTATCCAGAACAGCCTCGACAACTTTGTCGGCGAAGCGGAAACCGTATTGCAACAACAGGCACGCCTGAATACCGACCTGCAGGAAGGTTTAATGCGAACGCGCATGGTTGACTTCGGCACTCAGGCGGCGCGTCTGCGTCACATTGTAAGACAAACGTCACGCGAGCTGGGCAAGCGGGTTG
>SDBS01002959.1_pt1 | contig 16748 bp, 12 predicted proteins | sample 2277091 | NCBI WGS metagenome assembly SDBS01 (sample SAMN10404972, study PRJNA504765) | marine sediment metagenome | isolation source: marine sediment core GS10_PC15, 163 cmbsf | place: Arctic Ocean: Southern Knipovich Ridge | collected 2010 | reverse complement strand
ACTCATCTTTTAGCATCTCAATCAATTGATCAACAATCACTGCGGTCCTGGGTGAGCTTTGAACGACGTAAAGTTTGAATTCAACCATTTGAATAATTCCCTTTTATTTAAATTGAATATTTTCGATTGAATATTGAATATTTTAAGTCCGCCTGCGGCGGATCATTTTAGTGCCCTATCGGTCCTTCCAAAATGCTATTGACAACCAGTAAAATCTGGTCAGCGCCAATCGGTTTTTTCATGACTTCAAAACTGATCGCTTCTTTCTCGGCCTGTCTGAGTTGGTCGAGAAATTCACCGTAAAAAGCAGTGATAATATAAATGGGTACTCCTTCATTTATTTTTCGTAACTCTCGCAGGGTTTCGACACCATTTAGGCCCGGCATTTTCAGGTCAAGAAAGATCAGGTCATACGGCTTCTTTTTCTCCATATCGATCCCGACCTCCCCCGATTCTGCTCCGTCCACCTGATACCCCGAATCCTCAAGTGACAGTGCAAATGATTTTCTTATGGCTTCCTCATCATCGATTACCAAAATTCGTTTGCTCATTTTTTTCTCCTTGCATGGTTTCGTTGGTTATAAATCTGGCGTTATCGACACCATATTCAGTTCTGTTCAATTGGTAGCGTAAGCTTAAATGTTATCCCCACACCCTCCTTACTTTCACACGTAATCTCTCCTCCATGATCCTTGATAATACTTCTGCTTACAGATAAACCCAGACCTGTCCCCTTGCCTGTTGGTTTTGTGGTAAAAAACGGATCAAAGATCCTCGGTAAGATCTCTGATGGAATGCCGCAACCGCTGTCAGAAACAATTACCTGAACCGACCCGTTTTCGGGACGCACGCCAATCCGAATCTCTTTTTTATCACTTTCCCTTACAGCATCCAGGGCATTTCCCAAAAGATTGAGAACAACCTGCTGGAGGTTGCTCACTTTCATCATGATCTCGGGTGTACGTTCATCAACATGTTGACTGATTGAAATGTTTTCTTTTTCAATACGATAGGCCAACAACCGAAGGACCCGCTCAAAAAGTGTGGTAATACTCATTTTCTGCAACTTTTCTTCACCTTCTTTCTCGATCCGAGAAAAAGTGAGTAGATTATTAACGATAGACGCACAGCGTTTTATCTCACGCTCGGTATCCTTGAGAATGGCGTATCTTTTATCTTCTTCCTCCGTGTGCCTGATGCAGTATTGGATAAAATTGAGCATCCCCATCATGGGGTTGTTCAGTTCGTGGGCAATACCGGCGGTCATGGTGCCCAGCGCACCTATTTTTTCGGTCTGGATGAGCTGGGCCTGTGTTTCAATCAGTTCTGTCTCTCTGAGACGCAGTTCATCAGCCGTCCGTTTGTGACCTACAACCTCTAGCCGCAGGTCTTTATTGGCCTCAAAAAGGTCTTTGGTCTTTTCTCTGACCTTGATTTCAAGTTCATTGTGCGCTTTCCGCAGACCGTCCTCCAACTTTTTGCGGTCTGTAATGTCCCTGATGACGCCGACTGTACCTATAAAAACTTTACGGTTTGAATCGAGGGAACCTCCCCACATTCCTGTACTGTTTACCTCGGCAACAATCATTTCTTCACCAATTGGTTCGATAATGCCGGTCTTTATTTTCCTTTTTTTAGTTACCAGCCTCACTTCGAGACCGCTTGTCTTCCTGTCGCCGGTCCTCCGCTCATCAAAAAATTTTGGAGAGTCTTCGGCGCTGGTTTTATTGCCTTTGTATCTCTTCGTAACAGCTGAAAGGCTTATCTTCTCGACATCAGTCGGATTTATGATTTTGCTGAAATGTTCTCCAATCAGATCTTCAGGTGCATAACCCAGTTGTTCTATGGCGGAGTTTAGAAAAGTAAAGCTACCGTCCTGGTCAATTCTGTACACGATATCGGGAATCGTCAGCACAAGGCTTCTGAATCTCTCTTCGGATACTTTCAATTCATATAGCTTCAGTTTAAGTTGTTTGTTGAGAGCCTCCAGCTCGCTCTGGGTTTCTGTCAGTTGGCGGTTTGTCTCTGCCGCGTTTTCATATGTGGAAAGCAGGAGATTCAGCATTTGATGACGATTGGTGTTTATAGTATGGCTTTTCCCGTCAAAGGTGATTTCCAGTCCCTCTTGTATTTCTTCTCTGTATTGCGGAGCAGGCGCTGATAGGATCGATCTGACTTTTGACAGCAGATACTCCTCATTGCATGGCTTGGTCAGATAATAGTCTGCCACTACTTCCAGACCCCGGATTACATCCGATGGGTCTGAAAATGATGTGAGCAACATAACGGGAATTTCCTTGAGCCCTTCGTCAAACTTGATTCTATGACATAGCTCAAAGCCGTCCATCACCGGCATATTAATATCGGAAATGATGAGGTGAGGTTTACTTCTGCGTACGGAATCGAGCGCCTCTTTACCGTTGAGTGCTTTCGCAACCTTGTAGCCATTTTCTTCAAGCAACAACTTTAAAAATTCAGCCTGTGTCCGGCTGTCTTCCACGATCAATATCTGATTTTTCATCGATTTTCTTCAAGCTCCTTCTCTGGTGGCTAACTATCCTCCATCGGCTTAAGGCGAATCCTTGCCAGCGCCTTTATTTTGGACAACAGCTCACGACCCCATTCGTCTTCATTTTCCTCCTCAAAGCCGCGTGGTTTGTTGATCAGGTCCAGCGCGCCGGCCTTCAGGGCATCAAAAGCCAGGTTCAGTTCCGGCGCGTCAGAGTGGGCGGTGACAAAAAGGATGGGGATCGGATTTTGAGACATGATCTCCCGTGTTGCCTCCACCCCGTTCATGTCGGGCATAACCACGTCCATGGTGATTAGATCAGGGGCCAGCTCCTTTGCCATCTGAACCGCCTGACGGCCATTTGATGCCTGGCCGACCACGCGGATCTCGGGATCCTTGTCAAGTAAAAGTACCAAAAGGGCCCGGGCCGTTGGTGAGTCTTCAACAACCAATACGCGGATCATAACAACCCCCTTTTTGATTTTGGATTTTGGAATTTAGATTTTAGATTGCGGATCATAACAACCTCTGTTTGATTTTGGAATTTAGATTTTGGATTGCAGTTTATCATTTTTCATTATCAACTCTTTGATCTTTGATTCTATTTTGGAGAGGGAGAGAATTTCCTTTGCGGCATTCATTTTTATGGCTTCCTTCGGCATGCCGAAAACAATGCTGGTGGCTTCGTTTTGAGCGATGGTATGGCCGCCGGCGTCATGGATATTTTTCAGACCCCTGGCACCGTCTCTCCCCATGCCGGTGAGCAAAATACCCATCGCGGAAGGCCCGTAGTACTGTGCCACCGAGTTGAAAAGCACAGTCACCGAAGGGCGGTGACTATCCACCGGATCCGAATTCATAAGCCACAAGAGGCCTTTCGCCCCCACCACCAGGTGCCGGTTGTCCGGCGCCAGGTAAATCATGCCTCTTTGCAAGGTCTTTCCGTTTTCGGCTACCTTGATCTTCAGCGACGTAGACCGCTCCAGCCATTGGGCCAGGCCGGTTACAAAACCCTCACTGATGTGCTGAACGATCACGATCGGTACCGATAAGTCCGCTGGAAGCTGACGCAGAATCTGAAGCAGGGCCGGCGGGCCGCCGGTGGAAGCCCCGATGGCGATGAGCTGTATGGGATCTGATTCCATCCCGGGAGAGGGTGGTCCGGGCCTTGATATTGATTCTTCCGTAATTTTATTTCTTCTCCGGCCGACCACCTTCACCTTTGACATGGCTTTTATCTGGGCAATGAGGTTGTCTGGATCGTCGTCCTTTTTTGGATATGCTTTTGGCTTTCCCAGGACCATGAGTGCGCCTTCTTGGATCGCATTGAAACTGATTCCCATTTTTATATCGGATTCAGTACTGGTGAGTACCACGATAGGTCGGGGATTTTTTGCCATGATCAGGCGGATGGCATCGTATCCGTTCATATAGGGCATCTGGATGTCCATTGTGATAATGTCCGGATTCGTTTTCATGGCGAGGTTAACGGCCTCTTTACCGTTTCGGGCTTCCGCAATAATTTGTATCTCCCGGTCCTTTTCCAGGTGGGATCGAAGGATCAGGCGCTGGGTAGGTGAGTCATCGACAATGAGCACTCGAATCATGGTCACTCCGTTCGTATTTTGGATTTTGGAATTTGGATTGTTATCCTATTTCCTTATCCGTGCCGTTTTAATTGAAGAAACGATCATAGCGATGATTTCGTTACATTCCTTCATAAGGGACTCTATAAAAGTTTCAACAAGAATCTTCATTTCAGTTATTAATTCCAGCCAGAATAGTGTCTCGTCTGCTTCTTCCTCAACAATTGACAACTTTGAAATAAATTCTGCCTTGGACCTTGCCCGACAAGCGGATCTGTAATTTGAGGCAACTGAGGTTCCAGAGCGAAATATCTGATTTCCAATTAATCGACCTTCTCTGTCATTAGGTAGTTTTCTGCAAAGACTAATAATTTCTTTGGCAAACTTTTTGGTACGGTTTTCCATTTGGGTTTCATCCATTTACCACAATCTCCTTCCAATAAATCTGCAATCCAAAATCCAAATTCCAAAATCAAAAATCAGACTATCAGTTTTTCAATCGTCTCAAGCAACTCCTGCTGGTCAAAGGTCTGTTTGGTGATATACGCATTTGCTCCGGCTTTTAGTCCTCGGATTTTGTGTTCCCGCGAATCGAGGGAAGTAACGAGTATCACCGGCAATGCCTGGTAGCGCTCGTCACCTTTTACCTTTTCGGTGAGTTCAAAACCATCCATACGCGGCATATGGATGTCAGCCACAATTGCATCCAGCGATTCGCTCTCCACCAGGGTCCAGGCTTCTTCTCCGTCGGCAGCCACAATGACATGGTAGCCGGCATTTTCCAGGATGTTTTTCTCCAGGGTTCTTGTGGTGATGGAATCATCGACCACCAGTACCCGGCGGCGGGCAACCTCCTTTTCTTTATCCTGAGGTCGTGTGGTGACGCTTGGTCCCAATCGGACTGATTTTAGCATGTCGGCCACATTGAGGATCATCACCACCCGGCCGCTGCCGAGAATGGTGACCCCTGCTACATTTTTTATCCGGCTCAGCTGGTGGCCCATGGTTTTGACGACAACCTCCTGGGTCCCCTGAAATCCATCCACCCGGAAAGCCAGACGTCTCTCTGCCGACCCCAACACGACCACCGGTATGATCTGGTCCGGCTCCAAAGCCGCTTCAGAGGCCTCCAGATCGATCGCGTGGGCCAGGGGGATCAGGGGCAGGGCCCGGCCGGCGATACGGATGGCCGGCTTGCCCTCGATACTGCCCATCTGGTTTGTCTCTACTCGCTGGATCCGTTCTACGCTGGTGGTGGGTATGGCCATTGTTTCACCATCTACATCCACGAGCAGGACCTGGTTTGTAGCCAGAGTGAGTGGAAGGATCAGGGTGAAGGTGGTGCCTTTTCCGAAGATTGTTTTTACCTGGATCAGACCCTGCAATTCCTCTAGATTCTGACGGACGACGTCCAGCCCCACCCCCCGGCCGGCAAGCCCGGTTGCCTGATCCTGGGTTGAGAGACCGGAGCGGAATATGAAATCAATCGTCTCCTGCTCGCTCAGATCAGGAGCCTGATCTTTTGTCACTAATTTATGTTTCACTGCTGATAGCAGCACCTTTTTCAGATCGATCCCCGCCCCGTCATCCGCAACTTCCAACACGATGGTATTTCCCTTCTGGGCGGCACGGAGGTGGATGGTTCCTTCTGCGGATTTGCCTGCGGCTTCACGTTGTACAGGCGATTCAATACCGTGCCCCGCAGCATTTCGCAGCAGATGCGTCAGGGGGTCCTTCATGGTTTCCAGCACATGGCGGTCCACTTCGGCTTCACCCCCCTCGATGTGCAAGGTAATTTCCTTGTCCTGCTCATGGGCCAGGTCACGCACCATACGGGGAAATTGGTCGAATAGAGTGGAAATAGGCAACATTCGCACCCGGCGAACCCCTTCCTGCAAATCATCAATGAGAAGTGAAAAGCGACCGTAGTCGCTGGCAAAAGTCGTCGCCATGTTGTTTAACTCTTCACCGATCGTTTTGAGATGCGCTTCGTTGCCGGCCAGAAAATCGAGCAGGGACGATGTGTTTTGATCTATGTTGTCCTTCCGTCTGAAGAAACTATATTGGGGGCGTACCTGGCGCCAGCTTTTCTGCCAGTTAGAGATCTTCGGCAAAATGGTTTGCAATTCTTTCAGACGTTGTTCTGTAGCCATACGGGCAACCAAAAGCTCGCCCATGCCGTCCATGAGGGCGTCCAGTTTGGTGGTTGCTACCCGGATGGTTTCCTCGCTTGTAACGGCCCGCGGAGGTTGATCCAATGTCGGGGGTGAAGATTCTGTCTCCGGTTCGGAAGCTTCCGGAAAGGATCCGGCGGTTTCTTGATTTACAGTTTCAGTCTCAATTTCAGGCTTTGGCTCATGATCAGGAATCAAAGGGGGAGAGGGCCGATCATTGCCGTTCAAAATCGCGCGAAGTCGTCTGAGCAGCTGGTCTATCTGTTCATCCGGCAGGTGTTCCCCTTTAAGATGAGCGGTCATTGCCTCCTGGATCTTATCTATGGTTGAATAGAGTGCATCGAAAAGATCCGGCGTGGGAGATAAGTCGTCCTCCTTTATGGCGCTCATAACGTCCTCCATCCGGTGGGCCATGGCTTCGATGTCTCGCAAATCCACAGCCCGCGCAGCGCCTTTGAGGCTGTGGGTCGCACGGAAGAGTTCTGGTATCAGCGACTCCTTTTCCTCCTGGGGAAGCCCTTCCTCCAGCGCCATTAAACCTTTGTTGAGCGTGGCCAGGTGTTCTTCCAGTTCGACCTTAAACGTCGCCATTAGCATGCGTTTGAGTTCTTCTCGATCCATGATCATATCTCCATTTTAGAATTTTGATTTTAGATTTCGGATTTTTTCAATCCGCAATCCGCAACCCTAAATCTAAAATCCCATATCAATTGACCTTCTCAAATCCAAAATCCAAAATCTAAAATCTAAAATCCAAAATCAACTCACCTTGTACTGCTCTGAAATACCCTTGATCTGCTCCGCGAGGGCATTGAGGTCCTGAGCCGCTTTTTCGGTCTGCTTAGTACCGGCTTCGTTCTGGGTTGCAGCCTGGTCGATGCTGTCCATTGCCGAACCCATCTGGTCCATCCCTGCCAGTTGTTGATTGGTGCTGGCAGCAATCTGCTGGGTTGCCTCGGCCACCTTATTGATACGATCGTTGATGGAGGTAAACGCCTTCCCCGTGGTCTCCGCCAACTGCTGCCCGACCTCGGCCCGTTTGGTCCCTTCTTCGGTTACCATCACGGCTGTGTTGGTCGCCTTCTGGATTTCGCTCAAAATATCCCTTACCTGGGAGGTGGCCTGCCGGGACTGCTCGGCCAGATTCCGCACCTCACCGGCCACAACGGCAAATCCCTTGCCCGCCTCACCGGCCCGGGCCGCTTCGATGGCCGCGTTCAACGCCAGAAGGTTGGACTGGTCGGCGATGTCGTTGACCGTGGCGATGATGTCACCGATCTGCTGGGTCTGTTCGCTCAGAGCCAGAATGGTCTCTGCAATGTTACCCACCTGTTCTTTGATGCTGCTCATTCCGTCCACCGTATCATGAACCGCCTGAAGACCCTGATCAGCGGCTTTAGTGGACTCCTGAATCATCTCGGAAACCATGCGCACCCGGTCATTGGACTGCTCTGCTGTCTGACGTACCTCTTTGACCGTGGTGCTGGTCTCATTGACGGCCGCCGATTGCTGGCTGGCGGTGGCAGCCTGCTGATTGGTGGTAGCGAGAATCTCGCTTGTCGCTGTGGTGATGTTGGCGGTGGCATCTCGCATCTGCATGGCCATCCCCTTAAGGCTTTCGGTCATGGAAGCTAAATTATTACCAAGATTACTCAGATCGTCTTCTCCTGTAACCGATAACTCACCTGTCAGGTCGCCGCTGCTTACTTTCTCCACAAAGACGACGTAATCTTTTACAGTCTTTTCCAGGTAGTCTTTGACCTCACGTTCTTCTTCGGCTTTCTTCTCCAGATCTTCCATCGTCTTGCGAAGATTCCCGACCATCAGGTTGAAGGTTTCGGCCAGCACGCCCGTCTCATCTCTGGAAGTTATCTCGACGGTCTGCTCCAGGTCGCCTGCAGCCAACTTGGAGGCTGTTTCAGACATTTTGATGATAGGATTTGAAAGTTGTCGGGCAGCCAGATAGGCGATAAAAGCGATGATGGCCAAAGATATGGCACCGATGATTGAAAGGGTTAGCATCAGATTTCTGGCTGGAGCATAGGCTTCCGCTTCGTCAATCTCAGCGATGATTGACCAGCTAATGCCTTCAAAATGTATCTGTGTGTAAGCGCTCAGCACCGAAATATCTCTATAATCTTTTATGATCTCCACCCCGGTTTTGTTGGCTATCGCTTCTTCAACAGCAATCGTTTCAACCTTGCGCTTCAGGAGAGTAGACTCTTCGGAAAACCGGGAATCCGATCGCATCAGTTTGTCGGGGCCGACCAAATAGGTTTCCCCTGTATCTCCCAATCCGCTCCTTTCGGCCATGATCGCATTGATCTCAGATATAGACGTCTGGAAGATGAGTATACCCACAATTTTGGTGCCATCATAGATGGGGGAGGAGATGAATGATGCTGCTGCGCCACTCGATGGCGCATAAGGCTTGAAGTCCGTGATGAGCGCTTCTTTTCCACCCTGGGACTGCTTTGCTCTGTTAAAAGCGATGCTGAGAATACTCTCCGCATAAGGGCCTGAGACGAGACTGGAGCCATAATCATCCTCTTTTGCTACACTGTAGACAACCTCTCCTTTCAGTGATTCAACCAGGAATAGATCGGCGTAATCATATGCTTTTGCATAATTACTGAAAAGAAGGTGATACTTGGCGTGGATTTCACTGTAGTCACTGCCGTCACCCGCATCAGTAGCCGATCGTTTGTCAAGGTAGAGCGACCTGGCGTTTTCAGAACCCAGGGACGCAAATGCTACGGCAAATTCCTTTATTGCCGAAATCGTTGACGGATTTTCGGACATGACTTTCACATCGCTCAGTCTCTCCGCCAGGAAGGATTCAATCTGGCTGGCCTTGATGTCCCTGACAGAAACGAGTTGGCGAATGGCCTGCTCTTTCAGAGAGTTTCGCGCATTGATATAGGCCATGACGCCCATGATGGTCAGGGAAGAAAAAGTCAGGATTAAAAACCAGATTACGAGCCGACCTCGTATGCTTCGAAAGAAAGGGATGGCTTCTTCTGTTTTATGACTTTGGTTCAATTGGATTTGTTCTATCATTTTATTACCCTCACATACTTATTTTAAGCTGTGAATTTCTAATTCCCCTTTCAAATCCACCTCAGAGGAATATGCTTCGCATTCCACAAGGCAGGCAATCCAAAATCTAAAATCAAAAATCAACTCACTTTGTACTTTTCCGAAATACCCTTGATCTGCTCCGCAAGGGCACTGAGGTCCTGGGTTGCTTTTTCTGTCTGCTTGGTACCGGCCACGGTCTGGGCTGCAGCCTGGTCGATGCTGTCCATGGCCGAACTCATCTGGTCCATCCCTGCCAGCTGTTGATTGGTGCTGGCAGCAATCTGCTCGGCTGCCTCGGCCACCTTATTGATTCGATCGTTGATGGAGCTAAACGCCTCCCCTGTGGTCTCCGCCAACTGCTGTCCGACCTCTGCTCGTTTGGTCCCTTCCTCGGTCACCATCACGGCTGTGTTGGTCGCCTTCTGAATTTCGCTCAGAATGTCCCTTACCTGGGATGTGGCCTGTCGGGACTGCTCGGCCAGACTCCGCACCTCACCGGCCACAACGGCAAACCCCTTGCCCGCCTCACCGGCCCGGGCCGCTTCGATGGCCGCGTTCAACGCCAGGAGGTTGGACTGGTCGGCGATGTCGTTGACCGTGGCGATGATGTCACCGATCTGTTGGGTCTGCTCGCTCAGGGCCAGGATGGTCTCTGCAATGTTGCCCACCTGCTCTTTGATGCTGCTCATCCCATCCACCGTATCATGGACCGCCTGAAGACCCTGATCAGCGGCTTTAATGGACTCCTGAATCATCTCGGAAACCATGCGCACCCGGTCATTGGACTGCTCTGCTGTCTGACGGACCTCTTTGACCGTGGTGGTGGTTTCATTGACGGCGGCTGCCTGTTGGCTGGCGGTGGCAGCCTGCTGCTTGGTGGTGGCCAGAATCTCGTTGGTCACCGTGGTGATGTTGGTTGTGGTATTTTGCATCTGGGTGGCCAGTTCCCGGAGGCCGGCAGTCATGGTGTTGAGGTTGATGCCGAGAGTTCCCAGCTCGTCCTCGCGTGGTGGCGTTACTTTTCCAGTGAGGTCACCCTTGCCTACCGCTTCGACAAAGGTGAGATATTCTTTTACCGTATTTTCCAGATACTCTTTGGTCTCCCTGTCTATGTCAGCCCTTTTTTTCAGATCTTCCGTGTTTTGTCGAAGATTATCAGCCATGGTATTAAAAGATTGGGCAAGCGTCTGTACTTCATCTCCACTTTTCACATCCGCTCGCTGCGACAGATCTCCGGAAGCAAGTCCCTGAGCAGCCCGGGCAACCGCCCCAACATTACCTGAAATGTTACGGGATATGACAGCAGCAGCACCAATTCCGATAATGATACCAGCAAAAAGAAGAACAAGACTCACGGTAATTCCCGTATTGACCGCATCAAGAGCATTTTCCTCCGACGCCAACAGGTCCTGGTGGGTCTGTACCTGGATCTCGTCATCCAGCACAACATCGAGTTTTCGCCGTAGCTTGATAAACTCGGACAGCTCATTCTCTTCATTTTTTTCCAGGGTAATAATCTCTGCGATCAGCTTTAAAGAATCTTCAAATAAGGGGTCCAAATACTCATCATTCCATTTTATCTCTTCAGGCGTCCGGTTCAGATTTTGATAAATATCTCTAAAATGCACGAAATCTGCCGTATCTTTATTAATTCGATCTTCATACTTGGGATCATGGGTCCTCAGGAAATTCCCCAAGCCTTTGGCAATCCCGTTGATGTTGATCTCGAACTCCATCAACGATTGCATTTTTTCCCATGCTTGAGGGTCATCGCGATTAACTAAAGGCTGGAGCCTTTCATCCAAAATATCATCCATCTGACTGAAATTCTTAAGCAATACATTGATCTTTTTGTGCTGTTCATCTGCCATTTTGACGAGTTTTTCAGCGATCTTTTTGAATTGGTCATAACCCTCATCAATTTTCGCCCCCATTGCTTTTTTCTTTTCTGTCTCTGCCAACTCGTGATATTTTTTTTGATATTCCCGGAAGTCTTCACTATCCCCCTTTATGCGTTTGAGATGTTCAGGATCGCGATCAAGGAGATATCCAAGCAGCCCAAAACCGGTTCCGATCAGGTTGATTTCCATCTCCATGGCCGCATCATCAGTTGGTTCCACAACTTCTGTTATTTCTGAAATGTTCCTCTCGATTTTCCGCAATTGGATGAAATTGACTATGCCAGAAATCGCCCATAGAACGAGTACAATTCCAAAAGATAAACTAAGTTTTTTCATTAATGTCATTTTCATGATAAACTCCTTTTACATGGTTTGCTGATTGATGTTTCATGTTGATTCCCTATAATAGAAGCACTTTTCATGAATCCAAAATCAAAGATTTTCATTTTCTCATCTCACAATCCAAAATCCCCAATCTAAAATCCAAAATCAAAGGACTTCCTCGTGGATGATAATCTTTGGATCTAAAAGTAGTTTCTCTAGGTTGAGCATAATCAGCATGTCGCTTGTGATGCCACGGATATACTCCTTCTCCTGGGTAGAGGCGGCGGTTTCATTCGTCCGCACCTCTGTCAATGGGATACGCGTCACCTGCGGAACGTCATCTGCCAAAATGCAAAGCTCCATTTTATCATTAATCCCACCTTTTACCAAAATGACGTGGGCGTTTTCCGATACGGGTCGATTTGGAAGGCCGAGAAATCGACCTACGTCCATCACCGAGTAGATACGTCCCCTAATATTTACCGCACCGACGATAAATTCCGGAGTGCTGGGGACACGGGACCAGAACTGGTTTTGAAATGGCTGAATTTCCTGAACCAGATTGATTTCAATACCGTATTGCTCATCACCAAGGGGAAACGCCATTGCGGATAATACCTCGCCTTCCATCAGGTCCCCTTCGTCCTTCTTGGCCAAGGCCTGTGCGCGTTCTTCTAGAATACGATCGGCCGATTTCGGATTTCGGATTTCAGATTTCAGATTTTCTTCGTCTGCATCGCTTAGGGTTTCGGATTGTTCTGAAGCCGCTTCATCCATTTCGGGTTTCATGGTGTTCTCTCCTTATACTGGATACTGGGTTCTGGATACTCGATCCTGGATACTTGATTCTGGATACTCGATCCTGGATCCTGGATACTGGATAAATGAAAATTGATGGTTTTGCAAAAAAGTTTAATTTTGTTCGCTCCGCGATTATTTTCCAGTTTCAAGTTCCAATTTCCGAGTTTCCAGTTTGCGCCTTGTCGGCTTAAAAAGAGACAAGTTTCAATCTAAAATCTTCAATCTAAAATCTAAAATCCAAAATCACTCGGTTGCTTTCAACATGGTCAGCAGCCGGCCGGCAGTTAAGTCGTCAGCGCCCGGTACCGGTTTGTCAGGTGGCATGTTTGCGGCCAGCTGGATGGCCTGGGACCGGTTGTGTCGCGCCTCTTCCCTGTATTTCAACTGTTGATAAATGTTGGCCAGACTGAAGTACGCAAGGACAAAGCCTTTTTCCAGATAGATCGTTTTCTTAAGGTGGGCGATGGCCTTGTCCGGCTCGCCTTCTTCCTGATATATAAGTGCCAGCGTGTAGTAAGCCTCCACCAGCAAAGGATCCCGTTCGACGGCCTGCACCAGACATTGGCGAGCCTCTTCCAGCCGGCCGGCATTGGCCTGCAGCCGGGCGATCTGGTAATAGGCCAAGGCAGAACCCGGATCATTTCTCAGATGCACTCCAAAACGATCGATTGCCTCCGATATCAACCCCTTCTTTGCCAAGGCCAGTCCTTCCTGATAGTGGTTGACCGGCTCCGAAACTTTTCGTCTATCTATCTCTTTACGCTTCCATGTCTTCAGGCTTTTTTTTACGTCTGTTGCCCGGACCTGTTGCCGCTGTCTTTTCTTCCCGGGAATGAACCCGGCGGGTCTCTGGTAGACAAAGGCGCCGGGATATCCCTTGACTTCAAATTGACTGTAGACATCCTTGTTGGTCTCTGCAGCGCCTACGATCAGGTAGCCTTCCGGTGCCAGTGATCGATAGAACCGCTCGGCCATTTTTCTGGCTCGGATTTCCGGCAGATAGATGGTCACATTGCGGCAAAGGATCAAATCCATGGCATTGGTGTTGGTGGGCAAGGAAGGATAGGCGTCTTCCACCAGATTCAGGTAGGTGAAAGTGACCATCTTTTTTACTCGGGGGGTGAGCTCATAGAGATTGTCTAAAGGGGTGAAATAGCACGATTTGACGGTCGGGTCGGTCTCTCGAAACGACCAGTCACTGTATTGGGCTTTACGTGCCTTTTCCATGATTTTTTTGTTAATATCTGTGGCCAATATGAAAATATTCCATTTGTCAACGTCGGGCAGAAGTTTTCGGAGGAGAATAGCAAGAGAGTATGGTTCTTCGCCCGATGAGCAGCCGGCGCTCCAGATCCGCAGGCGGCGGACGTTGCGGTATCGATTTATCAGATCCGGTAAAATATGTTGGCGGAGGGCATCAAAGTGTGCTGGATTTCGGAAGAAATAGGTTTCACCCACCGTGATGTCACTGATCAGCTTGTCCCAGAGGGGACTGTCGGTCCGTTCCTGCCGCAGGATGCGGTAATAATCCCCAATGCTTCCAACGCCGGCACGTCTGGCTGCTGTTATTACACAACGATCCAACGCATCGTTTCGACGACGGCCAAAGCGTATGCCGGTGCGCTCTATAATCAGATTGCTGAAAAGCATCAATTCATCTTCACTCAATAACCGGCTTGCATCAGCTGATACTGCCAAATTGTTATCCCTGCTGAGTAAAGGGCCCGCATTCTTCATTTCACAGCAACTTCACTTTCTGATGGTACAAGGCGGGCCGCATCAAGGACCATGATCAAATCTTCTTTTTGTCGGACCACTGCTGCCAGGGGTCGGGATCTGGCCAAAGGGCCGGATGGCGGTTCCACCTGGCTGGCAGGTATTTCCATGACCTCGGTTACTTCATCAACGATGAGGGCGATGGATCTTTCTATTCCCCTCACCACCAATAGATAATCGTCCGGAGTGGGCCTTTTGGCTTTTCCACCCATGCGCTCCCGAAGGTCGAGCACCGAAATCACTCGGCCGTGGATGTTGACCGCACCTGCCACCCATGACGGTGTCTCGGGAAGTGGTGTAAGCGCGACCATCTGCAGGGCTGACTCCACATTTTCTAAAGGCAGGGCGTATCGGTGGTTCCCCATGATAAAGCCGACAAAATGAGTCGGGGCATCCAGTTCCGTTCCTCCCAGTCCCGCATAGGTCGGGACTGACTTTTCTGCCGTCAATGCCGGTTTTGGAGCAGGTTTCTTTGCAGGCTTTGTGTCAGACGATGTTACCGGCTTGGCCATCTTTTTTTTTATCGGTTTTTGGGCCTGTGTGTCAGGTGCTTTAACGGATTCCCCACGCGCGGGCTTATCCTGTGATGAATCTTTTGGTTTTGTCTCTTTGGGTTTTTTCTTGCTTCCCAAAAGATCTGATAAGATATCGGGTGTTTTTTTACGCTTTGCCATTTTTCATCATCCTTTCCACCAGATTTTGATAGTCCTCTGCCCCGGAAGAGGTGGGTGCGTATTCAAAAATCGTTTGCCCGTGACCGGCAGCTTCCGAAAGCCTCACATTGTATCGAATCGGAGTGCATAACCGGGATCCATAGTGGGTCTGGAGCAGCTGGTATACTTCTTCTGATTTTTTTACCCTCCCGTCCAAAAAGGTGGGCAGAATGTATTTTAAAGAAATCGGTTTGTATTGACGAATATCGTCCAAGCTATCGCTAAATTCCGCCAGCCCTTTCAGGGTAATCGCCTCCAGTGAAACCGGTGCCAGCACCTCATCGGCAAAAAAAAGAACATTGATAATGATGTTATCCCAACCGGGCGAAGTGTCGATAATTGCATAGTCATATGCATCATCCAGAAAGGACAGCGTCCGGGTCAGCACCTGTTCTCCTTCGGCGTCATTTTGGTCGATCATTCGTTTGACCTTTGTCAAGCTTTTTCCGCCGGACAGAATCCATAGATCCTTTTTGGCTTTGACAATGGTCTCCTTCGGTGTTGCATCTTCCATGATCAGTTCTGCCAACCCTGCGTCCGTTTGAATTCCCAGCATAAAGGCCGCATGACCCTGTGTATCCGTATCGACGAGTAGCACCCTGTAACCGGCCAGGGCCAGTCCTGCGGCCAGGTTAACGGCCGTGGTGGTTTTGCCCACACCCCCTTTAGTTAATGATACGGCAATCTTTCTCATCTTCCACCCCGATTTGATTCTGCAAAACAAACGAGTTTACAGGTCGTTTTTACAAACTATCCTTAATACCATAGCATTTTTCATGCCAACGAAATCGAGTTGGAAGTAAATTAGAAAAAATATGTAATAATTAAGAGGTGTTATGAGGAGTAAATATTTTTATAGACGGGTTTGGGTCTGTTTTTCAGGTTTTCAAGGATATGTCAAAATGACGCATTGATTTGAAAGAAAATATCAATTTATTTATTTATTTCAGTGAGTTAATTCGATACGACAAAATGACACCCCATATGTCATTTTGACGTACTGGAAAGACAGTGATGAGCACATCTTTTTACCTTAAACCAAAAATCTTGGGAAAGATTGCCTTGAAGGTCGGTTGGGTGAAAGCGATTCATGATGACCCGCTAGAGAACGGTCAAAAGTGGATTATGATTCTGACAACAGCAATTCCAGGTCGAAAATGCCGGAAAAAGCCGGCAAAGAGTAGGGGGTTAAAGGCCCCCGCATGGTAATGGTTAGCGACCAGCCATGGCCCTGAGTCATACATCGGTTTTGCGAATGGAAGATGCAATTTAGAGGACGAACATAAAAAATATAAGTTTATCGATAGCTCCGCTTTATACAGCTAATTCTGTATTGGTACGAATGTTATAATTTAATCTTCCGGTTTTTCTGACCCATATGGCTTTGGATAGGTTTGATTGTTTCTGGATATCTATGGAATAGAAGCGCTTTTTTTTGATCAGCCCCGGTCACTTGCCGTTTCGTAGCCGCTTGCGCTGCTGGGCGCTCAGTGCTGTCTTTCGAAGGCGGATGGAGGCCGGTGTAACTTCCACCAGCTCATCTTTCCGAATAAAATGGATGGCCTGCTCAAGCGTCATGGGTTTAACCGGAGAGAGAATGACGTTTTCGTCTCGACCAGATGCGCGCATGTTGGTCAGATTTTTTTCCTTGCAGGGATTGGCGTTGATATCGGTTACCCGGTTGTGCTCCCCAAAGATCATACCTTCGTATGTCGGATCACCGGGTTTGATGAACAGACGGCCTCTTGGCTCAAGATTATACAGAGCGTAAGCAACGGCCGTACCCTGGCGATCGGATACAATAGAACCGGTAAAGCGGCTGGGAATTTCGCCGCGATATGCGTCATAGCCCGCAAAATAAGAATTCATAATTCCGGTGCCTT
>SDBS01002958.1_pt1 | contig 16749 bp, 11 predicted proteins | sample 2277091 | NCBI WGS metagenome assembly SDBS01 (sample SAMN10404972, study PRJNA504765) | marine sediment metagenome | isolation source: marine sediment core GS10_PC15, 163 cmbsf | place: Arctic Ocean: Southern Knipovich Ridge | collected 2010 | reverse complement strand
CAGTTCCATTTAGGTTTTGGTGGGGCTTCCTGCCAATCAACCTTTACTGATTGTGCATCTGATAAAGCAGGTTGAGTTAAAGTACCGGTATTTTGTAACCAGATAATTTTACCAACAATGCTGTTCAGGATTATATCAGGCAGACCATCCATGTTCCAGTCAGCGACATAAGGTACTGTATATCCCCATTTTGCCTCTGCGGGTCCCTGTATGGACATGTTCGCCCCTGCCATGATCCGGAAGGTTTTACCGTTTGTTTCCAGTCTTTCCGGTGCGGCCCATTTTGGCGGGAACTGACCGTCAAGGTTTTCAATCCATTCAATAAAACCGGCAGTGTTACCGGAGATTATATCCTCGTCACCATCTCCGTCCCAATCATAGCTACAGGGAGTGGATAGGGCTCCACATTTTACGTATTCAGCTCGTTGTTTAAAATAGACTGGTTCAGCCAGAACTGGTTTGCCATTCTTGTCGAGGCCAATATTTTCAATAAAGACCACACGACCATCTTCTTTTCCAACAATCAGATCCCAATCCTTATCATTATCCCAATCATAAACTACTACCTCCAGCATTTCCAATTCGAGGTGAATAATTTTTTCATTTACCTGAAGGAATTTGCCTTTTGTATACATAGGTTCTGTACAGGTACCAATATTTTCGAAAAGGGTTATTCTATCAAGAAATTCACCACAAATTAAATCCATATCCCCGTCACCATCCCAATCTACCAAATTTGGAGAAGGCTTACCATACACATCCAATGGTTTATTATAAATCAGAATTTGTTGAGATTTTCCATATCTGGGAGTTTGATTGCTTCCGTGATTTTTCACCCAGTAAACATAGCCATGGAGTGGACCATTTGTCCAATTTCCATCAGAATTAAATGCGTCATCCCAGCCATATTCACGCCAGTCGCTAACTCCGATGATCAGGTCAAAGATGCCGTCGCCATTATAATCGGCATATTTCCACTGGTTGGCGCGCCCGCTATAGAATTCCTGTTTGTATGCTATTTCACCAGGGTCGTTATAGAGCTGTTCCCTGAAATCTTTATAAACGATTCCGGGTGTACATACGGTCATTTTTCCACCGGGCCAGGAAACCGACATTCGTTTTTCCCCATCAGCTATCCACTTACCAGGACTGAAAACATTACTTCCGTCATTCTCGAAGAAATAAAGGCCATTTGATGGTTTATCAGTCGTGGAAACCAGTAAGTCAGTATCACCGTCGAGGTCCCAGTCAACCGGTATTGGATTAGCCCAAAGACCAACACCAAGATCAACGATCAGATCAGGATTATTGTAACGTAGTCGTATTTCTTCTGGTTTGTCAGTATCTTTTGCGTCTTTAGTTGAGGTTATTGTAAATAAAAGAGCAGCAATGATGATTGTTGAGTGAAAATACATTGTCTATTCAAATTTATATTTCTGATAATTCATATTATCTGGTTATTTATTCAGCTTCACTTTCTTTACCGGGGTAATATTATCAACAATCCACCTTCGCATTTTCTCTCCTTCTGTAGTTTGTTGAGGGTATGAAATAAAGTCGAGTGTGATTCCCAGTTCTTCTTCCATACGTAAAGCAATAATGGGCCAGATAATCCCGATATCACCAATCACTGGAATACTCTTTTCTAACCGGGCAAATCCGGACATTTCCATCCGGAAAGGTATCTGCATTATCTTTGTTTTGGGCAGTCCCTTGTCGATTGCCTCCTGTACACTGCCGGAGTTTTTTTCAAAATCCCAGGCTTTTTTCAAATTCGGATCGAGATCAATTCGTATTAACGTCTTTCCTTCTAAACTGTAGGTTGGTTCCTCTTCCCAGTTTGACCATATTCCATGACCGGTGTATGTTTCAAAAGGTCCATCATGAATTTCCTGCGTCAAAGCAACCGCCGACTCAATAATGACACCTGCATTCTCAATCATCCTGGCAATTCTTTTTGATCGTTCTGAAATGGAAATCGAATCACCAATAGCTATTCCGACCATCCCGCCACCAACTAACTGTGGGACTGTAACAAGTACCGGAATCTTACGCTGATAACCACCACCCAACATGGTTTTTGGGTCAGCGCCTGAACCAACAACAGACTCAAACGGTAATCCCCTGTTTTTTGCAAGAATCAGAACTTCTTTTGCCAGCATTTCCGTCCTCAATCCCATTGGGTATGCCATGTTTCCTGCCGCTTTGATGATTTTTTCTCCCTTTTCATCAAGTACTCTTTTAATCAGGTCAGAATCAAGAGACATCTCTTTCCTGATTTCCTCAAACAACTCACTTTTCATAACAGTGACTTCAAAAGTATCACCAAGTGGAAGCAAATCTCCTGAGAATCCCAGTTTTTTACCATCTACTCTTTTTACTTCATCCAACACTCCTGCCATTTCATGGGCAATAACTGCAGAGCTGGTAGTAACTCCATCTATTATTCCTTTGTGAATCAACTCGGCAATCAGTGTGGTTACTCCTTCATGCAGGTTAGGTCCGCTGCCCGTAACAACAACCACCTTCCCTTTTTTTTCTTTGTGCTAACAATACTTCTGATTGCCTGATCCAGATATTCTTTAGTTGAATCAGGTAGCTCATTATATATCTGCTCTATTTTTCTCCTGTTTTGATGCATAATAAAATTGCTTTATTCAATAAATCCATGATAACGTCCCATCCAATATGCTAAAAGCCAATAAACGCCATCGCTTTCTGTATAACCGCCATCACCCTGAATAGCCTTCCATGGATTTTTATCCCAGCGCATAATTCCCCGTTCACCTGGTGAAATAAGCCGGCTGGTTTGAATGTCTTCTAATATTGGATAACGTGTTAAAAACAAATCTTCGCGTTTACTATTATCTATTCGCCAACGAATAAGATCGAGTGGATTATCCTGCAATAATTTTATGGATTTATCCAAATTTATTTTTTTATCAGCAAAAGCATTATAAGTGAAATAAAAATACGGATTATCATCGTCTTTTAGCGCACTATACCAGTTATCTAAACTTCTATGGTATAAATTTTGTAATTCAGGGTCATCTTCATAGAGTAATAATGCAGGATAGGCAAGTGCAAGAAGTTCATCATCAATATATGTCCGCCAGGAGGGTAACGTGGTTTTAGCATTCACAATATTGTTCTTATAATTATGTACATTGAGTAATTTGTAATATTCTTTCTGATAATACTTATTTCCACTTACATGATATGCCAGTTTCAGGTATGAAAGAATTTCAACGGAGTTAATTCCTTTTTCGCTTGCCCAGTCAGGATCATTATTTAGAAATTCAGGAGCCCAAACACCCCATTCAGTGTGTTTACCATCAATATCAATCAATACATAATCATTTTCAATAATGTAATCAACGATACTTAATATATGTTTCTTCACATGTTTTTGCTCTTTAGTATCAGCAACAAGATCATGGTAAAAAAGATAGCCATACATATGTCCCGTAATTTCATCACTACTGGTTCCTCTTTTCCAAAGCCATTTCTTATCCTTCGACAAAATCCAATGATCCTCAACCTTTCTCTCACGTGGTTCACTCACAATTTTATCTGTCCATTCCCGATCAGTAATGACCTCATTCGGATCTGCCATTCTGCTCCATTTAGCGGCTCTAACAGTTCTGGCGACAAATCCCTCTGTTTCAGTTACAGTCTGTAGAAATTTAAGTGCGTTGAAGGCTTTCGCTGCATTTTCTTTAGCATTTGGATCTTTTGTTACTGCATATCGGTATGACTCCATTACGAGATACATGCTGGTATATTGCCCATCATTATCATCATCATTGGGTTCCCAGGTTGTCGTATCACCCGGTGTGGTAAACCTGCATTTCTCAACCAGGTATGGCTCGCGAATATGTCTTCGAATCATAATATTATAATAATAATCTGCTTTCTGCCTGAGTGTAATTTGTTTTCTTTTTATCGCACTAACACCATTAGAAGTGGCAATCCAGGCAGTCCCGTTTTGATCAAATGCAATATCCCGGACTTTGTCACTTAATAACCAGCGCCGGCTGTGTCTTAATGACCAGCTAGTACCGTCATATCTTGTAACTCCCAGATCTGTTCCGATCCACATTGAACCATCTGGCGCTTTTTGAATGCATCGCACCCAGGAATTAGGCAAGCCCTCTTTTGGGGTAAAGTTGTTTATTCGTTTATCATTTTTATATACAGTAACCCCACCAAGACCACCAATCCAGAGCTCGCCATTTTCTGACCAGTCCAGCCCAAAAATATTATCACTTAACAACTCCTCTTCATTCTGGAAGAGCATTGTTTTGTTAGCAGTTTGATGGTACAATCCCTTTCCGGTACCTAGATAATAACCACCATTTTTGTCAGGTATTAGTTTGCGAACTGCGCGGGAATAGGGCATTTTTTCTCTAATCCATGTTTTACCCTTCGATTTCCAAATACCCTCCGGCCCAATGGCAAGAATAATACCGGCAATTTCACTTACTGCTGCAATGGGACCGGCTGTAATTTCAATTTTCTCTGTCCTGTTATTATCTGCTCTGTACAGACCATTCCAGGCAGCAATCCAAACGGTTCCTTTTGAGTCAACGAACAGATTATTTATTGGCCCTTGCTCTGTTGGGTTGAGAACTCCTTTCCATTGCTCAATGCCATGATCTAAAACAAATAAACCCGCTTTTGTTCCTGCCCAAACTTGTCCGGATTGATCAACAACTATGGTACGAACATCGTTTCTTTCAACCGTAGAACCCAGGCTGTACGGCTGATGATACTCCTGTGTAAAGGGCTTATCTTTTATTCCTGCATTATCATTCAGACCGGTATTATTTGAAGAAGTGTTTTGATCAGAACAGGAAGTCCCGGCCAGGAATAACAGTATTATAAAATACCTGACATTTTTTTTCATAAGATTAGTATTAGAGTTATCATTTGTCCGGCTTTTGCATACCCGCATTTATTCTTTCCCAATCCAGTTCCATTATGAAGATCTGCCTGAATTCATTTCCGTTTGCATCTTTTATAATATTTCCTGACGCATCCTTTGTCAGAACAGGAATGATATAAGCCAGCAAATTTCCATCCGGTGAAACAACCAATTGATCTCTTTCCAACCGGTTTTTACTTAATCTGATGGTTTTGCCAAATCTGAGCCTGGTCCCAACATAAGATGCAATTACATCTCCTTCGCTAATGCAAAACACCCATTTACCTGACGGATGCCAGCGAATTGAGGAAACCGGAAAGTTAAGGTGAGTAACCCGGGTGGGTTGTTCATCTGATCCATCTGCTTTAATGATGAACATTTGGTTAATACCATCTCTAAACGGGGCAGAAAAAGCAATTTGTCTTCCATCGGAAGAGCCACGAACAATTCCATTAACATTCATACCATGTGTAAGCCTGCCTATAGTAATGCCCTTTGGTGGTTCAGGATATTTATCTTGTGTGCCTGACCAGGAGGTAGTAATGTCCATATCCGTTGGAATATCTGCAACAAACAGATCGGTTTCGTAATCCTTCCTATTTTGGGCCCTAACTTTTCCAATAAAAGCGCGTTTGCTTCCTTCAGCATCTACCCATGAATCGCCATAAGCTTTTTCAATCTCACCGGCTTTTGACTTTGCCTTTTTTGCCGGTTTCAGGATTATTGCAAAATAATGAGAACATCCCTCAGGAGCATTTTTATCAGGTTGCATAAATCCAATGGTTCTATCGTAGTCTTGTACAAAAAAATCGTCGTACGTAAAACCTATACGATTTCCGTTCCGTGAATATTCATGCCGGTGCGTACCCCCACGATGTGCCCCCGGTGTGGTAATTTCATTGGAAATATCACGCATATCAACTTTAACCGAAGTTTTATTTCCCTGACTATCCACTTCAATTGCCGTCCGGTTACGAATGTTATAATATCCACGTTGGTCCACTTCATCAAGATCAGGGCCATGAATAAATATAACCTTGTTCTCAATGGGATGAAAAGATGCAGCAGCTACCCCGGGAGCAGCTTTTTCACCTGTTACTGAAGGAGGATCCCAAAGTACTGTTTCTCTACCGGTTGCAATTTCGACTTTTTCTATTGATTTTGAATTCGCCAGGTTCTCATTATAAATTGTTCCCCTGGTGTCATAGCATAAGAAATGTCCATCCGGCGAAAAATTGTCGTTATTATCAAGGGCATGGGTTTTTGGTGAAAATGTAATCTGCTTTTCGGTCATTGGAATAACATTTAGGTTGTTTTTTGTACCGATATTACTGCACCTGGTTAGTGATACAAGCACAACAGAAAAAATCAAATATCTGGTTATAAAGTTTACCATTAAACTCTTTTATAACAACTAAGCCATCTGTTAATTTGCTGGTTCAATAGCATTAACATATCGCCCTAACCAATACGGAAGCAAATATATATATGGCGGATATTCTCTTCTGCCGTCGCTTCCTCCATTGTTTCGGTATGCATTGTTATGTAAGTGCATCGGCCGTTCATCCTTAGGCAATACTTCTGAATATTCCTGTCTTCTGAAATTTGGTTTAACTCTTGTTAAATCCTGTCTGTGACTGTTATCAATACTCCATGATATAAGATCCAGAGGGAATTCTTTGAGCCACCAAACAGATTCTTCCAGGTCATAATCTTCACCTCCTGCAAGAGCATAAATAAAATTCCACAATGGATTTTTCTCAGAACGTTCTATTTCCCAATGACTTTGAACCGTTTCTAAATATTTCTGTTTTAACTGTTCATTAAATGCATATTTTACAAGAGCCGGTACAGTCAAAAAATACATCTCATCATCAGAGTGATTCCATGTGTCGCTTAGAATTTCTCCTTTAACAAGACCGATAACAGTGGCCGGACGGAGTACATTTTCCAGATATCCATGATTTTCCATAAGCTCATATGCTTTCTCTTTGTATAGTTTATCGCCTGTAAAATGATAGGCTGTCTGAAGAAATGCCAGGATCAGGGTTGAATTGAGTCGGCGGTCACCAACATTAACCGGAAAGCTGTTTACATAGTCAGGATTCCATCTTCCCCATTGAGTTATTTTTCCATTCCATGTAACCAGATACCAATCATTTTCAATAATATGATCCATCTCTATTTTAATCTGATGAATTGCCCTCTCCTTCCATTCTTTGTCGGGAACTATTTCGGCAAAAAGTGCATAGACAAAGAAATGGCCGCAAGATTCATCACTACTCGTTGTAGATTTCCATCTCCAGCGTTCATCTTCAGTTAAACGCCATATTTTTTTATCTTCCGGCATATTTGGATCAGTATCACTTGACTGGTAACTGTCAATTTCATAAGTTCTTGCAGGAAATCCCCTGATTCCACTGATCTCTGTGAGTCGCTCCATAGCTTCAAAAGCTTCATAAGCATTTTGAAGAGCATCTTCTGATTTTGTGGCACCATAACGGAATAACTCTCCTGCCAGATACATTGATGTCCAAAGTCCGTCGTTGTCAGTATCGTGAAGGATCGCTGAAGAAAGGTCGCCAGGCGTGGATAAAGTTGTTTCAGAAGAGAAGCCAAATCTGACATGCCTTAATCTTTGTACTTCCTGGAAATATTCAGCTTTTTCAGCCAGAGTCATTTCAACAAAATTGATTTTACTTAAGCCTTTCTCGGTGAGGATCAGTACACTATGATCCGGTCCTGGGAAAATATCAGTAACCTTATCGTCCACAAGCCAGCGTTTTGATGCATAATAATCGTATTTCCCATCCTGCCGCAGTGTAAAGGCTCCTTTCGCTGATCCAAACCAGAGTCTCCCTTTGATCTCATTAATACAGGTTATATGATTATGCGGAAGCTGCTTATTCAGAGGTGATACTTCTTCAAACGATTCACCATTCAAATAGTAGATTCCATCTTTTGTACCCACTACAATTTGCTTTTTATCTGTTACGAGCGATATTGCAGAGAAATTGTTGCCATCGTATCTTTTAACTAATTTCTGGTCAGAACCATTAAATGTGTAAATAGTATTTTTTGTAAGAACAATAAATGCTTGTTTGCTTGCATCAAACAGGAGCTCAACCGGCTCAAAATCTTTTATGGATTTTTCCCATACAACCTTGTTATGTTGGAAGAATGCCAACTTTCCCTTCGATGCTACCAGAAATGAAAAATTCTCACCCATCACAAAATGAGTTGGGTTGACTATATGATGTTCTACATAGAATTTTCCGGCCCATGCATTGCTAAGGATTGCCTTATCAGTTAAATATACAAACTGATCTTTATATGTGTCGAAAGCAATGATATGCTGGTCAGTTAAGGGACGATAACGTTGATCTTTGACCAATTTTCCCTCCCAGGGTTGTAATAATCCATCTGTTGAGAGTATATTGATGATGTTGTTCCTGTCGCTTCTGACCAGAATAAGGTCCCGCTCATTTTCAGCAACGCTGATCTCAAACTTATCAGCATAATCCTGTAGATAGGGCACGTCTTTATATTGTTGTGATAAAGCAATAGCAGTAATAAAGAGCCCTGTTAAAATAAATTGAAATTTGATTTTCATTCGCTTATTTTTTTTCATTTGTGATTTAGTTTAAATGAATCAAAAACACCTCCATCGCTGCCGTCGCCATTCATTTTTACTGCTTTGTATTTAAGATTTTTACCGTCTATTTCAACCACAACATAGTGGTATAGATAATATTCTCCTCCATCAAAATCATCATTGTCTGTAGTAGCCTTATGATCGGGGAGGTCAATTTGTTCCCATTCCTTATATTTATGATTGTCCAGATTTGAACCACCACCGCCGGTAATTACATAAACGGCATTATTCCCGCTTCCTGTCTCCGGATCGTATGGCGGATGGGGTAGTCCCCGTTCGTAATCATGGGTATGTCCGGCGAATACTATATCAACATTGTTAGCTTCAATAATTGGTACTATTTCTTTTCGCAGAAGTGGTTCACCATCATAATATCCGCCAGACCATGCTTCGGAATAGGGTGGTTGATGCAGGAAAACAAATATCCATTCGCTATTTTCTTTAGCCTTTTTCAGATCATTTACAAACCAGTTGTATTGCTGACTGCCTGGGCTAATACGTTCGCCATATGGCGAATCAGCTTTATTTGGATCAAGGAATATAAAATGGGAATTGCCATAATTGAAGGAGAAAAAGTATTCGTTGCTTCCGGTTGTGTTTACCGGATTATGTACCCTTTCCTCAAATGGCGGAACAACCCTGGTGTCCCGGTAACCGCCATATTCATGATTCCCAATTGAAATATAGGTGGGCACATTGCCACTAATATGACGTAACGGATAGAAATGCTCATCAATCCACTCATTGAGACGTGCACCTGAAGTAACTACATCGCCTACGTTAGCGACAAAATCCGGTTTTTCATTAACCATCATTTTCACAATGTTTTCATGTACCTTCGGGAAACTCCTGGTATCACCATAAATAATAAACTTCAGAGGATCATCTTTCATCTTTTTTGTATGAAATGAATATTCTATACTTGATAAGTTTCCAACAATAACTTTATATATGTATTCTCTGTTTTTATTAAGGCCACTCAAAGTTACTTCGTGCATAATTGATGGGATTGCTTCTTCTATTACCGAGTCATTAAGTTCCCCGTTTTTACCATAAAGAATTTTACCAAACGATGGATAAACGGTTTCCCACATTATAGTAATACCGTTATCTTCAACAGCCTGCAAATATGGCGGAACCATAAATGCCGGTTTTTTGGTTAGATGGTTTTCAAACAGGTTCATTTTATTGGAGATATCTCTCATTATTATTGCCGGCTTCTGATTGCTGTTTAATACCTTTCGGATAGAACCGGAAATATTGTTCAACTGATCCGGATCCGGTGAAGGGTGCCTCTGAAAATACCTGTCTAAACGATCGGTACGTGCTATTAATATATCAAAGTCCTTTCTAAGTTGATATGCCTCATCTGTAATAAGTGTCACTCTGCGAAGAGATCCACTGCCCCAGATGTTTTTAACTTTTATTGCAATAAGCGTCTGATCACCAACATGTGCAGAACCGGTGAGTATTACATTCCCTTCGCTTTCCTGAAATTCCTGAAGCAGTTGACCCTCATACCAAATCTCTCCACGATCATTAGCATTACCGAATAATCGTATGCTTTTACCTTCAACCTGAAATCCATTGATCTCATCCGGCAGAGTCAATAAATGTCTGTACCAGGCATGTTTCCGTTCCCCGCTCCAGCTGTCCCCGGTTTTCGCCGATTCCCAGTTTTCATCGTTAAATGAAGGTAGCGCTGCTTTATCATCAGCAACCAATTTCCATTTCCAATCTGCCAGGCTGATACCGGCCGGTGGTTTTAATTGCTTAAAATCTGAGATCACTTTTATTAACTGTCCGTAACCTTCAGGCATGCCAACCAGGTCGGCCCTGTAGAAACGACAATTATATCCCCCGTTTTGGGCTTTTACAGCAATATGAAACTTCTGACCTGCTTTTGCTGATTCTACCAGAACACCTCTTCCGCTTTTCCCGTGGGAATGAAAAAGTTTATTGCCGTTAATATATACTATCCCTGATGGATCAACATTGATATGCAGAATAACATCCAGACCTTCAAATTCTTTTGGAATTATTATCTCTTTTTTGAACCATTTAATTGCTCCTTTTTCCCACCATTCATTATTCAATGTTTCATTTTCCCAAATGGATGGCTTATTCTCCAATACTTCACTAATTGTTAAATCACCTGAATGAACAAACCATTCATTAAGCTCAATAACAGGATGGGGATAAAGGGGTTGAAATATTTTATCAGGCTGAGCAATCAAGTGGCTGTAAAACAAGATCGCTAAAACAATTGCGACGAGAAAGATTTTATTTTTTTTCATTTTGTTAAACATTTATTTGTGAATTCGTGGCTTCAATTTTTATTCGTGAATTCGTGGCTATCTCTTCTTTAGCTCATATATATGAACATCGAATGGCTCATACAAATCAGTAAGTTCACCTTTCTCAATCTGTACCGTTCTCTCCTCATTCAAAACATTCACCTGTCTATATTTCTCAAGCCCTGATAAACTAACTTTCACTGGATTTTTATCTGAGTTTACGGTTAAAAGATACAATTTATCATTAACTTTTTTAGCTACTATTTCAATTCCTGTATCAACAGAATATCTTAATTCGCGATATTTTTTTGTAATATTCATCTCTACATTATTTGCAGCCAGAATTTCTTTTATTCCGGCAAGTTCCCCGGTTACTTTATTAAGATCTGAAATAAAAGCGGATGGCTGAGGAGTGTAGGTACTGCCCCAATAAAGTATGCCGGTTGCCCCATGAACAATAGCATTAAAAGCCATGAATCGTGATTCTTCATAAGTAGGATACCGGATCATGCTTGAGTCTCTCTCTTCCTTATTTTTCAGCATTTCCCATGAGAAAGCCTGTAATACCATAAAGACCGGTTTAGAATTTTTTACTACATTCTTCATTTTATCCACATATTCACCTACCTGGCTGATATAGGGGTTTAGCAGATCGCCTTGCAGGCCGTCAGGATAAAGTGCGTAAGAAAGTTTTATGCCATATGGGATGACAGGATATACATCACAAGCAACAATATCAGTTGAAGAGTTGTATTTCCGGAGTGTGGAAATCAGGTTAACAGGACCATGGTTTGTAATAACCAGGTGATCCGGATCTTCTTGTTTAATGAGTTGGTAAGTCTCAATTAATGGTTCCGGTTTAATACGCATTTCTGCTGAATTCCATATAAAAGCAGGTTCATCTTCCATCTCCCAGCAAAGCAGCGATGGATGATCTTTAAACTTATTAACCAAATTAACTATCCTTTCTTTATTTGCATTTTTGTTCCCGGTTCTTATGGAACCTACAGAGATCCATGTTTTTATGCTATAGGAGTGCGCAGAATCCAGTTCGGCTTCATCTGCCATTACCCTGGAATAGTTATAACCGTGTTTAGCAAGTTCTTTAAAAGGTTGGTTGGTTTTTGGAAGATGATATGAACCAATAATAAAAGTACGCTTACCATCAATCACCAACATGCCATCTTCATCACAGGCAAACTGCTTTTGCTGAACAACATCACCTGTACATCCTGCAAGTAGTACAATTACCGAAAGAAATGAATAAAACAGACCTTTATAATAGCAAATTTGCATAAAACTTAAACTTATATGTTTTTACATCATCATTTACTCGTTCTCCTTTACCCAATCTGATGAAAAGGCAACATGTTTAATTGTCTTATTATTCTTCTGATGAAATGAATAGGTAACATGAATCAATCCATCTTTAGTTTGAATTACAGAAGGGTATGAAAAAGAACCTTCTCCTGCTTTTTCTTTTTCCAGATGCCGGGTCCATTTCCATGTTTTTCCTTCATCATCCGAAAAACTTACTGCTAAACTGTGCCGTCCATTTTCAATATCATTATAAGCTATAATCCAATTAGTATTTTCAAGCCCAATTACTTCTACACTTGTTCCCGGATTAAGTAATTCAGTATCTTCAACATTGCTCCATTCATATCCATTATCAGATGAAATGCTTTTTAATATTCTCCCCGGCATATCACCATTATCGCGCATGTAGGCAACCAATGATCCATCAGTCCGGCGAACAATACTTGGCTGAACATTTCCGCGACCTGTAATTGGTAATCCGGGTTTCCATGTTTCTCCGTTATCGTCTGAAATAGCTATTAATGAAAGATTAAATCCATCGGAGTATAAGGGTAAGAGTATTCTTTCATTAGGAAGTTGAATCGGATGAGTCCTTGTCATCCATCCTGTTTCTCTTTTTTTTGGGTCCAGTGCAGCCTCATAGATCATTTTTTCATAGAGAGGGGCATATTCAGCCCAGGCAAGTTCCGGCATATCTGATTCAAGAAATTTGTTTTTAATCGTCTCAGGAAATTCTTCGCCGGGTTTCAGTAAAATTACATCCTGCCAATCCCATTCAGGAGGTCCGCTTTTTTGATAATTTGTAGAAACTCTCGTTTTCAATATAGATGTTTCCCACCTGTTAGCTTGTACAACAATCCAGTATAGATGCAGGCAATTATTTTTATCAATAAATAACACAGGGTTACAATCGGGAAAACCAGGAGTGTCTGCAAGTAAAAATGGTTTACTCCATTCCGATTTCCCCTTTTTTAGTCGCGCTCCCATAATAACCACATCATTAGCTGTGCGTTCACCTGAGCCTTCAAACCAGCAGCACAACAGATCATTATTAGGCAGTTCTATAATGGAACTGCTATGAACATGCTTATCCTGAAACGGGAAAATATTTTCAGATATGAATTGAGGTTTGTTAGAATTTCCGGAAGATCTCTGTGCTTTAAGTGTTATCCGGCCCAAACCCAATCCAATAATCAGGAAAACTATCGCGATGGTTTTACTGGTGTGTGATCTCATAATTTCGGAATGTTAAATTATTACCTGAGGCGTGTAACAAAGATAATATTAAAACCTGTTATGAGCCCCGGGCATTTCATTATGGATGTTTATTGAGATGGTTGTAATGATTATTAAGAAAATCAGAAGAGCTATCAAAATAATTCCCCAGCGCTTCCATGTTTCATCACCACTGTTTTTCCCCGGAAAGCTCAGAGTCTTCCGTAAACCAAAATACCAAGTGGAAATAATCAATACAATAATAAATATGTATAAGGATTCTGAACGTGCAAAAGTAAAAGGCCAAATAAATGTACCAAGTTTAATATAACTGAAAAGGTTGTATTGAATAGCTGTGATAAGGAGAAGGGCAGGAAGGCAATATTTAACCAGGAAGTTTTTGCTTTGAGAACAATGTTTCCAGGTGAGAATTGCTAAAGATGCAAAAACAAGTACAGATATTCCACCGTACAGGAATTGTCTGGTCGTGTAATGTTCAATACCTGAAATATTGAGGTTCCCGGCAAGGTTCACAAAATGCTCCATTGTAAATCCATTGAAATAATTAGTAACAGGTATGAAGAGAAATACAAAAACAATTGCTATCCAATTCCCTGTTTTAGATGGTTTTACAGACTCCGGCCATTCTCTAGTAAGCACTGCGTAAACCATTCCCAGACCGCCGAAGAATCCAAGTGTAAATTCCATTACATTCCACCAATTGTATTGGATTTCGGATGAACTCCCCACCGTTTGTATAAAATTTCCGAACGCAAAGCCAAAGCCTGCTCCTAAAGCAGAATAACCTGCAACCCTTAATGCTCTTTTGAAATCATTTCTATATAAAAACCAGCTTAGTGCAAGAGCAGCACCAAAACATGCTGCCCAGAGTTCTGAACGTGGAGGGGTCATAAACCACTCCATTTGGTAGATAAGAAGCCCCCATACCAGGAACCCCCCGGCAAACATCTCTACAATAAGATTTGGCCATTTTGGTTTATTTACCTTACTTGATTCAAGGCCCAGTCCAAACAAGCCACCGCCGATAAAGCCGTATAATCCCCCAATGACAGCAAGCATGGCATAACCGTAAAACGAATTAACAAAGGAAAGGGAGCGGCAATATCCTATAACAATTCCGTAGCTCATCATACCTCCGATACCCCAGCCAATTGCACCAAGAGCGGCTAATACCGGTGCTCTTAGTGCCCAGTCCTTTCTTTTTGATACAAGCAATACGGATAAAGTGCCCATAACCCCTGCCCATGACGCACCCCATTCGTGACCAAAATGGCCTCGCATTGCCCAACCCAAACCTAATACAACAGCTACAAATATGAAGTTTGTCTTATTTGGCATTGTTTTTTTGTTTAATTGTTTCAGAATTTTAATGTTTTAATTTTTAATTAAAATACTGTAACTATGTCCTTAATTCTCTCATGCTCAGTATTTATCTCTGTCAATACTTTATTCCATTGGCCAGATACCGTTTACTATTTTTTTTGTTTTAATCTTTGACGGATCAACAACAACATGTTTAATTAATTTTCTGTTCCAGGTATAAGTGATATGAATTTTGCCATCTTTGGTCTGAATAACTGCAGGATAGGAATATTCAGAACCCTGATCCTGATCATTCTCCAGAAGTACCGCTGCACACCAGTTTATTCCATCTTTGGAAACAGCAATATTCAGTTTACTTCTCGATCCCCATGTTTTTGATGGTTTGATGTGATTATAAACCAGCAGATGGGTGCCATCTTTAAGTGTAACTGCATCCGTTCCGGAATTAGGATTTGGTAAAATTGTAGCTTCCATATGGCTCCAGGTTTTGCCGTTGTCCTCTGACCAGCTTTGAGAGATCACTCCCTGATTTGTTCTGCATAATATCTGCATTTTCCCCTCAGGATGGAAAAGCACGCTGGGCTGAATAGCATCAAATTCAATTCCATCGTTAATTGGTCCAATAACCTCCCAGGTTTGACCCATATCCTTTGACATTTCAAAGTGAACCCTCCATTTATCATTAGTCTCACTGCTTGAAGCGCATAGAATAGTTCCATCTTCCAATTGAACCGGTTTGTTCTTTACAGGCCCCAGCAGATGGTCAAAAGGGCCTTTGCCTAGTTTAGCAGGCTCAGACCATGTTTTTCCTTCATCATCTGAAGTAATTAACATGCCCCACCACTCTCTTGGGTTAGGACCCACTTTATAGAATAACATTAACGGTCCCTTTTTGGGTTGGAAAAGAACCGGATTCCATGTAGGATAACGCTTTTTACTACTCTGGACTCCATTAGCTACCTCACGGGGAACTGACCAATTCCCGTTTGTTAAACAGCTAAACCAAATGCCAACATCCGGATCTTTTTCATTTGTTCCGGCAAACCATGCTGCGACTAATCCATTTTTTGTCTCTGCAATAGTGGAAGCATGGCAGCTGGGAAAATTAACATCCTGCGATTTGTAAATAAATTCTGATTCTGTAATGGCATCAGAACCTTTGTAGAATTTTTGTGCATTACCATAGAATAATAATGAAGTAAACATAATTATTAGCAGTGTAGTTTTCATTGACTGAGGTGTTTATCATTCTGTATCTTTTGATCTCAGAACAAGGATTAACGATTAAGGATTTCTAATTTGTTTTTGTTTATTACAACAAACAAAAGAGCCAGCACTACCATTCCTGTTGTTCCAAATGCTCCAATTATTATCGGGTCAATTGAGCTTTCCATCCAGTTCAGTTTTTCGGGAAGATGCCGAAAGAAAGAACCCCACAGAATAATTAAAATACTGAAAACAACAGAAATGATACCCTGAGTTTTTGTAATTTTAACATTAAAGATACCTAAAAGGAACAGACCAAGTATCCCACCTCCGAATATACCGGCAATTTGCCACCAGATATCAAGTGCGCTTGTTGCACTGATCATTAAAAGGGCAAACACAATACCCAATAAACCCCAGACAACAGTTGTAAGACGAAGGAAAATTACGCTTTTCTTCTCTGAAACATCAGGTCTGAAATACTTTTTATAGTAATCAACGAATAGCACTGTTGCAGAACAATTAAGGGCAGAATCTATTGTGCTCATAGAGGCTGCCAGAATTGCTGCAATTATCAAACCTTTTAAGCCAACCGGTAATTGGGTGGCAATAAAAAAGGGAAAGACCTGGTCTCCTTTTGTAACAGTCTCACCTAAAATATTATTTGGACCTGAATAATAGGCGAACAGGGAAGTTCCGATGTATAAAAATATTGCTGTCAGTGGTAAATAGATCAGCATTGCTATCCAAACTGATTTTTTTGCTTTTTTCTAATCGGGCACTGC
>SDBS01002957.1_pt1 | contig 16751 bp, 21 predicted proteins | sample 2277091 | NCBI WGS metagenome assembly SDBS01 (sample SAMN10404972, study PRJNA504765) | marine sediment metagenome | isolation source: marine sediment core GS10_PC15, 163 cmbsf | place: Arctic Ocean: Southern Knipovich Ridge | collected 2010 | reverse complement strand
TTGTTTGGTGTATAGTGTCTCCTATTATTAATTTTTTACTTTCAAAATATTTATCCATTTGTTTTATTTGTTTACGTTGATCTTCTACACTCAGATTATAATACGGAAATCCTTCTTTTCTATAATTATTAAATATCTTTTTCTTTAAAGCTTGTAAATCCATTGGGTTTAAATTAATCCATTCTTTTCTCCTAATATGCATATTGTCATATATGACAAAACATAATTTAAACTTATACCAGTGACCAGTTTGTTCTCCACCAGTCAGGACTACTTCCATCTTCTTGGATTAAATTATCTAATTCTAGTCTTGGAAGCCAATTCTTTATTCTGCTAGTTTTACCTCTGAAACTGAAACCTTCAGCTGGATCACTAGTTATTTTAACTATCTCGGCTACTATCTCATTTCCTGTAAGTGAAGGTGGATTTTCTCTCAATACTCTTATTATAAGGTCTGGAATAGCTCCAAGTAAAGATGATCCCTGTGCATATCTTACTATAGAGTCTACTAGGAATAATCTAACTGGGAAATCGAATGCTAATCCATCTACTGTGAATGTTGTATCATTATTATTTTGTTGTATACATGCGTCTAAATCAATGTCTATTGCAAATGGTGATCTTAAACATGAATCTACAAAGAACTCCTTTTCCTGATTATCTGCTTTTATTACAGCATCTACAACTAAAAGTTTTGCTGGAGGTACATATGGAATTCCATCTACTGTGAATTCAAAATCATCCTGTGGAGATTTTTGTAAAACTGCACTAACAGAAGCACATCCACGTTGTTCTCCCGGTACAGCTGGTGAAGTTGTTTTAGATATATTTCCACTTTGATGAAAGTCTTGATTGTCTTCAGGTGCATTATAAGCTTCATTAACTATAGACCAAAATGTTCTATTCCATCCAGCTGGTGGAGGTCCTGCAACTCCAAACATAAATACGTTTGGGGTGTTAGCTCCACATCCAACACAGTTAGGGAACTCAAGTAGTATTCTATCTCCTAATTGTAATATTATTGTTTCAGGAAATGTAAATGTAATTCCTATTCCTGCTCCACCTGTAGGTAAAGATTGTGCCAATACTGAATTTGTTGATGTTGATATTATTTGATCTGATGCATTTCTTACTGTTGCGAAAAGAGATCCTGTAGCTCCTGTTCCATTTCTTCTCATAAACCATTCTACATCTTCTATAGCTTCTCCTACATGTGTAGCATCTATAACTTGTTCTCCAGCTCTGTTAGTTCCTCCTCCCTGTCTTTCTGCAAGAGATAAACTGTTAATTGTAGAATATATATTAACTGTAGCTGGAATTGGACATTGACCATCATCTCCTTGTGCTTGAATTAATGCGTTTACTGTGAACTCTTCATCAAGCCTATCAACTAATCCTGCATCTACTCTAAATTCTGGACATCCACCATGACTTACTGTGAAGTCATCCAAGTCTGCAGTTATAACTCTTGCTGATCCATCATTAAATTTAGCACCAGTTGTTAGAGTATCAAATGTAGTTGCCCCAGTTAATGATACAGCTGATGTACTTACCTGAACTGGACTTCCTGTATCATGGATTGTAAAGTTTGCATCTGTATAGACGTTCATTGTTAATATCTCTGTTATTGGATTAAACGTTGCCTTTAGGTATCTTAGTGTGCCCTCTACAAATGATATTGATGATGTAGTTGCTAAATTAGTTCCATCTCTTATTCGAGCAAATACACCAAACGATGCATCTAGACTTATATGCATTCGAGATCCTGTTGCTTGAAATGGATCTGCAGTACCTTCTTGTATTTGCATAAGAAAAGGTGTTGGAGAATTGAAAGATGTAACCTGATTATCTACTTTTATTTTAAGCTCTATCGAACCTGTATTGTCAGCAAATGAAGGTATTGATCTATATGCATATGTTGAAAAATTATTTGCTCCTGCTTGTAAACCGTTATATTCTATTACTCCAGCTGTATCATTAACTATTAATTGACTATTTGGATCTACTTCTGTCCATGGTGTGGCACTTGTTATAGTGTCAAAGAATGTTGATCCTACGCAAGTTCCTTGTGATTGTATTAATGCATCTAGAGTGAATGATGGACATTCTCCTGCAACTACTGTGTAATTATCCAAGTCTGCAGTAATTACTCTTGAAGGACCTGAGTTTGTAAAGTTACTTGATACAACAGTGTCTATCAAAGTTGATGGCATGCTTACACTAGAAGTATCTGCTACTAGAGGGCTTCCTGCCATATGAACTGAAAAACCTGCGTCTGTATATACGTTGAATGTTAATGTTTGAGCTGATGGATCATATATTGATTCAAGATATCTAGTTTGACCATCAGTAAATGCTAACTGCGGTGATGTAGCTACTCCTCCTCCTGCTCCATCACTAACTGATGCGAATAATCCTACTCCTGAGCCTTGACCAAGGATTATTCTAGGTGATGAACCTCCTAAACTTGCGTCACCTGTTCCATTTTGTATAGCCATGAATATTGCTGTTTCAAGATTTCCAGATATCTTGGTTACTTTTTGTCTCATTGTAATTTTACCTATATTGGCAGGGAATGAAGTATCAAGTGCTCTAGTTGCTCTTCTGCTAGTTGAAGTTGCTCCTCCAGTCAAACCATTCATTTCTACTATTCCTGATCCTCCTGAATCTATTACTATTGCTGATGTATTTGAAGTCCATAGACCTGAGTTTCCAGCAATTTGGTCAAATAATTTTGTTGATTCACCACAAGTTCCTTGTGATTGTATTAATGCATTTACGAGGAATTCCTTTTCTTGTTCAGCAATTAATAAAGCATTTACAAAGAATTCTTCTTCTATTTCTGTAGGTATGGTAAATGTAATATCATCAATAGTTCCTTCTATTACTCCATCTCCAGTAAGAGTTGATTCATTCATAAATTTAAGGTATTTTAATCCTACTGTGTTAACTGAAACTGATCCAACTTCTGTTTCTGTAGGTGTGGTAAATGTACTATCTGGATAAAGAGAAGATTCGTAATCTGATGCATTACGTCTTATTATCTCTACAAAAAATGTAGATACTGACGGGGCTGTAGAAAAAGTAGCGTCAGTTGAAGCATTAATTGGTGATAAACCGTTTGTGTCTATTATTGAAAAATTAGTAATTGCATTATCAGTTCTTAATAATAATCCTATTGAATCTTGTGCATTATTTGAATCACTATTTACATCTTCATCTGTCATTAACATGTACAATCTCTTATCTACTGCGTTTGCACCATCATCTAAGTTAGTTATATCTAGTTTAAATCTAAGTCTCCAGTTATTATCAGTAATTACTGGTACTGTTATTCCATCCCATAATTGAATATCATCTACTGCTCCATCAATATCTCCGTTTGCAGTTCCATCAACGTTCTTTGCCATTAATTTAACATATTGTAGTCCTACAATTCCTGCAGGTATTGTTGATGATTGTGATTCTAACAAAACTGAATACTGTGCATCGGAATACATGTTTGTTTCTAATGTAGTTGAAGAAGTTCTTATCATTTCTACATAAACAATTTCGCTAGTTGGTATTCTTGTAAATGTATCAACTATTGCTCCACCTGTTGTAGGTGCTACTCCATCTGCTCCTACTACATCGTAAGTAGCTACATTACCTGCACTAGAAAACTTTAATCCAATATAATCCTGTGATACATTATTTGAAAGAAATGTCTGATCAGCTGAAGATATTCCTACATGAACTTCTTGACCAGTTGGATCTGAATTTATGTTAAATGTTCTTAAATCTAATTTAAATCTAAAGTTCCATAATGTATCAGATACTGGTGTGCCTAAATCATGTGCTATTCCTGCATTAGATAAAGTTGAAGCTGGTAAATCGAAATCTAATTCATCATTAGTTGTGTCTACATCTAGTGTGCTAGCATCTGTTGTAGTCCATGTTGCAGGTGTTACAAAGTCTTCATTAAAGTCTTCTGATACTCCAAACTCTTGTGCTATATCTCTAGAAATTCCATCGTGTGTACCATCTGATACAACTACAAATGTTATTTTTTCAGTTTGTGGATCTAGTGTGAATCCACCTGTTGGTTGTTCTCCTGTATAATTAATTGTTAAGTTAGAAGCTGGTTCTGCTGAAGCATCTCCCAATATTACTGCAGTGTATGTAGTTGAAGAAGTTGAGAAAAGCATTCTTTCATTATCATAATCGAAATTATCTACAAGTTCTTGAACCATACTTGTTACATCCACAGCTATAGGAGTTGCAGTAGTTTGAGTTATACCAGTAGTTTGAGCTGTTGCTCCTATTTTTGATGCGGTAAATATTTTTTTCCCTCCAGTAGTTGTGTTAGGAAGTGCTGGATTATTTGTGTTAGAAGCACGTATTGTAATTGTCTTTGTTCCACCACTACTTAATACACTCACGTTTAATGTTGCATCTTCTATAATAGAACCTTGTGGAATAGTAATACCTTCAAATCCAAGAAAGGCTTTCTGTTGTGATCCAACACTTCCAAAGAACATTTCTAACTGTCCTCCTGTAGTTCCCCCAAGGATATATGTATAAGCAAATCTATTTACCTCTCCATCCTGATTTCCTGCACTTATATCAATATCTACTAGAACCATTATGAAGTATCCCTCCATACATTTTTGTGGTCTAATGCATCTTGACCATCCCAAACTTGAACATTATCTCTAGTTCCATCTAAATCTTAGGTTGTTCCTGCAGATGCAAATCTAAAGAATTTAATGAATTGTAAGTTATCTGTTGTAGCTACACATGTGCCGTTTGAGGTTTCTATAACATTTTGATAATCTGGATCACTGTAAATAGTTCCTGTATAAGTAGTTGCACTTGTTCTCTTTATCTCAATATATAATGGAATTCCTACATTTCCTGTTAGTGTTGTAGACATTATTACATCATCTACTACTGAACCCGGAGCTATTCCATCACTGTCTTGAATTCTAAATGAATCATTTGCACCATCTAACACCATTCTCATTCCTATATAATCTTCTGCAGTAGAATCATTTACAGTTGCTGTATCACTTACTGTCATCCATAATTGGCTTGAAGTTGTATTCGATGTTGCCGTATCAATTATTAGTTTAAATCTATATGTCCATCTCGTATCTGATAAAGGTGAACCTAAATCGAAAACTGTTCCTACTTGCGTGTTATTATTTTTAGCATCCCAATCTATTACTTGAGTTGCTGTGTTTACTGATATACCTGCACTTGTATCTGTCCAATTATCTTCCCAGAAATTATCTTCAAAGTCTTTTATTTCTTCTATTGGTGTTCTTGCTACTGATACATTATTATAAAACTCTACATCGTCAATAAAAGCTTCTACCACCCCTGTTGCATCTGTTCTATTTCCAGATTTAACCATAAGGAATTGTGTTCCAGTAATTGTTGATGCCATTGTTCCTGATACTGTTTCTATTAAATTCCTATAATTTGAATCTGAATACGCAGATGCTTCTACTGTAGTTGCACTAGTTCTTTTTAATTCGTAAAATCTAGTTTCTCCCTGAGTTGGTACATCTGTAAATACAGCTAATGATGACGCTCCTTCAAGAGCTACTCCATCAGATGTTCGTAGATTCACAGTGAATGAAGGTCCCTCGTCAAATAATAAGCATACTGCATCTTGAGCTGTATCATCATCTCCTATATTATCAAATAACCCAACATAAAGTCTAACTGGATCTGTTGTTCTTGTAGTTATTGTATTAAATACATGTTTCCATCTTAAAGACCAGTTTGTATCAGATGTAGATACTAAATCTGTTCTTATTGCATTATATGTTCCATCACTATCATCAGTTGCTTTTATACGGCTGTTACCTGTATCTATCAAAACACTTGTTCCTGTACCAATCCAATTTGTTAGTGTTGAAACTCCATTATAAAATGTTACTTTATCATATGTTCCGTCTAATGCTCCAAGTGAAGTTCCGTCTTCTTCAAGCTGTTGTATTTTTATAAATCGTAATCCTGTTATTGTAGCTGGAATAGTTGCAGTAATTGTTTCTATTAGAGTTGTAAATGTTGAATCTGAATAAAGATTAACTTTAGCTTTTGTTGCTGATTCTCTTATAAGTTCAATAAATAAAAATTCTGTTGTTATGTTTTTAACAGAACTAACTACGTTTGCAAAAAGCGTCTCTCCGTCTGCGTGTGTTAGTTCATATTTATCTTTTGTACTTTGAGTAACTATTCTAAATGTTATTCCATCTTGTGCCGTATCTGCAGTAACTGTACCGTCTGAATCAGTAAGACCTATAAATACTTGTTTAGGTGTGGGATCAGTATTAGCTGTAAAATTTACTACTTCTAAGCTAGTTCGAAGTACCCACTTCTCATCATTTACTACTCCTAAATCAACATGGAGGGCACCGTCATTAATAGCATCTGGTAGAATCCATCTTCCCGCTCCTCCAGTTACTGTCACCCCTGTTCCTGTTGGAACCCATGGTGAACCGTCATTGAAATCATCAAAAAAGGTTTGAGGTTTCTGTATAAAGTCATCTTCAAATGTTACATCTCCTTGTGTTCCCTCATCCCATAATTCTATGTCATCTATAGTTCCTGTTAAAATTCCATCATAAGCTACTACGTTATCATCTGGAGAATCAAATCTTATAAATCTTAAACCAGTTATACTTGGTGAAATTGTTTTAATTACTCTATCACGTATAACTGAATAGTTTGCATCTGTGTAAATTGTAGTCTGCATTTCTCTTGCTGATAATCTTTTTATTTCAACGTAAATAGTCTCTGAAGCAGAAAAGGCTGTTGTACTACCTGTAGTTCCTGTTAAAGTTCCATTTAATCCATCAACTGAAACATGTTGTGCTTGCCCTCCTCCTGTTTCAGCATTAGTTAAAGACATTGCTATTGTGTTATTAAGTGAAAGTTGTCCTGTAGAAGAATCTGTATCACTTATTCCTATTGATATCCCTGCACCTGTACCTACCCCTGTTGTGAAAGTTAATGCAGATATAAACACTTTTGCTCTTAATGTCCACCGTTCATCACTAACTGGTGCTCCTAAATCTATTGTACTCGATGTGTTTGTTCCATCTCGTTTTACTGTAAAGAAAAAGTTTTCATTAACTACATCAACTTGGTTATCTGGCTCATCTTGAGAAGTCCATTCTGAGTCAGCAAATGATTTATTTGAATAATTAAATATTTCTCTTGGTACAGGTAATTTACTTAGTGCATATGTATTAAATTTTTCACAAAAGTTTGTATTACATGCTCCTTCTGAATAATTAATTGTTAAATTAGCTATATCAACACTTCCTTCATATGCTCGTACATTTGCATATACACCTGTAGTAGTTGTAGGAGTTACAGTTGTAGGTTGAAGAGCTGGTAATACTGGACCTTTTAATATAAACATCATCTTATCATCACTATAATCAAAAGTGTTAACTAGTTCTTGAACTACTGTTTTAACATCTACAGCTTTTGGAGTTTCTGTAGTTGAAGTGGGTGCTCCGCTAACTGTAAATGTTCCTTGAGCAGTAGCTATTGGTTTTGTAAATATTGTTGCTCCATATCCAGAAGTACTAGTAAATCCAGTTGGACTAGCTGTCTTTCTACCATATACTTTACCTGTCCAAGTAGCACCAAATAATCCTGTATTGGATGCAATATTAAATGTTAGTGTTGCGTCTTCTATAGTTGAACCCATTGGTATTGTTATTCCGTCAAATATAAAATATGGTCTTTTTTGTCCATTACCTGTTTCATAATCTGTGGGAGTTATAGTATTAGGAAATTGTATTCTTTGTTTAGTTGAACTAAAATATAGATCATAACTTTGATATTGAACAAAATAAGTTGTAATAGGACTTCCTCCAGCTATGGTGTATTGATATCTATAAGCAACTCCGTCTTGACCGCCTATTTCATTAATATCTACATCTACTAAGACCATATAGATACCTCTGGATCAATAGTTACAGGATAAGTTACTTCATCACTTAGACTTCTAACTCTAGTCTTTTCATCTACTGTAATGGTTTTCCCTGTAAATACATCTTCAATATAAATACCTGAATCTATTTCTTCTGTTTTAGTTTCTAATTGAAGGTCTCTTCCTTCAGAATCTTTCCCGAAGAATTTTGGAAAAATATTTAACCCATCCTTATTTTGCTCTATATGAAATGATGCTTTTCTTTCTGCTTCTGGAGTCTTTAATATTCTGAATAATCTTCCTCCGCTTTTATTGAACTCTATTAATATATCTATATCTTTATCAACATCTTCATAAAGTGCTGAGTTTCCTTTAATAAGAGGTAGTTGGTATGGTATTTCTTTTTCTCCTAATTTATCCAAAGTTATTTTTACTTTATCACCTGTTTTCTTTTTCTTAAATGAAAATCCTATTTTATCCTCACTTAAAATTGCTATATATGGTGTGTTCTCTACTTTTCCATCTTGTATATTTGTGTCTATATCATACAGGGTTCCATTCTTTTCATAATGAATTGCATTCTTAAATCCTTGTAATTGTTTTTGTCCATTATCTAATTCATAAGTTTTACTATTAGTTCCCCTTAATTCCATTATCTCTTTCAATATTTTTGGTTTAGAGTCCATCTACTAACTCCTCTTTTTTGAATCTGTTTTGATCAGGATTAACAAAGTCTAATGCTTTATCAATACTGTTTGGTGATTTAATAAAGTCTGCAATGGCTTGAATCTCTTTAGTTGGATCCTTTAACAATTTATTATAATCTGCTACATGAACTGGTATATTTTGTTTTTCTAATACTAATTTTTGTTCTACTAACAGAGTTCTAATAATCCCTATATCAATATTCTGACCTTTTCTATAGTAAGCCATCTGTGATTGTCTTATCTCTTCTGGATCTCTCCAAGTCAAAATTACTTTACATGGAGTGTGTTTTACAGCATCAAATCTTTGGTGATTAACAGGTACAATCATTTTACATCCTGAGAACGGTGTCTCATGAATTTTTTCATAATTAGTAAAGAAGTTCTTTGTTACTTCATAGAATCCTGTTTCATTAGGATGATATTCTCCAAAGTTTTTCTTATATGATTTATCTCCCCGTTCTCTATTCTCTTCTTCTTCAGAGGTATGAACCATTTTAACTCCTAGTAATTCTAGCACATGTGTAGTCATCGAAGTTCCACTTCTCGGCAACCCAAATACGTACACGTTGAAGAGTCTCAAGTTTTCTATAACTGCGTCTACTTCTTCCTCAACTGTCATATTAAGATCTAAATAGAGAGAAGCATTATCTGGTTGGATGTATGGATTTTCATAATTTTTATCCACATGAGTACCAGTTAAGCATACCCATGTAGGATTGCAGATTAAATCTACCTTCTCTCTAAGATCTGGGTATGGTGCTATTACAGAAACAAATACATTGGTTCCTTGTTTTTCTAAAACCTTTGCTAATCGTGCTACTCTCAAATTGTGCTCTGTTCTGTCTTTTTCATCGAATCCTGCACCTACTGAGATAGAATCACGCATTTCATCTCCATCTAAGATTATCCAGTTTCTAAGTTTTTTTACTAACTCCTGAGCTAATGTAGTTTTTCCAGCTCCTGAAGCTCCTGTCAACCAAATAATCATTAGTACCATCCATCCATACAATAGAATGGATGAATTTTTATTTAAGCATATTATCCAAAATCTCCCAAACTTTCCATTATACAGCGTGGACACATAACTCTTTCATTATTTTCCATAATTGGCATGGATTCTTCAAATTCAGGTATATCTTTAAGTAAAGTTTCCCAAGATCCACAAAAGAAAATAACACAACATAATGGATATCTTGATTCCATTCCTTCAATAAAATGGTCTATTCCTTCCTTCATATATTACAATACATGTAGGTACTTTTAACTGTTTGGAAAAAAATTGGTTGACTCCTAAGTATTAGAAGCCTATATTGATACCAGTAGCTTTTGCGTGTGATATAGCTACCATAACTACAAGTACTACTAATGTAATACCTATTCCTAGTCTGTCTGCCATGAAAGTCCTTAATTTATTGGTAATATAAATGAATAAGCTCGAAGGCGACCAGTCGAGGCTATACGGTCACTTTAAATCTCCTTTCATGTGATCCTTTCGGGCTTCCTTCTAAGCTAGCCTATTAGGAGTATATTTTTATAGTTTAATAAAGGTTTGTTTGTTTTTTTGGACAAAATTGGAATTGGTCGCCAAAGCTGTTGTCGTGTAGGTTAACAAGCACTATCGTGACGTAGTTTGGCGGACACTTTCCGTTTGTTAACGTTATACCTACGTATAGGTGTAATATAAATCTAATCTTTTAGTTCACAGTCAGGATCTGCGGGATTATACATCTTTTTACATTCAGAGCATATTACTCCCATATTATCCAGTTTACAGACTTTACAAACCCATGCCTTACCTATCATTATTGGATTTGATTCATCCAACATTAATGATTTTCCTTCTACGTGTTTCCATTCTGATTCATCAGTATTCACGTATATGCGTGAGCCATTTTTAAAATCAATAACTCCTTCATTAGTTGGAGTGAATTCTTCATCACTCATGGTAATATTATTCCTCCACCAATATCATGTAATCTGTCATGAACCATTCTTCTTTCTTCATCTTTTATTGCACCTACAACAAATTCTTTTGCTAAATAATGATTTTCTCCTCTTCTAATATTTGGCATTTTGGCATATGCATTTATAGAATCTTTTGCCCAAATTAACCCATGAATTTTATATTCTTTGTCATCTACAACTAAAGTATATTCAACTAAGAATTCTTCTAATTGTCCTTCAGGTTTTACTTTAGGTTTATAGTTTGATGTATCTAAAAGAAAACTATGTTCAAAGTTTCCCATTATATATTATCAGCCCATATATCTAATTGGTCTGCTATCTCTGTCCATGAAGCACCGTGATCATTCATCAAATAAAGTGCTTGATATATTGATGTTATTCTTTCAGGATAGTCAACTAATTCTGGCATTCTAACTGCCTTCATTTGATCACCTAAATCCATTTCATATGATCTTAAAACTTGATTAAAGTCATTATGTGTTAGATCATCTTTTGATATTCCTGCCATAAATCCTAATGCTCCATAAGCACAAAATGAATCGTTTCTTGGATCATAGAACTTTCCTACACATCTCTTTAATTGACAGTTCCTTAATGTCTCAGCCATCAAGTGGAATTTATCTGATAATGTTTTTTCCTTAATAACTTCTTGTATTTGCCCACTCATTACGTAATATAAACCAATACTTACATATAAACTAATGGATGGCGACTAGCAACCACCACAAGGAACCCCCGTCTTTATGAATAAGTCAAAGACGCATTTAAGCTAGCCTAAAGAGAGAATGGTTACATAAATATATAAACTTAAAGGTGAGTTGAGTTCCAATGATCAACAAATGTGTTTGTTAAACCTTCCCTTTCTATTGGAGGTAATAATAAAGAATAGCCGAAATTAATAGCAGATGCGAAACAATCATAACAAAAATCCTTTTCATCTGAATGAGAATAATCATCTTTAAATCCATATGCCTCTCCCACAACACAATGTTTACAATCTGAGATATCTAACATGGTTCCATTTCTATAAAATTCTGATTTATTTGTCTTAGCAATTAATGGAAGTATTTGTGACCACTGTGGACTAATCTCTTGGATAGTCAATTCCTTTTTCGCATGTTTGAGTTTCGCTTTTTTGCGAAATATCGCCTCTTGTTTCATGCGTTATAAAGGTTTCTGTTACTTATAAGTATACAGAGAAATCTACCATAAAGGTTTTAATATATGCTACCTTTTGAAACCTATGTTAGTTATAATAGGAATGCCAAGATCTGGATCTTTTTCATTACACCAATATCTCATAAATAAATACGGTGATAATAATGTAAAACGTGATGAATGTATATTCAAGGATAATGCAATAAATTATTTTAAAAGTAGATGGGGTAAAATGTCTACCCCTGTTATCATATTTCGTAATCCAGTTGCTAGGTGTTGGTCTTGGTACCATTACATAAAACCTAATATTAGTTATCATGAGTTTTTGAAAAAACCATATAGAACTAATGGGTTTGGTGAAATGAATCCAATAAAACAATGTAATATGAAAAAATTTATATCTCCTTGGTTAGAATTAAAACCACAGCTTTATTCATTTGAAAACATGATAGGAACCATGCCATTCATAAATGATGGTAGTACCCCACCTATAACAGAATATGACTCTGATTTAACTAAAAAGTTATTGAGGGAAGATTTATGAAAGATGTAGTTATATTAGGTTTTCCAAAATGTGGAACCACTTCATTAATGCCATACTTAGCTAAAAAATACGGGATACCAGTTGCTAAAGATGCTGGATTCTATAATGGTGAAACTAATCCAGTTGTACAAAGAAGGGAATGGTCTTATCTTCCTTTTGAAGAACAATTAAAGAGATTCAAACATGAGTTTGGTAATCCAAAAGATTATCATCTTGCATTTATTACTAGAGATCCTATTGAAAGATGTTGGTCTGGGTTTGAAGCTTGGAGGCATTACATTCCTTTTTCATATGAAGAGTATCTAAACATTACTAACCCCGATGACTTGAAAAGTTTAAAATATCTAGGTGAAGTTAATCCTATAAAACAGGTTGATTATTGGACTTGGATAAAACCGTGGATGAAAAAATATGGTTCTGAGATAGTCGAAGTTTATTCATTAGAAGGATTCAAAAATGATCCTAATTTTCCTCATGTTAACTCATTAAAGAAATCAAATATTTCTAAAAAGAATTATGACTTGACTAAAAAAATGTTGGAGTCTATTTAGTTTCGTCTACTCCATTAGCACGCATAATCAATATGTTTGCGTAATGAACTGCATCTTCTCTATGCTCTTTTGGTACTGCTTTACAGCTTGCGTACTTTATCCAAAATTCTGCGTGTTTTAAGTTTGTTGCTTTAGATTTCATGATAATCAAAAAAATAAAAAAAAGGGTTAATCCCCTAATTGAGTTCCTGCCAAACGATCTGTTTGTTCAGGATATTCTATGGTATATGCATCTGCTCCCGTGCTTTGAATCTTTGAGCTGTCAAAGTATTGCTGACCTATGAGTATCTGTCCTTGCTTCATTATAGCAAATTCTGGACATGTTCTATCATACCCTAAGTATGAAGAAACATTACAGCTCATATCAGGTGATACATAGTCTTTTTGCCAAATATTATTGGTTTGAGTCCATGTATTACCATATCGGTCTATTGCATGAGTTTGGTCTTCTAATGTGAAGTCAGTTGTATAGATTGTAGTTATTCCGTTTCTTCCATCTACCACATTAAAGAATGGTAATGGGTTTTCTGTATTTCCTACAAAGTCTATTCCGTCATTATAGAAGTTTTGTTTTGCATTTCTTCTCTCATCCCAAACATTAGTCTTAACGATTATTTCGTCAACTAATGGCATTTTGGGTGTTGCACTTAGTTCAAGTTTCAAACACGTTGCTGTATTTGAAGCATCTAAACATTTTGCCATACTTGAGAGAACGTATACGTTTCTAAACAATTCAGTATCATATGTGACAGTCTCTACTAATTTAAAGGTTCTATCCCATACGATTTTTCCTTGTTCTTCACTCATGTAATCGTCTACTCTTTTGCCTACTGCGAATTCGAAGTGTCTGACATTATCTGCGTGTGTATCTTCATATATAATGAATGTACATTGAAGTCTTTCTCCTACTGCGTTTGTTACTGTTGGAAAGTCAGTGTAATAGTTCTCGACATCTATTGTCTGTCCATTACATGTAAATCCTCCGTCAACCATCCTTTGATCTCCTGCTTTATTAAGACCTAATGTTGGTGGTTCACAGTTATCACATCCGCTTCCGTTACTTTCGCTTACTTCTGGCTCTTCTTCAGGTTCACATTCTGGACAATCAAAAAATATCCAGATTGTACTGTATGCGTATCCTTCAGTGAATATCCATTCAGTAGTGAAGTATCCTTGAGCTGTTCTAATTCCTTCGCCTTCTAAGAAGTCAAATATTCCTTCTCCACTATCAACTGTTACGTCTGTTTCTAAACAGTATGGTGTTTCGAATTCTTCCTCTTCTTCGGTTTCGATATCACAATCTATTTCGATTGCTCCTTCTTCATCTAACCAAATTGCGTTGTCTTCATAGTCTTCAATGTGGAAAGTTCCCTCTATATCTCTGAAACCATCTACAAGGCTTCCTACTTGGAATTGTCCGCTTACGTGTACTTCTTCTTCTTGTTCAGATCCATCTGCGAATATGTAAACACATTCTCCGTATCCTTCTCTTTGACCAAAGGTGAATATCATTTCAAATTCGTATTCCACTTCACAGTGTACTTCTACGACTTGATTCTCTTCTATCTCTACCTCTAAGTCTCCGTGAATAGATAGGTCAAAGTTTCGACTTCTATCCATTGTTGTGAAAAGTTCTCCAGATCCTCCAGTTATAAAACTAAAGTCTCCAGTACTACCAGTGATGATAAATTCATGATCACCGTTTACTTCTCTTGTTTCTGTATTTCTACAGCTTTGTCCTTCAGATTCTATTGTGATGGTTCCTTCTAAACCATGGTCATCAATATAGATGGTTAGTTCAGTTTCTGCATCTCTACATCTACCTTCACCAAATAGGTCAAGGTCGTCATGTATTTCTACATCAAACTCATCGTCAATATTTAATCCGTTGACATGGATTTCACAAACTCCTTCTGTCCAAAAGTTTCCCGGTCTTTCGATATCACCACTGGTTTCACACCAAATGGTTAGGTCTTCTGGCTCTTCAAAGCCTGCATATGCATTTGTTGGTTCATTAATAACCCCTACTGCTAGCATTAGTATTGCTACCATTGGAATTACTAATGACAAGTTGCCCCTCGTCATTGGATAGAATACTATGTTACAGCTATATAAATGAATGGTTATGACAAGTTGCCCCTAGACCACCTCCTGTTAATGATCACTCGTAATGGAACTCCTTCATAATACATATGATCTAAATCATCAATATTTTTTGCTAAGCATTTCTCACAGCCTGAATATTCTACATCTTGACCTGCCCAATCATCCTCATGAAATAAACAAACCTTTCTTTTAGACATTATCTTTCTTTTTGAATTTACTTAGTGTGACACTAGATTCATCATCCTTTATTTCAAAACCTTTTTTCTTTAACATCTTTTCTATTGATTCTACTTCAGCTTCATTTCCATCTCTCTTAGCTTTTTCTCTTTTAATAATTATTTCATTAATTGATTCTGCTTCCTCTTCAATCATTTTTCTAGTTGCACCCATTTTCCATTACTGTGTATAAAAAGTAGTTTCTCTTTACCTTTAATTGTTATAGATTGTTTTGAATCTATTAATACAATTTGACCGTCATATTTTGCCTTAATCATTTTTCTTTACCCTCATGTATAAAACATTCGTCTGGCTTTACACAGTCTTCTAATGTATGTTCTTTTCCGTTTGGTGTTCTCCAGAACCTTAAAGTATTATCTTCTATTTTCTCCCCTATTGTTATCATTACTTTCTGATACTCTTCATGACTCATTACAACATTACAAAGTAAACATTTGAAAGTTGGGTTATCTGCTCCGTTTCTAGTATCCGATTTAATCTCTAATCCACTCCAATCTATATGATGACATGTCATTATCACTATTCTCAACACGATTAACGTATTTAACTATTTTGATTAATAACTTGCTATAAATGCCATGGCTAATACTGCAATAGTTAATACTACGCTAATTTCTAAAATTGCTTCCATATTATAATCCTCTTTCATCATCTTCCTCTTCTACAGCTTCAGCTATTGATATTTCTGATTCATCATTTACTAGCTGTTTTGGTTGTACTTGATACATTACTCCATTTTCATCTTTAAGCCATATATCTAAACAATCTTCTTTATTTATTCCGAAATAGATAGCGAACTCCATATCTTTTACTATTCCAGCCATCATGTGTTTGACTTGAGCTATAAAAGCATCTGCATCATAAAGATGGATTTCTCCTGATTCATAATAAAAATCGTGCTCTTGATCTATTTTCTTCTTTGTGGGTTCCTCAACCATATTTGTTTTGTGTTAACAAGGAATATAATCATTTTTTCCACAAGTCATTTATGGATCTTTCATTAAATTAAGGTCTAATGTAAAGAATATTGCTTTTAACTGTGGTCTTTTGTGTATATAGTTACTAGCTACCCCGTTTAAGTCTTTATTAAAATTTTTGTTTCCTTGTAAATATCCGTCAGGGAATAAGGTTTCATAAATCCATGCTTGTAGATAATCTTCTGCAGGATTGTATTTCTCATGTATTGCTTTGTAAATATCAGCCAAGTCTTGATATGCACCGTTTCTACCTGTAACTAATTTTGCTTCAGGTGCCAATATATAAGCATCGAATAATTCTTTCCTAGTTAGTTTTTGTTTTGTTTCCCATTTTTTCATTAATTCTAATCCTCTTGATATTCCAGAGTGTGTTAAAATAAGAGGTTTACAGTATGATGCAATAATCTTCATTGCTTGATTCTTATATTCATCACTGGTTGTTTCATACTTATCCAATAAATCTATCTGAGGTTATATATCTTGGTTATTAAAATAATATCTACTCATGTCATCCATATTTATTCACTTTCTGCTTTTACCACTTCGCCTTCAGGACAACATCCAGAG